>ENA-UOOK01006807-UOOK01006807.1-fermentation-metagenome-genome-assembly--contig:-NODE-6807-length-10713-cov-3.344155_pt1 | contig 10713 bp, 11 predicted proteins | sample MGYA00245777_ERZ724023 | MGnify/ENA primary metagenome ERZ724023 (study PRJEB28704, sample SAMN03018312) | fermentation metagenome | biome: anthropogenic terrestrial biome; feature: soil; material... | reverse complement strand
ACCAGAGCTGCAGGAGGCTGCCAACAGCAATGATCTGCTGGTGAAAGACACCCTCAAATATGCCATGATGCTGGAGGGAAACGTGCGCAACACCGGTGTGCATGCCTGCGGGGTAATTATCGGACAAAGCGATATCTCCGACGTGGTACCTATCAGCACAGCAGAAGACAAAGAGACCAGGGAGAAAATGCTGGTTACACAATATGAGGGTTCGGTGATTGAAGAGACAGGATTGATAAAAATGGACTTCCTTGGGCTCAAAACCCTCTCCATCATCAAGGATGCACTTACCAACATTGAGCTAAACCGTGGTGTAAAGATCAACATCAACACCATCGACATGAACGATGAGGCCACCTACCGTCTCTATTGTAACGGACAGACCACGGGCACTTTCCAGTTTGAGTCGGCCGGCATGCAGAAATACCTCAAGGAGCTTCAGCCAAGCAAATTCGAGGATCTCATTGCGATGAACGCACTCTACCGACCGGGGCCCATGGATTACATCCCTTCGTTTATTGCCCGCAAGCAGGGTAAAGAGGAGATCAAATATGACATCCCCATCATGGAGAAGTACCTGAGTGAAACCTACGGTATCACGGTATACCAGGAACAGGTGATGCTTCTCTCCCGCCTGTTGGCCGACTTCACCCGGGGTCAGTCGGACGAATTGCGCAAGGCAATGGGAAAGAAGATGATCGACAAGATGAACGCTCTGAAAGAGAAGTTTCTGGCGGGAGGAAAGAAAAACGGCTACGACGAGAAAACCCTCAACAAGATATGGGCCGACTGGGAGAAGTTTGCCTCTTATGCATTCAACAAATCGCATGCCACCTGCTACTCGTGGGTAGCTTACCAGACAGCTTGGCTCAAAGCCAACTACCCTTCAGAATACATGGCCGCGGTGCTTTCCAACAACTTGAATAACATCACTGAGATCACCAAGTTCATGGATGAATGCAAGGCAATGGGGATGAACGTACTCTGCCCCGACGTCAACGAGTCGTTCCTTAAGTTCTCGGTCAACAAAGCAGGGGACGTACGGTTCGGCCTTGCCGCCATCAAAAGTGTGGGGCAGGGTGCGGTAGCCGACATCATTGAGGAGCGTAGCAAAAACGGGCCCTTCGTCGACATCTTCGACTTCGTTGAAAGGGTGAACCTCTCCTCCTGCAACAAAAAAAATATCGAAGCACTGGCATTGTCGGGAGCCTTCGATTCTTTGCCGGGTATGCATCGGGAACAATTCCTTGCGATGAATAGCAAAGGGGAAGAATTTCTGGATACGCTCATTCGATATGGGAATAAATATCAGCAGGACAAACAAGAAACGATGACCTCTCTTTTTGGCGATGACAGTTCGTTCCAGATAGCTAGGCCCGAGATACCACACGCCCCGCGTTGGTCGGATCTCGAAAAGTTGAACAGGGAACGTGACCTTATCGGCATCTACCTCTCGGCGCATCCCCTCGACGATTATGAGTTTATTCTGAAATATGTGTGCAGTGCCGACACCCTGAAACTACAGGATCTGGATGCATTGAACGGGCTCGACATCTCCTTTGGCGGGATCATCACCACTGTTCGTGAAGGACAGACCAAAAGAGGATCGCCCTATACCATATTCAAAATTGAAGACTACAGCGGTAGTTACGAAATTGCGCTCTTCAGCGAAGACAGTGTGAATTTCGGGCGGTATGCTCGCATCGGACTGTCGGTATACATTCAGGCCAAGGTACAACCCAAACGATACCGGCAGGAGGAACTGGAGGTGAAAATCACTTCCATTGGATTGCTGTCGGAGATGAGGGATAAACTTGTCTCGAAGATCACGTTGCAAATTCCACTGACTGAATTAGATGACACCACCGTGGCAGAATTATCAGCACTGGTGAAAAACAATTCAGGAAATTCATTGTTATATTTCGAGATTATCGGTGAGGAGTCACGTATGCACCTGCAGCTCTTTTCACGTCCTGCACGGATTCAGGTGAACAAGCATTTCATCGATTATCTGAAAGATAACCTGCTTATCGACTTCAAAATCAATTAATCATATAATTAAATCAGAAAAAAAATGGCGCTTCAAATTACAGATGCAACAATCAATGAGGTGTTGCAGACAGACAAGCTGGTCGTGATTGACTTTTGGGCAGAATGGTGTGGTCCATGCAAGATGGTGGGACCGATCATTGAACAGATCAGCGAAGAGTATAAGGATAAAGTGGTAGTGGGGAAACTGGATGTGGACAACAACGACGATACCACATCGAAATATGGTATCCGCAACATACCGACCATACTTTTCATCAAAAATGGAGAGGTAGTAGACAAGGTGGTGGGTGCAGGTGCCAAGAGCCTTTTTACCGACAAAATCGACAAGTTGATCTGATTGTCGGAACCTATATAAAAAAACAGCATCCCTCTTTCTTTTAAGAATGGGATGCTTTTTTTATGGAATGCTCTTACTTAATATTCGTCTTCGTTGAAAAAGAAATCCTCCTTGCTCGGATAATCAGGCCAGATATCTTCAATCGACTCAAATATTTCACCGTCTTCTTCTATCTCCTGCAGATTTTCTATTACTTCCAACGGTGCACCCGAACGCTGTGCGTAATCAATCAATTCATCTTTTGTAGCGGGCCAGGGAGCATCCTCCAGCTTCGATGCCAATTCTAGTGTCCAATACATTGAAAAATCCTTTCTTTAGTTGTTTGTTTCAAATTTTTCGCAAATGTATGAAAAGTTTTCATATATCACCCTGTTCCCAAAATATTTCTTCTGATGTTTTGTTACTCTCCAGACGGGCGAGTACGAAAAAGTAGTCTGAAAGCCTGTTGAGAAAGATAACGACCTTTTCGGATACAGGAAAGTCTTCCGCAACACGATAGACAATGCGTTCGGCCCTGCGTGTGACTGTGCGGCATATATGAGCCCGAGAGGCTGCCTCGTTGCCACCAGGTAACACAAATTGATTGAGACGGGGCAGGAGCGCGTCGATTTGGTCTATCTGTGCCTCAATGCGGGCGATGTCGTTATCACTGACTATACTGGCAGCTTTGGGTTGCTTGCTTTCAGTCTCAGTAGCTAGAAAGGAGCCCACTGTGAAGAGTTTGTGCTGTATGAAAAGAAGGAAGTCGCGGTGATCTTTCTCTTTGATTTCGCAGCTTAACCAGCCTGTAAAGCTATTTAACTCGTCTATGGTACCATACGCCTCGAGGCGGATATGTGTTTTCCGCACCCGTGTTCCTCCTACGAGTGAGGTAGTACCTTTATCTCCGGTCTTTGTGTATATAATACTTTTTTTCATTGTTGTTAATTTAAAATGGACGTGATTAGCAGTCAGTTTTAGAATGAATTCTACGCATACAACTTTTTATCAGATTATTTAATCTCCCATTATACCCAATAATGCATCTTATAGAAGGAGGGCCGCAAGAAAGCAATGCCAATTTTCCGCCTGTCGAAGGTGTTACTGAATCGTCTATCTTTAACGATGGCCGTCCAAAATTGTTTGCTCTCTGTACTACTTATTGGATAAATTACCCAGAACGTATTCTCATGACTCAGATGTAATAGGCTGTCGATAGAAAACTCTTGTAAGCCTTCGTGTTCTTTCAGGTTGACAAAGATGGCGTCGTAGGGTTCCGAACCGGCAGGTGGCATTGTCGCCACATATTCACATCTGCTTACAACATCTTCCGGCAGCATTTTGGTGATGCCGGTATGCTCCCTGTCTCCACCACTCACCACGCAAGTACAACGAATATCGGATGAGGGTGCCACAAGGTAGCAAGTATTCACTCCCTCGGCAGCGTTGATCTCAAGAATGCGTTTTGCTTTAAAATAATTAATTAAACGGAAAGAGAGCTGGTTGAAACGGGGCTGGGCATAACGAGCCAAGTCAAAAGTTTCAAAATAGCGCGGGAGATCCTGAAAAGCAGAATAGTCGTGTTGGCCAGAAATCACGTTGGTGATCAAATCGAAAGCAAAGGGTGAATGCACCCCATGTCCCCGTGATTGTTTCCATCGAAGCCACCACCTGAAGTGCCCCATTGTGAACTTATCTTTTCTCAATTAAAGCTACCGCATATGCCGTGATTCCCTCCTCGCGTCCCACGAATCCCATTTTCTCGGAGGTGGTTGCTTTGATGGAAATGTCATCACTATCCAAGCCCATCAGTTCAGCCAGCACCTGTTGCATGGCAGGTATGTAAGGATTCAGCTTTGGTTGCTCTGCACAGACCGTGGAATCAATGTTCCCCACCCTGTATCCCTTCTCGTACAATAAAGAAATGCATTTTCTCAAGAGGATTTTGCTGTCGGCATCCTTATAGTCGGGTGAAGTATCCGGAAAGTGATAGCCGATGTCACGTAGGTTGGCAGCACCCAAAAGTGCATCGCAAATGGCGTGGATCAATACATCGGCATCGGAATGACCCGACAATCCCCTAGAATGAGCAAGTTTCACTCCACCAATCCAGAGATCACGGCCTTCCGCAAAACGATGCATATCATATCCGAAACCTATCCTTATTTGCATAATTTATCGCATTAAATTTCTGATTCCCTGTATATCCAGACCGAAGGAAATACGTAATGTCTGATCCAATGGATTTGATTGCGCAGCTGATATCAGGTAAGCAGCGTCAATCTGGAAAATATCATTGTCGAAATCAGTGATGTAGTCAATGAAATTGACTTTTTTGCATATAACGATCCGGTCTTTGCACAAGCGAAACCCGTATTGGAGAAATATAGGTAGAAGATCAGTTGAGCTTATGAGCTATGTAAATCAATCCGTTTTAGGTATTAAAAAATGTTATGCATTAACAAAAATTTAGCCATATCAATGAGCACGTCCTTTATTGGCGGGTCCGGTTCTTTTCCTCCCATCGCTTGGAATGCGTGGTTTACATTTTCCACCGAAACAAATGTTACATCTGCATTGACCGAAACTGCCTTTTTATAAAACTTTTCTGCCTGCCCGATGGGTATAATGTCATCTGACCGGCCATGAGCCATAAATATAGGTGGAGCGTCTTTATAAATACTGAACATGGGAGAAGCCAACCGGTACTGATCCGGCATATTTTCAACAGTATCACCGAAGAATTCCAATAATAATGCATCAATGTCTTTCCTGGCTTCCGGTGTATAATCACTCAAATCGGTAAAATCCGTCGGGCCGCATAAATCAATCAAACTTCTAATTTTAAATTCCGTAGGATCATCAACGTCACCGAATTGATCTCCTGCCATACCTAACATTAAAACCATCTGACCTCCTGCCGAAGCCCCCAACAAATTGACTTTATTCTGATTCAATCCATATGTTTCAGCATTTTTGATGATCCAACGGATGGAATCGGCTCCGTCATCAAGATGAACAGGGAACTTGTTTGTTACATTAGTTAATCGATAATCAACGCTCACAAGTGCAAAACCCGCTTCCAAAAACACATCGAAAATTTCCAGGTCACTATCTTTCAATCGCTTGCTTCCACTGTTCCAGCTGCCTCCGTGAAAGTAAACTAAAACAGGTATTTTAGGTGACAACTTACGGTTGGGCATATAAATATCTAACTTCAGGGGACCTGATTCCGTCTCTTTATAGATTATGTTAAAATAATTTTGTTCTAACATAGCTTTAGACTCCTTTGAATTCATTGAAAAGTAATACATGATGCCCATGGAAATCAATATGGTTACGACTAATAGGATGCTTGAAAAAACCTCGAGGACAACTTTTATAGTTTTTTTCATAACCTGACCTCACTTTTTTTATTGTTCTTCCCTATTTAATATATTCTACTATCCATATTTTATCATATTTTAAATTGAATTGTTCACTATAAAAAGCTTGTGGATCTTTGAAATAAAAATCTTTGTAAAATTTACATTAAATTTTTTATATACCTTGACAGGCGATGTATGTATTAATATTATATATATATTAGCAAACAAATTGTTGGAAGGAGGATGAAAAGTGTCCATTACATCAGACTTGATTAGAGGTCATACCGAAACAATCATCATGGCAAACTTATACAACCGTGACAGTTATGGCTACGAAATCAACAAAGCGATTCAGCAGGCTAGCAACAGGCAATACGAATTGAAAGAAGCCACACTTTATGGTGCTTTTCGAAGACTGGAGGATAACGGATATATCGTATCTTACTGGGGAGATGAAACAACCGGAGCAAGAAGGAGATATTACCGATGCACAGATAAAGGAAAGGAATTTTTCCTTGCCAGTTGCAAGGAATGGGAAAATGCTAAAAATTTAATTGATAAACTCATAAATACGGGGGTAAATGTAAATGAATAACAGAATAAAACATCATGTGAATGCACTTTTTCAAAACGCACCAAACGAGCGCTATGCACTAGAGGTCAAAGAAGAGCTGTTAGCAAATCTGAATGAAAAGTATGAAGATTTGATTGCCTCGGGCAAAAGTGAAGAAGAGGCATATGCTCTTGTAATATCGGGAATCGGTGACATTGACAATCTATTAAAAGATTTAGGCAGTTCACCGGAGTATCAGCCTATTGAAGTTGAAAAAAATCAACAAAAAAGAGGTGTTCTCATCTCCATCGGCATCGCTTTGTACATATTGAGCGTCATACCGATCCTTTTGTTTTCACAAACAAATAACCCGATTGCCGGAGTCGTTCTCATGATTATCATTTGTGCTGCGGCTACAGGGATTATTGTTTACGGCAACAATATAAGCAGAACAAGTTACAATAAAACAGATAACACCTTTGTTGAAGAATACAAGGAAAAAGTTGTTGTTAATAACTTTGCATTCAGCTTTTTGACCGGTGCATGGCATATAACATGGATTACGTTTTTGGTTGGTGCATTTCTACAACAGATTATCCTTTATGTTTTTTCTTCTGAGAAGCAAAAAAACGGTTGGCAGGGAATCTTATGGGCTTTAGCGGTCATATTGTATTTTCTCATCAGCTTCAGTTTTAGAGCTTGGGGATGGTCATGGATGGTTTTTCTGATGGCTGCTGCTATCCAACAGATTATTCGCATGCTTATTCTTTGGAAAAAAGCAAGTTAAATCTGCACTTTAAAGAAAGGAATTTGACATGAAAAAAAGAACTATCATTACGGCAATTATTTTATGGACGATTGTAGCATTAGCTGTTATAACAGCAATATCCTATGCTGCAAATGGAGGTTTTAATCGCATGGCAAACCAAGATACGCTTATTAAGAATGAAGAAGTAACATTAGGTCAAATTAAAAGTATTATTTTAGATGGAACTAGCCAAATCGTTGAAGTTCGTAAAACCAATGGTGATCAGTTGAAGATCAGTCAATATGGAAATCCGAAAACCCGTGAAGAAAATCTTTTTTTAATTGAAAGCTCCGAAGACAGTGTCCGGATATACTTTAACAAACATAAAGGTTTTCGTTTATATGACTTTGATTTCTACAGTTTTATTCAAGAGCTGGTCATCGAAATTCCCGAGAAATACAAAGGGAACATTGATTTTAATACATCATCCGGCAGTTTGAGAACGGAAGATGAATTCACATTGAAAAACGTTTTGTTGCATAGCTCATCCGGTTCTATTCGTATAGATAATAATCTGACTGCAGACAACATTCACATTAAGACCAGTTCCGGCAGCATTCATACCCAAGGTGAAATCAATTTGACCGAAAACATGAAAGCCGAGAGCTCTTCGGGTGCCATATCATTATACAAAGTACATGCAAAAGGCTTACAAGGGGAAACATCTTCCGGGGGAATTCGTTTAGATGATATTGATGTTGAAAGCTATGATCTGCAAAGCTCATCCGGCGCCATTAAAATCAACGCTATATCCGGCAGCGGAGAAATGAAAACTGCATCCGGGGGCATTCAAGCTTTTCTTAAGAACCCAAAAGATGATATTCGCTTGACATCCTCTTCAGGCAGTGTTCGCGTCGAGGTGGAGCCTTCCCTGCAGTTCACATTTGAAGCAAGGACAAATTCAGCAAGCATTCACACGGATTTTGCAGTTGAAAAGAATGAAAGGGGTAATAAAGCAATTGCAACAGTAGGAAAGAATCCAACCGTTCATATAAAGATAGACACAACCTCCGGAAGTATCCGGGTGGAACAATAAAGAATCCTAAAAAAGGAGCAGTTATGTATCCTAAAATCATGAAAAGTAATAATCTCATCATCGCCGGATTATCCGACGATGGCCGTAAAACAGGACAGCTGTGGACGACCTTTGACCAATTAACCAAGACGGTCCCAATACCTAATAAGGTGTCCGATGACGGTTATGAAGTCCGAATCTATGAAGAAGAATGCCATGTTCACGTCGGATATGCAGTAACAAATACGGATGTAAATCAAAGCTTTAAGTCTTTGATTCTGCCGGCTTCCCAATATGCTGTATTCGATGTGCATCCAATCAAAGGATATGACAGTGAAAACGAGTCAATGGATCAATGGCTTGAAGAAAACAAGGGACGGTTCTCTCAAAAGTTGTTAAATGGGAAACCCTATGTGGTTGAATTTTTCGGAGAACGATTTAACGGCAATGAAGTTGATTCCATTGTAGAAATATGGATACCGATCGAAACTACAAAATACGAAGTGAGTGATTTAGGTATAGAAAAATGAAAAGGAACCTCAAATTAAAAGCAGTCGGCATCTTTGTTTTCTATTACAATGATGATTTTCCCGGTGGCATCCGGCGTGATTGTGGTTGTGGGAAATATTGAATCCCCCAATGATTATTGGATTCAAGGTGCTTTTATGATGCTATCCATATCCATATCAGTTCTTACTCCGTAATTGCTCTTGTCTTTTTACCACTGCCATCGGTTTATCCGAAGAAATATATTTTAGAGGAATGATTCAAAGCAAATTATTGACTTGTTTCACAATGAAGCAATCCAATATGCTTTCTTCTTTATTATTTGCTTTGGTCCATGCTTAGCCTTATTCCCGTCATCCTCTGGCATGTGTTATTTGATTTATTCAAATGGATTTCTCAAGTTGATGAAAAAACCGAGATAATCTTAATTATCATACAATCTCTCATCATGGTTGCATATGCAATCTACTTGTGCATGAAGTTACCTTCGGACGAATACAAGAAAAGCTTGCTTTGAGCCTTTCTTGTATTCGAACTATTTGGTTTACCAAGTTTCTTTTTGTTCACCGTCTCGAATGCCAGGATAAAGTTGATCCAAAGCTTCTTCTCTGAAGGGGTTGATGACACCTACTTTTTCTCCTTCTCTTTCAACCGGTATATCCCATCCCTTCTTGCGATAAAAGGGATTTTTAAATTTGTTTTCAATCCGATTGGACTTTTCAAGAGAATCCATACATGCCCTGATACAACCCTTGGCTCCGCACAATGCAAAATAGCCGCAGTGATTGAGGATATATTTATAATACTTCACAATGGAACCTGCGTTTTCTTCATAGAAACAATTTGTCCATGCGCCTTGAGCAATAGGATAGGTAAGCCTGTATGCTTCTTCTTCCGTAGCATCGGATTTTGATACATCAAAATTCATATTGGGAAAATCTTTCTTCAAGAATGGAGAGACTGTGTTATTTAATCCGTGGTGTGTTAATGTGCATCTGCCCATGTGAACATCAGCCCAAGAAATTTTCTTCCCCCCTATTTCCACAGTAATCTTCTTCTCTTCCTCTTTTATATCAGGTATGGCGTTGGGAGGACAGTCTCTTGCGCATCTTCCACATTTGTTGCAAATGGTTCCCGGTTCTACGATGGGGTCCGGTTCCAATTCTGCATCGGTCAAGATGCAACCAAGTCGTACTCTAGGACCGAATTCCTTTGTCAAAAACACTTTGGAATGCCCCATCTCCCCTACACCAGCGCCAACAGCCATTAATCTGACACTGCAAACCACATCATGGGGAACCTTGTCATCTGCCACAGGCCTTGAAGCCGGACTTCTCTCCGGAACTGCAGGATAATGAGGAACCGCTTCCCAGCCGTGATCTTCTATAAAGCAAGCCATTTCATATGTAAGGCGCGGACGAAATATCGTATTCAACTTGTTGTATGCATAAAACGAATAATTGTGCCAATGGGTTCCTTCTTCAATTCCTCTGTACGATCCCCTCGGTATCCTCATCCCTATGACAACCACGGACCTTGCATCCGGAAAATAGGTCTTCGGACTCATCAGAACAGGAGCATTGGTATATCGATCAATATCAGCAATACCTATAACATCAATTCCTAAACTTTTGGCTTTTTCCTTTATCATCTTGGAAGTTAGTTTCACAGTCTAACACCTCTTTACACCTGATTTTTTATTTTACTCATTGTTCGACCTTTACTTTTCTCTTTTTGTCATAGATATCAATAGACCATGCGTCATGTCTTCTGAAAGGTTTTTTAAAAGAGTTGGACACCTTTTTTTGAACATCCAATTCATGTACACAGGTTCTGACACATAAAGCCGCCAAGCGATCCGGTTTTGCCGACTTTAACAGTCGATTGGCAAAAGCTCCGTTTTGGCACTTCTTGCACAGGTTGAAATCAATGTTGCCAATCTCCATCTGCTTTCCGCATATTTTCACCGTTTTGCGTTCTGTGAAGGCTCCGAGAGGACAAACCTTAGCACATTTGTTACACTGTGTGCAAACCCGCTCTTCCAAAATTGGATCCTGTTCGATTTCCGCATCAGTGATGATCATTTGCCAGCGT
>ENA-UOOK01006804-UOOK01006804.1-fermentation-metagenome-genome-assembly--contig:-NODE-6804-length-10716-cov-2.609887_pt1 | contig 10716 bp, 12 predicted proteins | sample MGYA00245777_ERZ724023 | MGnify/ENA primary metagenome ERZ724023 (study PRJEB28704, sample SAMN03018312) | fermentation metagenome | biome: anthropogenic terrestrial biome; feature: soil; material... | reverse complement strand
CTGCACCGTAAACCATATTAATTGCAGCAATTTCACTTTCCGCCTGTAAAAAAACTCCGCCAACTTCAGGCATTCTGCGGGACATATATTCTGGAATCTCATTTTGCGGAGTGATAGGATATCCAAAATAAGCTCTGCATCCTGCTCTAATAGCCGCTTCGGCAATCGCTTCATTGCCTTTATACAAATCTTTCATTCTGCCTTCCCTATTTCCAAACATATATCAGGGCAAACTTTAACACAAAACAAACAACCTATGCATTTGTTTTCCTGCTGCACCGTTGCATAAGAATAACCGTTATTATTACAGTCCTTGGATATTGTGAGTACGCCTTTTGGACACACATCCACGCACAATCCACAACCTTTGCACCTGTTCTTATTTACTGTCACATTTAACATTTTTTTCCGCCTTAAAGCTAAGTAATACTTATCAGCTAGTTGCCTATTTGGATCTTTTCTGGTTTATTCCATCTAATAACGCAAGCTCCTGATGTAAGCCCGCCTCCAAAGGCAGACAATACAATAATATCGCCGTTTTTTAATAGTCCTGCCTTGCTTGTTTCATCAAGAAGTATGACTATACTGGCAGCAGAAATATTGCCTCTTTTCTGAATATTGGTTAAAACCTTAGCCCTGTCAATACCAAGCATTGATACCGCAGTATTAATAATCCTTAAGTTAGCCTGATGCGGCAATACATAAGTAATGTCCTCAAGTTTTTTCCCTGCTGCCTTTATAACATCTTCTATATCGTTTTTCATGGCAGAAACAGCAAACAAAAACACTGACTGCCCTTTCATCTTCAGATAAGGTGCTTGGACTGCCTTATCCTCAAACGGACTTCTTCTGCTTGAAGGAATAACCAATTCTTCGGTGTTGCCTGATGCAGTTAGCTTAATAGAAAGCAGTTCTTCGCCTGGAGCAAGAACCACAGCTCCTGCTCCGTCGCCAAACAAAACACAAGTATTTCTATCTTGCCAATCAATATGCCTTGACATTGACTCGGCGCATATTATCAGCACATTTTTTGCTCTGCCCCGTGTAATAAAGCCAGCTGCCGTATCCAACGCATACAAAAATCCCGAACACGCTGCATTGATATCAAAAGCTGGACAAGATGCACCTATACGGCTTTGTACTACGCATGCAAGCGACGGACATATATAATCGCCCTGTAATGTGGCACATATTATCAGGTCTATTTCGCCTGCTGACAAACCGCTGTCCTTTAATGCCGCTTGTGCTGCAGCAGCTGCCAAATCTGAAAGGCTCTCTGTTGACAGAACTGGTCGGGACTCTATTCCCGTCTTAGGTCTTATCCATTCATCTGAAGTGTCTACTATTTTTGCCAAATCGTCATTGGTCTTTATCAAAGAAGGAATACAGCTTCCTGTACCAATAATTTTAAAACTCATTTTTACAAATCCAACTCTTCCTTAAAAAATTTGTCCAGTCGTTCCACAGCGTGCGCAAGGCTTAACTTGTCTTGTTCACTCAATTCTTTTGATAATGACATAATCATCTTTTTATGAAAATACTTATGTACGTTGTCAACTTTTTCACCCAACCTAGTAAGGCTAACAAAAACACTACGCCCGTCATTTGCAGATTTTCGCTTCTCAACATACCCATTGGCTTCTAGCTTTTTTATCGCATTGGTTACTGAAGGAATCGTCACATCCAAATCTTCCGCAAGCTCACTTATGGTTTTTGGAATTTTTTCGCCTTTGCCTACCGCCTCAATGACATGAATCTCACTAATTGATAAATTCATATCACGGGATTTTAACATCTTTTCTTCTATCTTCAAAATATCACGAAAAGTCTCCACTAACAGGTTATTTAATTTTTCACCAAAGTCATCCATAAGACCGATAATCCTACTTATCAAAAATAGTGTTTCATTTTTTCAAAAAAGTATTTAATTAGATTAACTAATTATAATACCGCAAATTTTTAATGTCAATCTCACAATATTGGAAATATGTTACAATTAGGTGCCGAATAAAGAAATATATAAAAGTTTAGACAAAAAAAGCGTTAGTTTTTATCCTAACGCTTCAACTAAAAAAACTCTTATCCTTTGTTTTTACTTGATGTGTATTATTTTATCTTTATCGGGAATATGGGGCGGTTTTTTGGTATTGGCGTATCCTAACAGCACCGAACAGCCAAACGCATAACCTTCAGGAAAACCCAACCGTTTGGCAAATTCTTGCGAACGCTTACCGCTTGCAAATGCCGTGCCCAATAAACCGCACATTGTACTGGCAAGACCTAGCGATGCAGCCGCCAAAGTAATGTTCTGACATAATATTCCGCAGTCAATCAAAGCAGGCCCGTATTGCTTAGGGTCAATCGGTACAACAATCATACAAGGTGCGCCGTAAAACAGCTTGCCGCCGCGTTCCATAATTCTGTTATACATAGACTTATCTTCCAGACTCTCAAGATAAGAAATCCCCTCAGATGCAAGATCTTCAATAAGCTGTTTGTCTTGAACGACAATTACACGCCATGCCTGACGGTTCATTCCGCTTGGTGCCTCAATCGCTGCTTGGGCAATCGCCTGCAACATCTCATAAGTCGGCATCTGGTCTTTGTAATCACGGCATGTATAGCGTTCTGCTATTGTTTTTAGTACTTCATTCATCTTTTGTACCTCTGTTTTTATAATATTGTGTGTTTGTTATATCATTATTAACAACCTGTATGATAACAAGGTTATACCAAACTTAATCTGTCGATTGCCTGCTTTTCATCTGAAAAGAAAAATACATTTTTTCCTTTGTTGCTCTCATAAATAAATGCGTTCAAGCTCTTGCTAGAATATACAGAAAAGTCTCCCACAAAGGCTATTTTTACATCATAATTAACAAATTTTTGTAAAATTTCTCCTGCCAGTTTGGTGCTTAAGTGAAAAAAATCTTCGCAGACTGCAGATTTGCTCAAAATCACACGGTTGCAGCTGCTCTCATATTGTACTGTAGCTATAAAGTCCAATGCCGATTGAACATCATTTATTAATATCCCGCTATTGCTCACAATAGCAATATCAACATTATTTTGTTTGACTATATCTATTTTCATTAAAACACCTATTTATTTTATTAACCTTTTTAGCAAGAGTATGAAAAATAATCTATTATGCTAATTATGCTTTTTTTCTATTTTTTTCAAAATAAAAAATGATAAGAGTATTATTACAATATACACCCCTGCAAAAACCAAACCGCTTATAAGATTTGTCGGATATGGAGCAGCAGAACGATTTAATATTAGTGTAACAATCAAGCTAATCGGGATAAATAGAATAATTATAATATTAAGCCAATTAATTAATAAAGGTGCTTTTGCTTTAGAAATGACTTTGCCTATAAAGTATCCAATAATACCAATTACTTGAATAATCATTGAGCCCCAAATTCCCTCTGCTGATTTTTCTGCATACCAACTAGCAAAAGCACATAACAGCCCGATAATAATAAACGCTGTTGAGGCAAGATATAGTATTTTGCTTGTCATAACAACGCTTTTTTCTTCACTGTTTTTCGTTGGTTCAATTCCTCTTAAGATATAGTCAGTCGTAACATCAAAGTACTCACTCATAATAATGACTTTATCCAAATCAGGGATGCTTTGTTCGCTCTCCCATTTGGATACGGCCTGACGAGAAACACCTATAGTGTCAGCAAGTTCCTCTTGAGAAATCCCCTTGGTTTTTCTCAAACTCTGTATTCTGTCTGCTAAGTTCATACCAATACTCCTTTTGTTTTGATAGTGTCATAGTAACATAATTATCAGTTGCGCTTCCACCAAATGTATTTAGTTTTTTGTCAACTAGCAGTTGCAGGTCTTGCTTTATTTGTTTTTTTAATGACAAAATAATAACATATTATGTATTAAGAATGCAAATCAACTCATAGTTTTTATTTGATTATCTAAAATGCATTTTTGATAAAACTATTAAAAAAGAAAAGCTAAAATTGACAGCACTTATAATTATCGTTATTGAATATTAGGCAAGAGCTTATCTCTTTTATAATAATCAAAAAGCTCTTAAAACTTTATTTCGTTTTAAGAGCTTTTTCTTATGGATGGCTTTTTATTAGAAACTATAATCCGTTATTTCATATTCATCTAGAATTTCCAAAATCCCCTCAATTGTAACCCCATTAAGCTGAAATTTTGTAAAATGCATATAAGCACTCATATTCTCACTGCTGTCCGACCATTCGTACTTGAGACAAATATCAAGATCTTGATATTTGTCTCAAGTACGAATGGTCAAAATAACTAGCATAAGTATGCCAACTGAATAAATATGTAGCCGAACTATTATCACTAAATGATTCTTTATCTTCTTCGTCTAATTCGGTACTAAAGCCAGTTTTTTTATCTATATTAAGCGTATAAAATTTTTCACCTTGGTAGTCTGCTATGAACGCCATGTCATCCAAAGCATAATAATACCCGTTTTCACATCTTATTTCAGTCATTTTCATTAATGTATCTTCATCATCATCTTCATCTTCAACAAAAATTTCAAGTTCAAAATGATAATTGGTCAACAATTCAGCGACTTCTTCTTTTGTCTTATACTCTATTTCGTTTTGATTGTTAATATTGTTGTTATCGCCGTCATCTGTTTTATTACCAGTTCCGTCTCCAAAGCAGCCTGCAAGGCTCATAATTACAACACTCAAAAAAACAGCCAAAAGTGTTTTTAAAAATTTGGTCATATCTGTCCTCCCCTAAAAAATAATTAAAATATCATCATAAATACATTATTATAAGAGTTAAGTTAAAAAATATATCAAAATATTGTTATTATATCAAAATATACTTTATTATTTATAGGCATGATTTATCAATATGCACCCTTTCTAAATTGCATAGGTGTAATCTTGCAATGTTTTTTGAAGGTCATACAAAAATGAGACTGAGAAGAAAAGCCCAATTCGTAAGCTAATTCTGAGATGCTTTTATCACTTTGCAAAAGCAAATCCTTAGCTTTTTCAATCTTTATTTTGATTAAATAACTTTTGGGCGTCATACCCACAGCGTTGTAAAACATTTTTAAAAAATAATATTTGCTTAGCTTGCTTACCTTTGCCGTTTCTTTCAAGTCGAAAGGAAGGTTATAATGTTCTTCCAAATATTTTACAGCACGCAAAATCGGAGCATGTACTTTTTTTTGTTGAGAATTTGTAATTACATTATTTTCTGAACATCTAATAATTTCTATCAAAATTAACTTCGATAGGTTTTGACGCATAGTCTCATAGCCCTGATGACGGCTATTGCATTCATCTATCAAAATACCTATAAGATAATTAAGATTATTGGATGGTTTGAAATTGATGTTTTTAAAAACTATAGGGGTTGAAGCCGAAAAAACTTCGTAAGAAAGATTATTAAGATAGTCTTTAGTACTCAAAAAACATAAGAAATTATTAATTTTTTGAGCATATTCCAAACCATGTTTGTCATAAGAGTTGAAAGGCATTATCATACCCTTTTTCATTACGGCTTTTCTTTCATTGCAGATTGTTTCAACATCATGAAACAATGGCATCATAAACTCAAATTCTTCATGTGAGTGCGTTCCCGAGGGAAAATCCACTCCTGTATTGGCAACCAAAATTTGAAATTCATTAACGGAATAATGATTGACGCCTGTAAGTGCTAATATAGCATCTTTAATCCAATTCCTTTTGTTCATATAAAAAATGCCCAAAACTCAGGCTTTATATCCCCCCACCATAATATGAAAATTATATAATTATATAATTAAAAACGCAAGTTGTATTTTAAATATTGTTATCTTTTGAAATCTAGCTTAATATGTTTATTAAAAAAAGCGTTAGTTTTTATCCTAACGCTTCATTTTTTTATTCCAGTTCTTCTATTGATGCAGTTATCTTTTCTATTAATTTTTGATACTTTATTATCTTTTCTCTTTCTTGGTCTATTAAGTCCTTAGGCGCTTTGCTTACAAACCCTTGATTATTAAGCTTACCTTGTGCCCTTGACAGTTCATTTCTTGCAACCCTTAGTTCTTTGTTAAGTCTTTGGGTTTCTACCGTTTTATCAACTAGGTCAAGAATAGGAATATATACTTCACATAGCGGTGCAATTACCTGAGCGCATTTTTCAGGTTTTTCTTTGACTATCTCAATAGACTTGCCCATGCCCAATTTTTCTATATATACAAGCGTTTCATTTATTAGCTTTTGATTTTTTATCGGCAAGACAAAAAGTGCAGTCCGCTTGTTTTGAGGAACTTTCATTTCGGCACGCAGTTCTCTTATCTTTTTTATTACATCTATTACTTCTTCAAAATCCTTATATGCCTTAACACTTCGTAATTTCGTGTTATATTCAGGATAGTTTGCCTTAATAATCATATTAAAGCTATCAGGCATATGCCTATAGATTTCTTCAGTAACAAAAGGCAATATGGGATGAATAAGTTTCAAAATTCCATCAAGCAAATACATCAAAACGGACATAGCCGCAACCTTTTGAGACTCATCTGCACCATAAAGCTTGGGCTTGGCTAGTTCTATATACCAATCACAAAAATCATCCCAAATAAACTCATACATCAGTTTGAGTGCACGATTGACATTGTACTTGTCCATAATCTTAGTTACATTTTTTACAAGCTCATTCCATTTATATAATATCCAGCGGTCGGCATTGTTTAGCTTAACTTCGTCTATTTTTTTGTATTCTATCTTTTGGACATTTTGCAGAACAAACCTTGCAGCGTTCCAAATTTTATTAATAAACACTCTGTCTGTGGCAATCTTTTCTTCCGAAAATTTTATATCGCTGCCCAGCGTCGTACCCCACAGCAATGAAAATCTTACCGCATCAGTGCCGTATTTTTCTATCATTTCTATGGGATCAACACCGTTGCCAAGAGATTTTGACATCTTGCGACCAATTTTATCCCTTACAATTCCGTTAATCAGTACATCGGAAAAAGGCTCTTTGCCCATAAATTCAATGCCCGAAAAAACCATTCTTACAACCCAGAAAAATATTATTTCGTGAGCAGTAACCAAAACATCGGACGGATAAAAATAATTTAAGTCCTCGCTTTTTTGCGGCCAGCCCAAAGTAGCAAACGGCCAAAGCGCGCTAGAAAACCATGTATCCAAAACATCATCATCTTGATGTACTTTCCCTCCGCATTTTGGGCAGACATCTATATGGTCTTTGGAAACAGTCAAGTCTTTGCAGTCATCGCAATAATATGCAGGAATACGATGTCCCCACCATAGCTGACGGGAAATACACCAATCCTTGATATTGACAAGCCAGTGCCTATAAATTTTTTCAAATCTTTTGGGTGTAAATTTTAGCCGCCCTTTTTCTAATGCCTCTAAAGCAGGCTTAGCAAGCTGTTCCATCTTGACAAACCATTGCTTAGACACTATAGGCTCAATATCGGTGCTGCATCTGTAGCACTTACCTACATTATGCTTATGTGGCTCTATCTTTTCCATCAAGCCCATTTTGGATAGGTCTTGTACTATTTGCTTTCGTGCTTCGTATCTATCAAGCCCCTGATATACGCTTGCTAATTCATTCATAGTGCCGTCATCATTCATAACCCTGATTACATCAAGATTATGTCTGAGTCCCACTTCAAAGTCATTGGGGTCGTGAGCAGGAGTGATTTTGACAGCTCCGCTTCCAAAGGTCTTGTCAACATAGTTATCCGCTACAATGGGAATACGTCTGTTAACAAGCGGTAATATTATATATTTTCCTACAAGGTCGGTATATCTTTTGTCCGAAGGATTAACTGCTACTGCAGTATCGCCCAGCATGGTTTCAGGTCGTGTAGTAGCCACTATAATATATTGGTCAGAATTTTCAATAGGATAACGTATGTGCCAAAGATGTGAAGCGGATTGTTCATATTCTACTTCAGCATCGCTTAATGCAGTCTTACAGTCAGGACACCAATTAATTATACGGCTGCCCTGATAGATATAACCTTTTTCATACAGACTGACAAAAACTTCCAAAACAGCTTTTGAACGGGTCTCGTCCATGGTAAAAGCAAGCCTGTTCCAATCGCATGAAAGCCCCATTCTTTTGGCTTGTTGTATTATTCTGCCGCCATATTGTTCGTACCATTGCCACGCACGTTCCAAAAACTTCTTCCTGCCTAAGTCTTGCTTAGTCAAGCCTTCTGTCGCCATTTTTTCTACAATCTTTACTTCTGTGGCAATAGAAGCATGGTCTGTGCCGGGGATATAAAGCGCATTAAAACCCTTCATCCGCTTATATCTGATTAAGATGTCTTGCAAAGACAGATTAAGTGCATGACCTATATGAAGCTGTCCTGTAATGTTGGGCGGCGGCATTATTATGGTAAACGGTTTTTTGGAACGGTCTGTATCTGGTTTGAAACAGCCGTTTTCAATCCATTCATTATACCTTTTTGTTTCAAATTCTGACGGCTGATAAGACTTATCAAGCTCTTTAATGTTATCCATTTTTATTTGTTCCCTTCTATAAAAAATCAATTATTTTATCAATGTAAAAATAAGCCCTGCAAGCACAAGCCCAAGACTTGAAAATTTCAAAATCATAAATAGCTTGTCGCTGTTTTCAACCTTGTCAAGATGTTTGATTTTGCCTACCAATTTTCTTGAAAAGATTGAAAGCATAAGCCCCGTTACAGCCAAAACAAGACCTACTATTACATTCCATTGTGAAAATCTACTAATCAAATTATCCAAAAAGCTGTTAGCTACAGCAAAAAAGTTCATATAAATATTGTCCTCTGTTTTTTAGCCTTAATTTTAAATATTATACTAGAAATAGTTTTATAAATCAAATTATGTAATAGGCATTCCTAAGTTCTATAATTAACCTTGGCACACATTTGAAGTAGCTAACTAATATACTGAAAATATGGACTCATAAATTTTTTTAGAGTTCAAATTCATTTTTGAGATGACTAATGAAAATAATCTTGTGTTTGCATAATGTAAGTCACAAATATCATTCTAAGCTCGGAGAAACCAGTGCTTTGCAAGACATCAACTTTTGCCTTAATGACGGAGAATTTTTGTCTATTGTGGGGCCTTCTGGTAGCGGCAAAACGACTATATTATCCTTAATCAGCGGATTATTAAAGGCATCACAAGGTCATATATTAATTGACGGTAACGAGGTCACAACAACCAATCGTGATACAGGATATATGTTTCAAAGGGATCAGCTGTTTGAATGGAGAACAATAAGACAAAACATTACTTTGGGCTTAGAAATTCAAAAGAAGATGACTCAAGAAAACCTCAAAATGATTGACGGACTTATAGAAAAATACGGATTAAAAGAATTTGCTGACCATTATCCAAGAGCGTTAAGCGGCGGTATGCGCCAAAGAGTAGCTTTGATTAGAACGTTGGCAACATCCCCAAAACTACTCTTGCTTGATGAGCCGTTTTCTGCCCTTGACTTTCAGACAAGGCTTAATGTTTGCGATGATGTTTACAGCATAATAAAAAACGAAAAAAAGAGTGCGATACTTGTTACCCATGATATCTCTGAGGCTATAAGTATGAGCGATAGAATAATAATGCTGTCTAACCGCCCAGCTACTATTGCTCATGAATATGTTATTGATATGGCTGATTGCGCTACACCGTTATTGCGAAGAGAATGCAAAAAGTTTGGATATTGGTTTGATAAAATATGGAAAGACTTAGAAAAATTAAGTTAACGAGGTCATAAATGAAAAAGAATAAAGTTATTTATTCTATAGAACATAAAAAGTATTTAAAAAACATAAAAACTAAAAAAGCTTGGATTTTTTTTACACAAATAGGGTTATTAATTGGTTTCTTATTATTATGGGAAGCATTGATATTCTTTAAGATACTTGACCCTCTTTTCTTTTCTTCTCCACTTCGCATTTTAAGAACGATAAAAGAAATGTTTGTGGAACAAAAATTATATGAGGGATATATTATTTATGTCCATATAGGAATAACGCTTTTTGAATGCGTCTTAGGCTTTTTGATTTCTACTGTTATAGGCTCTTTTATTGCAATAGGTTTGTGGTGGAGTGATTATTTGAGAAAAGTGCTTGATCCATATCTGGTTATTCTAAACAGCCTGCCAAAAGTTGCATTAGGTCCTGTAATCATACTTATTATGGGATTAGGATTAAAAGCAATAATAACAATGGCTGTGCTTATATGTATTATAATTACTATCTCATCTACATTACACGGAATGACATCATGCGACCCTGATAAAATTTTACTTATGAAATCAATGGGAGCAACAAAATTTCAAGTATTGTCCAAATTATTATTGCCCTATTCCATACCTAATTTTATTTCAGTTTTAAAAATAAATATCGGACTGTCCTGGATAGGCGCAATAACAGGTGAATATCTAACAAGTAGGGCAGGCTTAGGATTTATTATTGATTATGGCCGCCAATTTTTCAAGAGTGATTTGGTAATGACCTCAATCGTACTACTAAGCATTATGGCTGCAATAATGTATCTGGGTGTCAGCCTGATTGAGCAAAAAGTCAGTAAAAACAGATAAAATAAAAGGGCTTATTAGCCCTTTCTACATATTATTTGGATTCGCCTTTAGACAGCTTATAGAGAATATTAAGCGTTCTAAAAACCATTGCATCCGAAAATTTGCGCAAATTCAGCC
>ENA-UOOK01006803-UOOK01006803.1-fermentation-metagenome-genome-assembly--contig:-NODE-6803-length-10716-cov-5.766251_pt1 | contig 10716 bp, 12 predicted proteins | sample MGYA00245777_ERZ724023 | MGnify/ENA primary metagenome ERZ724023 (study PRJEB28704, sample SAMN03018312) | fermentation metagenome | biome: anthropogenic terrestrial biome; feature: soil; material... | reverse complement strand
GGGGTATGACGCTTCTTTTGAGCGCGAACGCGTACGGGGACCACTACAACGAGACCCGGGGGAGGCTCTACGAGGTCTCGGGCGGAATGTTTTGCCCGGTCAAAGAGGTGACGTTCGGCCCGGACGCGCGCTGGTACACCATCACGATCACTCCCCACCGGAGTCCGGGGTCTCCGCCGTCTCCAGAAGAGGTTCTTATTGCGTTCACCCGGCAGGATCTCGCGGTGGCCGAGTCCGTAGTCTACGGGTAAGTAGGATGGACGTCTAGAACCGGGATTCGCTCATCGTCTCCGGACTGTTCAACCGGCCGGGTGGCGAAGACTTAGCCGGTTGCGTCTAGGCCCCTGTCCGCCCGGGATACCACATCCCGCCGGAGGAAGTACCGCACCATCCTTCCGTCCTTCTCGCTTCGTACGGCCCCGTCCCGGATGAGCAGCGCCATATGCCATGTCACTGATGCGCCGGAGATCCCGAGCGCGGATGCGACCTCTTTCCGCGTCATCCCCGGGTCCCGTGCGAGGAGATCGAGGATCTGTCTCCGTGTCCCGTTGATGGGGTAGCCTTCTCCCCCGCGGGCCGCCCTGCCGTTTGCGTAATACCGCAACTGCCCGTGGTCACGCTCTGAATGAATCTTCCCCGTCTCGCAGAGGATTGCAAGGTGGTACCGGAGCGTTCCGGCGTTGACCCCCAGCATGCGGGAGAGGAAAGTGTGGTTAATTCCAGGGTTCTCCTGGATGCAGTGGTATGCCGCACGGCGGGTATCATGATCGAGGGCATTCTCTTTGGAGATCCTCTTCTGGCCGAGAATGAGCCATACGGTTACTGATATGAGGAACTGCACCGGGAGGAAGAGCAGGGGAGCGGTCATGAAGACGAAGTCGAGCAGGATCAGCTTGAGCGGCACGTTCCAGATATATAGCGGAGCCGGATCGCCGGGTATCATCTCCGGAAACTCCCCCTCACTTGATATGGTGCCGGCAGCGCCCCCCGGGGCGATTATAGACAGGAGGACGACGAGGAGCAGAGCAGTCCTCACGAGAGAGAGTTGATGCCGCATTAAAAAGATCAGGTGGCCGGGAGTATAAAAACGGTGCTATTCTGTTATTCTTCCATCGCACGCCTCTGCGTGTCTTCGGGTAGCCGGTTCCCTCAGCAGTCTGGGTCCGGTATCGACCGGCGCAGCGAACGTCCCTGATGGACTGCGGGGAATTCTCCGGAACAAAACGAGTGGATCCGGCTCGACGTGTAGAGGATCGTGACAGAAATCGTTTATAGAGGAACGTTGAGTTCTCATGCATAGATCCCGGAAGGCGGGGCCCACCCGGTCGGACAATGGTGAGAAGATGGACGAACAACGTAGCAATACCAAAAAAACCGTAATGAACCTGCTGATAGCGGTCTGCATCCTCGCCGTGGTGGTCTTCCTGCTCTTCCTTGCTGTCGGGTTCGTCGAGACGACCATGCCGAACGACTCCTACATGATCGAGATCACCGGGCTCTCCGGTCTTGCCGTGAACGGCACCGCCACGATCATGATCCCGGTTCCGGCGAACGCGGAGGGCAAGCTGGTAATGTTCGAGTCGTCCAGCGTTCTCCAGCCCGCCGGGTGGCGGACGGCGATCCGGGAGACGCCGTACGGGAAGATGATCGCGTTCACGACGACGGAAGACTACGCGCAGGATATCTACGCGCAGGATATCTTCAGACCGACCGGTGAGTTCGAGACGAAAGAAGAGCCGAGACTGCTCGTACCGGTCCTCGCGACCCCGGACAACGCGAGCGTCACCGAGTTCACCCGGAGATCGGGCGGCACCTACACCACGGTCGTCTTCCTCGACGGCTTCGTCTCGCCGGAGAACGCCACATCGATCGCGTTCGACCTCGAGTACCAGGGCGGCGGCGGTGTGAAACACCTGATCAAAGAGAATATCTGGACGGCGACGGTGAATACGGCTGTTCCGAGCACAACGTCGGGATTTGTTCCGGTTCCGGCCGACTACTATGTCACTGCCGGGGGTATCATGCCATTATGATGAACGATCCCGTGTGAAAAAGTCCCCGGCAGACCGTGAGCGTTGCGCCCCCCGACCACGTGCTCTTCCAGTCTTGCGGATTAGAAGGTGTCAGGAAGTGAACAGAAGATGGTCCCCTCGATAATCTCGTTTTTGGGCAAAGTCATCGGTGTCTCACTTCTCGCGATCGCAGTTGTTGCTATCGGCGGGAATATTCTCGTCCACTCTCATCAGACCCAGACGGTATCGGGGCATTACTCGTGGGATTATTCATACGCCGTCTCCGTTACCGGATTGTCCGATTACCAGGGAGATCCGATCATAGATATCGTTGTTCCCATCCCTGCAATCGGGGGGTCACCGATCTTTTCCGGAGAGGATTTCCGGCAAATTACCTCTGATAACTGTACACCCATCCCCGCTATGACAGAGGATGGAGAGATGCTTGCACTGCGTTTGCGTGGTACAGATCTTACAGATGTCTCTGCCGCTAAATCAGGAGGTTTCTCAAGAGATCTCTCGCTGGAAAAGGTGCAGGGGGGCGTGTTTGTACCGGGACCCTCACGCCCCTCTGAGGCGGGGAATGCCTCTCCATATATTACCATCCCGGATTCGCTTCGCCCCGTATCGACCGATCCGAGCCCCATCTCGGTAAGTATCAACTTTACTATATTCGGGAGTACGACCTCCGGCGAGCACAGGCCCGACTACCTTGTCTCGATAGCGGAGCAGATCCCGTCGGGAAGGACCGGTATTATCCCCGTGGAGCCGCGGATCTATTATCGCGACAGTTTTCGTGAAGCCTTCCGTCCTCTGGAGGAGAACAATTCCACAAATTGAGGCGGACGATTGCATGAACTCGAAATCCGGCAGGCGTTTGATCACTATCGGACTTCTTGCATTCGTCAGCGTTGTCCTCCTCGTCGCGACGGTTGTGCTCGTGTATACCGCCCTCGTTGCGCTGATCACGGGAGTCGACGGTCTTCCGCAGGAGTTGACGGTGGAGGTGGTCGGGGGAGAGGATCTGCAGAACGCATCCGTCATCCACCTGACCGACCGGGACTTGAAGCAGCACCCGGTGCTTGCCTCCGCGATCCGGGAGGCCAGCAGCGACTCCAACGTGGTGAAGTCCGCGTCAGTCCCGATGACGGGGGTCGAATGCCTCGTGCTCACCGAGTCCTTTGGTGTGTATACGGCAAATGCGCCGGTCCTCGAGTACGATGGAGTATACTACGCCACCCGCGTTCTGCTCCATTAGGATCGTGTCAAGATAGGTGCAGCATGGAAGAAGAAACGAATCCGAAACCCAGGACACGGCTCAAAACTGCGGGGCTCATCGTCGCCTGCGGCCTTGTTGGGATCGTCGCGGTCGCGCTCGGCCTCATGCTCGCCGACGCCCTCACCCTCTACGCTCACGAGAGTTCCGGCGGGCAGCCGATGCTCTACGTCATGGAGCAGGCGGCACCGGGAGAGAACGTGGTCGTCCCCCTGACCGAGCAGGACTTCGAGCAGCATCCGGCGCTCGATGCGGTCATCCGCGGTGAGGAGCGCAACCCTTCGGCATGGGAGTGGGGTTCCAGCGACCGGCGCTTCATCGGGGGAACCAACGTCTCCTACGCGGAGAGCAGGGCGCTCCAGGATGCCTACGGCCCCGAACGGGAGACATGGGTCTACCCGCACCTGGAGTACGAAGGGGCATACTACCTGGTGGTGACGACGTGACCGTGAAGGAGTTCTGCCATGCGATGACACCCCGGCGGCATGGCACTTGCCCCGGGTCACTCTGCGCGGCGTTGGTTCGCGGCTTGGTGTGGCGTTTTCCCGGTTAGATTCAATCCGGCAGGCCCGACGTGTAGATGCGTGTCACAGAAATTGTTTATAGAGGAACGTTGACGTCTCCATCGTGGATGCTGGAATTAGTATCCTGTGATGCGTGGGGCCCCCCCATCCCCGGTTGACGCCCGGATGATAGAGCCCCACACGCCCGGAGGCAAAGAGGATGTACGCATTCCCGGTACTTGAATGTATGCTCCGTCCGCCTCCGGGTAATACGATGGAGGAAAGCAAATGAACCGAAACATCAAAACGAGGTCATTCCTTGGTGACCCCGATACTGTTCTCGGGCATGTGAGCATGCGAACCCGGACGGCAGGGTGTGAAAGAATTGGCAAGAGCAGGGGGCCTGATGCCGTTGATCGAGATATTCTTCGCGGCCGGGTCTCGTCGAGACGGCTGGACCAAAATTTGCCGCAGTGTAGATGTAAGGGGATCGAAAACTCGGTTCTCCTGCGGAGGGACTGACTATGGCGGATCAACTCCTTGGTTCATGTGGTCCCGTCCAGACGTTCAAGTATAACGCATCGGCAAAAATAATCTCCGCAAAATTGTATCAAAGGACGGACGGTGCGCGATACATTACGGTAGAATGGTCTGCAAGCGGTTGCATCACGTTCCATGAGAGAGAGTGTTCCGGGCTGGGCTACAGTTGCGACCTGACGGTGATCGTGAAGGCCAGCTGGGACGGTCAGTTTAGACGGCATGAGTATCGTTATCCCGGCACCTCAATACAGGCGGGCTCGGCAAACCTAATTGTTTCATCTCCGTCTCCTCCCTTCTCCTACACAGTCGAGGTTACGACCCAGGCCAAGTGCTACTGTGCCAGCGCTGTGCCGATACTGACCGAGGAGGCTACGTGTTCCTGTGTAATCACCCCCTGAAGGCATAGAGCATGAACTGCAAAAGGCTATGCATCTCATTTGCGATCTGCCTCCTCCTCTTCCCGGGGGCCGCAGCCGCGGCCGAGATCCTCCGGCTCACCGATACCCCTGAGTTGGACGGGTTTCCCTTCTGGTCTCCCGATGGGGAACGGATCGCGTACACTTCGTTCGACCCCGCCACCGGGGATATGACCATCCGGGTGATGGCCGCCGACGGGACCGCCGGGACGGACCTGACTCCGGCCGGGTCGCGGGACTTCTTCGTCACGAACCCCTGGTCCCCCGACGGAAAGGAGATCCTATTCATATCCGACAGATCGGCCTCATACGATCTCTGGGTGATGAACGCCGATGGGACCAGCCCTGTGCAGGTGACTGACGGGACAAACGTCGTCCCCTGGCTGCATGGGCCGCGGGGCTACGAAGCGGAGTGGAGCCCGGACGGCAGGACGATCGCGTATACGTCGTGCCTCTTCGGAGGCGCGGATATCAGGGAGGCAGCTGCCGATGAGCATGGCGGTCGTGCTTCGATGAATATCAACCTCTCGGAGATCCGTAGAGAGGCCGATATCTGGGTCGTGAACCCGGATGGCAGCGGAGAGCGGGGGCTCACCTCCTCGGGCGATGCCCTGATACCCCGGTGGCACCCGGGGGGCGACAGGATCGCCTACCTCTCCCGGGCTTCCGGCACAGCTGTGATCCGGGTGATGAACCTCGATGGGTCGGGCGGAATGCAGATAACTCCCGACGGGGAAGATGTCCTACAGTTCTCCTGGTCTCCTGACGGACGCAAGATCCTCTATGCCGTGCAGACTCCCGAGACCTCCTCCGGGGAGGTCTTGTTCGAGATCCGGATCGTGAACGCCGACGGAAGCAGCATGCGCCGTCTGACTTCGGAAAACATCGACAGCACACCGATCTGGTCCCCCGACGGGGAAAAAATCGCGTTCTATTCACAGTCTCGCCCCCCCTCTTCGGTCTGGGTGATGGGCGACACAGGATCAGACCTACAACCCCTTGCTCCGGGGTACGACTTTTGGATGCACCAGTGGTCGCCCGGCGGGCAAAAGATTGCCGTGAGCAATGGAAACGACATTTTCGTGGTGATCCGGGACGACCCTACCGTTGCCGCGCCGGGTTTCGGGTCTCTCCCTGCCGTTGCAGCACTTTTGATCGGGGTGTTCGTCCTGGCCGGGAGGCGGCGGTAGTGCTCCAGCATATAACTGATAATTGATTTCAGAGGATCCGACCGAATTGCGTTGAGCAACAGCCTGTATTCATGACTAAACAATCACGCGGTGAGTGTGCTTCCATTGTCAGTTGTTTCATAGAGCACTACCCTCTTTTCGGACTAAAATCACATTGAGGTGCGAGATGCAATCACGACGATGGATCCCCTGGCTGCTGGTGGTTGCCGTTTGTGTGACCGCGGGCTGCAGCGTAAGTCCGGCTACTCCGGAACCCCTGCCGCCGGACGAAAGTTTGACGCCTGACGAAGTTCCTCCTCCCGGGCCGGAGGTTGCGGCGAAGTTCATTGAGACATACGACTCCCTGCAGGACTTCTCCACGACGGTAACAACCGTATCGGAGCGCGGCACGTTCCGCGAAGAGGTCTGGTTTAAGGAGCCGGATCGGTTCCGGGTCAATTACCTTGAGCATCCCGGTTCTGTTGAAGGTCTGCCTCCAAAGACAGGAGATCTCGTTGTTTTCGACGGCGAGACCCAGTGGCACTATGTCAATGCCACCGGAAACGTCCTCTACGTCTCCGCCCGGGCCCGTAACTACACCTTCAGTGAGGAGTACGCGACGGGGGCGTTGGATGTTCTCGGCCTGGTCAGGAACTTGCTCGCCGGGTATGAGTGCTCATTATCCGGAGTGCAAACTGAGGATGGAAAGACAATCTATACTCTTGAGATCGTGAACCTCACCCGGATAACGGACACCCCGGGTCTCTGGCGGTACCCGGTCTATGCCGTGCACGCCGGGATTGAGAAAGAGTCCTGGACTCTCAGGGGAGCCGAATTCTTCAACGCCAGCGGCGGGACGGTCCTGACAGTGGAGTATCGCAACGTCACCCGAAACATCGGGGTCCCGGACAGCATGTTCCAGTACAGCCCGCCGGAAGGGGTGATCGTCGAGCCTATGAGAACCCTGGCGATAACTCCTCCCTACATCGGCGACGTATAGGAGGCACCAGAAAGACCGGTGTTCACACGTCGATGTATCGGAAGATGCGTGTCACAAAGATCGTTTATAGAGGAAAGTCGACCTCTCCCTCGCGGGTACCGGAACCGGTACCCGGAGCTGCAGGGACCCGTCCAACCCACCCACGGCTGGCAAGCACCTGCATGCCCGGGTATGGAGGCGTGAGCGCTCCCGATGGCGTGCCTCTCTTGCCTTCGGAAGATGAAACTGGAGGAAACAACATGAAACAAACCTATGCAGGGGGTGTCGCCCTCCTGGCATGTCTGGTCGTCGTAGCAGTGATCGTGCTGGGCCCAAACACCCCGAGGGCGGCAGCCCCTTCTCCCGAAGGTGACAACGGACCGGTCCTGGTCGTCGGCGATTCCATGACCGTACTCGTCGCGGTCGCTACATCGCCCTCCGATCTTACGGCCGCCGGGATCCCGGCGCCGGAGGAGCTGGATATTCCGAGGGGTATCACCCGATACGATATCGTGACGTTCGACCACGCCGCCCTGAACAGCCAGGTGCGAGAGGGGGCACTCCCGCTCCGGATCCGCGGCACGGAGTACCGGGCCGACCTGGAGAGGATGAACTTCGAGCAGATCGACGACGGCATCGACTCCTACGAAGGGACGATTGCCGGCGCCAAAGAAAGTGACGTCCTCCTGACGACCTCGGAGAACACCCTCACCGGGAGCGTGACGCTTGACGGAGAGACGTTCTGGATCAGGCCCATCGAGCCGTGTATACGTGCCGAAGGGTCGGCGTCTCCCCTGCACATGCTATACAGCTCGCGGGATGTGGAGCAACAGGCCCCTGTCCTGGTGGACCGGGGGCCGGTTACGCCGCCGCCCGGGCACCACTCAACCGCAGGGCCGGGGCTATGAGGAGTGGCCTGATGATCGGCGCACTCGTCCTGGCGATTGCGGTCGGCTGCATACTGGTTTTCAATCCACTGAACACGGGTGCGGGTAAGTTCTCTCTTGCCACCGAGTTCCCGGAGGCGCTGGAATCCTGCACCTTCTACCGTGTCGTTCCCGCCAACGTCACCGGGGAGCGAGTCCATGAGATTGCGGGGCGGTTCGGGCTCTCGGGAGAGGTGAGCGAGAGGTCCGGGGAGTTCCGCCTCATCGACACCTCAAAGGACCCGGAAGAGTGGCTCTCGGTGTATGCACACTCCGGCGCCGTGGCCTACCATATCCCCGACCGGGAGCTGCCGACCGAGGTGACCCGGCAGCCGAACCTCCCGGCGGATGTCGAGGCGGAGGGGATTGCGCTTGCATTCCTGGAGAAGACCGGGATGCAGTCGCTGGACGCCCGGGTCGTGGAGATCGGGGTGAACCAGAGGCACGAGGTCTGGGGAACAGGCGGCAGCGAGCCGGAGGCGTCGTATGATGTGACCGTTGCCGTCCGGTTCGGCCGGTCGCTCGGCGGGCTGCCGGTCTACGGCGATGAGTTTGTGGTCGTCATAGGCGACGATGGCGAGGTCGTCGGGCTCGTGAAGACCTGGCGGGAGGTGGAGCCGGCCGGAGATGTCGCTGTTATACCCCCGGAAGAGGCGTATGCGGACCTCCTCGCATCCAAAACCGTTCTCCCTTCAAGTAGTGCGACATACGACCGCATCACGATCGAGGACGTCTCGCTCGGCTACTGGATGGCGCCTCGCGATGTCATGCAGGACGCGGTCCTGCCGGTCTACGCGTTCTCCGGGACTGCAGTCCGGGACGGCGCTCCGGAGCCGTATGTCGGATACGTCTCTGCCAGAGGGGACGGGCCGGAGGAGGGAGCATGAGAGAAAGGGCCCCGCAGGCGGCAATCTCCCTCCTCCTCGCGGTGCTGCTCGTGATCGTCCCGGCGGCAAGCGCAGATACGGGGTTCAACCTCGATCGATATCCGGCCCCCGACCTGAAGGTGAACGAGTCGATCGAGGCGATCGCCATTAACATCACCTCCCTAGCCGAGAGTGCGGAGGTCTGGATCGATGTCGTCCCGCCGCACGTCGCCGTCATCGGAAAGGTCCATGCCCCTGCGGGGATGCAGAGCGTGGTTGTCCGGAGCGGAAGCGGCGAGGTCACGTGCGGGAATCAGACCGGGTTCGCCTGCTCGGTGCCGGTCTCTGCCGGGGAGAACACGATCACCGTCGTGGCAACGGACAACCACAGGAACCGGGCCGAGAAGACCGTGAACCTGACCGTCCGTATCGGCATCCCGCCGCCTCCGTTGATCGCCGTCTCTGGCAGGGTGACGGACATCGGCGGCAACCCGGTCCCCGGTGCACTGGTGCGGTTCGAGTCGGTGTTTGATCTGGATGATAAACCCATTGCAGCGACGGCCACGTCGGGAGAGGACGGCACCTACCTGGTAGACACCCCCGGGTACCGGCAGACGATCACGGTCGAGAAGGAGGGCTACTTGCCCCTCCGGGAGGAGGTCGTCTTTGAAAACCTGACGAACACCCTCGATCTGGAGCTGGAGCCGTCGAGCCGTCCGGTTCCAGGGTTCGGTTCCGCGCTCGCGGTTCTCTCGCTCACGGGGGCGTTCCTCCTCATCGGCCGGAAGAGGTGGTGAGATGAGTGAGAAAGGTTCGGTGATCCCGGCGCTCCTCCTTACCGCCGCAGTCACGGCGCTGGCGGCTGGTTTTGCGGTCTTCGCGCCCATCACGGAGGTCACCGTAATCCCACACGAGGAGATAGCCCCGGAGGATCAGGCCCTGGTCCATATCGATTTCTTCACGGAGAAGCGGGATGCCCCGGTCGAGGGTGTGGATCCCCTCTCATCGATCCGGCGCTACGAACTCGCGGTCTACGATACGCAGGCCATCCAGGATCGCCTGCTTCGCGGCGAACCGCTGGCGGTGCATATCGCCGGGCAGCCCTGCACGACGGATCTCGATGAGGTGCTGCACGGGACTCATTTCTTCACCGGCACCCTTTCCGGGGACGGGAGGGTGCATCTGACCATCAGCGGCGACGTCCTTCGCGGCTATTTCGAGGCCGGCGGCGTTGCGTACCACGTGGAGAGCACCGGCCGGTATGACACAGAATCCCCAGGGAAGGTCCTCCACTATCTCTTCTCCTCCGCAGACGTGAAGGGGCTGAGTGGTTGCTATCTCATGCTCTACAACATCAGCAACGTGGATCTGGGGGATTCCGGGTACCCTGCGGAATGGATGGAAGCCGACTTCGTGAAGGCCGGCCACGAGATCGCCTCGCTCACGGATGCCGATCTCATCGACCTCCCCAGGGTGAACGAGACCCTTCGCACTGGCTTTATCGAGGTGCCGCTCTCCGAGAACGAGACGATGCGCATCGTCAAGGGTTACCGGGGGAAGATCGCAGAGTACCGCGGGAACTACTACGTGATCGACTTCTTCGAGAGTTAGGTTGTGCTCGCCCTCTAAACCCTCTTTGCAATCGTCTCGATCGCCTCGATCAGCGTCTGCTGCTGCGGCTTCATGATCGCGACCGGGCAGTCGACGATCTTCTCCACAATCGGCGCAAGGATCGGGGCGCAGACGATCCCGAGTGCCCCCTCCTTATCCGCCCGCGCCGCGGCGGTGATGCCCTCCTCGAGGGAGTCCGCCGGATAACCCCGGATCCGGTACTTCCTGTCGCCGATGGGAAGATCCCGGTTATCGATCTCGTCGAGGAGGAACCGGGCCGCGATCACCGCGATGAAACTCTTCTCCCGCGGTTCGAGCACATCGACGATCCGCCGGACGGTCGAGAGACGCGGGTCCGCCCTCCCCGATGTGAGTTTATACAGGGTTGCCGCCGGGATCCCCGCCCGGTCCGCGAGGT
>ENA-UOOK01006800-UOOK01006800.1-fermentation-metagenome-genome-assembly--contig:-NODE-6800-length-10721-cov-4.869679_pt1 | contig 10721 bp, 23 predicted proteins | sample MGYA00245777_ERZ724023 | MGnify/ENA primary metagenome ERZ724023 (study PRJEB28704, sample SAMN03018312) | fermentation metagenome | biome: anthropogenic terrestrial biome; feature: soil; material... | reverse complement strand
AACTTTTTTCCAGTTGGCTATTGACATTTAACCGCTGGACTTTATTCAAATAATTTCTTTGCTTTTTCTAACTTTGAAGTCGATACTTCTTTCCTTCTATCCGCACCATCAAATTTAATCGGTACGCACATTTCAATGATTCTACTGTAAATTCTGCTGTACTTAATATCAGATGGATTTTTTATTTCTGATAACGATAAGTTGGTTGTAATAATAAGCGGCTGATGATTTTTATATCTGCTGTCAACGATGTTATAAACTTGTTCTAGCATGTAATCACTTTGTCGCTCTGCCCCTAGATCGTCAATAATGAGTAGTTTGTAATTATTTAATGACCGTATGTAAGCGTTCTTGTCCTCGTTAAATCCGGTAAGTGCATTTGTTAATTTGATGAAACTCGTCATTAATACCGGAACGCCTAAATTGATAAGATAATTTGCAATGCAAGCCGCAAAGTATGTCTTTCCTGTCCCCACGTTGCCCCACAAGATAAGTCCGATATTGTCCCGGTACATTTTCCCCCAACTGAGACAATACCGCATTGCTTTGTCCATCTGCCCAGGATTGCTTCCATCATCGTTGTCAAAGGTCCAATCCCTAAAGTTCCTGTCCTGTATACCCTCTGCCCTTAATCGGCTTATTCTGTCAGCTTCCTCTTGCTGTCTCATTTTTATTTTTTCTTCCCAGTATTTTTCACTCTGGCATTTGCATAAGCAACCAAACTTTTTGAGTGTGCCAAATACTTCAACCTCACACTCTTTTGGTGTGTTACACTCGCCACATATCAATAACCCTTCCTGTATATAGTCTCCGTCTTGCGGCCTTGGCTCATTCTGCTTTGCCAGATCGTTTAGTAAATTATCAAAGTTCATAGGGTATCATCTCCGTCATAGTCGTATTTACATGCAATGCCATCACATTGTGATCCTTCTTTTTTTTCTTCCGTGAAATTTTCATCTAAGTAGTCAATATAACCTGAATTAAAAAATGTACTTCCGTTTTGCCATGCCTTCCAGTCCTCTTTAGTTGCCTTATATCTGTCAATACATTTCTTCAATGTTTCAAAGCCCAATTTATAAAGTTTCGCTTTTTGACTTTGACTGATTTTCCCTTTACCTTTTTTGTTAGGATACAGCCTCCAAATTGATTCAAAAAACTCATTTTGCTCTTTTAATATTCTTTTTTTAATTATTTCTTTATTATTTCTTTCTTGGTCTACTAATCCGTTGACACCTGAGTCTACTAATCCGTTGACAGTCAACCCAACTAATTCGGGGGGTCCCTCGTTTTTGTTACCTGTCAACGTTTTAGTTGACACCCATGTTTTATAGTGTTTGTTTAATTTCAATACCCGTGGAGAGTTAAATGCGGCTGATTGTTCAATTATTAAAATATTGTTGTCAATTAAAGGTCTTATCTCACGGTTTATTTGTTTGCTGTTTATTTTTGTTGCCTTAGCTATAAATGTTTCAGACAACTTTGCCGATTTCCTGTTGAACCCATATGTATAACGTAAAACAACCATTATGATCCTCCATTGGGTTCCGTTAAGCGGCAATGTCGCAAACGCCTCTAATAACTCATTTGCTATTTTTGTAAAACCATCTTCTACCTGTGGCCCCAATGAAACACCTTCTCTCACTTCCTGCACTTCTCGCACAAGCACGGTTCCCTCTCTCGCCCACGCCTTGCAAGCTGTATTTCCTCCTTGGTTACCGCAAAGGCCTGTCCACACTTCCGGCACAACTTTCCTACGCATACTACCGTACCCATATTCATACCTCCAGTAATTCTTCAGGGTGAAACGATTCTCTAAATTTGCCTATCTTGCCTTGAAATTCGAGTACAACAAATCTGTTCAGCAGGTGTCTATAAATTTCCTTGCCTTCTCGCAAGCAATAGCTTGATTGTTTTATTAAGTTAGTATCGCTATGAGTAAACTTCACTTTCCACATCATGATATACTCCATTCCTGCCGTATTTCGCTCTCTAACAAGCGTATTTCAAGCTTTACAGCATTGATCTTTTCCAATGCTGTATCATAGTCACTTTTGTATACATCACGCTTAAAACGTAAATTAGCCACCTTATCATCGCCTCTGGCAAGCTCCCCGCAGGCCGTCCAGGCTGTGCCGTCCTCTTCGTGTAATCTAAACACTTCCTGCCGGTATGCAATGCGGTATTTATACTCGGCCTCGGCAAGCTTACGGCCTAACACCTTCATGGCATTTACGCAGTCAATAAGTAGTTTTCTCTGCTCATTCATTGCGTTCATTAGATCTTGACCGCTCATAGATAATTCCTCCCGAATATATTCATAAACTGCTTCCTGGCCCCGTAATTTTTCTCAAAGACTTGCTGTGCATACTTTTTCAGCTTAATATCCAATTCGTGCCCGTTTTTGCCATGAACACCGTATGTACCCCTGTGGCATTTAGGACAAAGCGGAACAATTAAAAGCGGGTATCTATCGCATTTTTTACGATTACTGCCGTGCAAAACATGATGCCTTTCGACGTATCCATACTGCCCGCAGTTGTAACATTCGCCTTGCATAGTTGCCACCTTCCGGGGAAGGTGTTACCCCTCCCCTTTGTTTAGTTTGCCTTGTAGTTGCCTTACAGCCCTTGTAAATAACTCGGTTGTTATGTCCTCAACCTTTGAGATTTTGTAATATTTAAGGAACGCTTTGACATCTGAATTTGTCTTACCTAGCAAGTCATAGATTATCTGCGCTTTGATATCGTCTATTTTCTTTGGTGGTTCGGGTTTCGTGTACGGCTTACCTAAGTCATACCGGACAACACCGTGAGAATCACTTATCTGTAAAGATGTGATTTCTCTTTCTTCGTTGTAGTCTATGGATTTGACTGAAAACTTTACCCGCGGGCTTAACAAGGTCTTCTCTCCCTTGTCGTAATGCTCCCCATCCTTTAAATCAATCCAAATAAATGGAGAGGTATATAATTCCCTGCCTATGCCCCAATTGAATCCTGCGCGTTTAAAGGAATCAGAGGCTTGTCCTTTTTCCTTTTCGGTGTTACTTTCCGTTCCAACATCTTGTTTTTTAACCCACTGTTTTTTTGCTTCGTCCCAAATTTCGATACTGCAGAACAAATTGCCGTTAATAACCTCATGGGTTCTCTGCCAATTTGTTGGGCCGTATGTTTCATCAAGAAGCTTCATGTCAACCCTTGCGTCTTTATAAAGCAGAAGTATGCAACCAACGCCAGTTTTTGTCTTTTTTACACTCTGTACCCGGCATTCGATTTCACTTTCTTTAAGTAGCCTGACATTCATATTTCCACCTCAAATACTGGCTCACGCTCAACGACTTCCACACCCTCAACCTTATTTCCGTTAGCATCCACAACATAGTAAGGTGTGTAGCCTATGAGTTCCCCGCTTTCCTCGTCTACAATTGGGTCCTTTTGGATGTTAGTTGTTTTTTTGAACTCACCCCACATTGGTTTATTGATTGTTTTGACATATTCAGCGCGACCGCTTGTTATTAAGAATTTTGTTAGTTTCTCTTCATCAGGCTTAAATTCTGGCTTCTGATATTTGACTTTGAGGGTTCCGCTTGGAAGCTTATAAATCTTTTGGGTTTTAGATTCTTTTGCCTTAACACTGTTCATGTAGAGTTGTAATTGATGTGTAAGATAGCTTGTCCTGTTTTCAAGGTCTGTTTCTGCCTTTAAGATCATGTCCTGGTACCGATTTATGGCATCTTGACAAACTGATATGATTCTTTGGGTTTCGGCTCTTTCCGCAGCTATTTTCTTAATGCTCCACTCTGCCTTTTCGTCTGTATCAATCACAAATGTACTATCCTGTTCCAAATCCTCTATGGCTTGGTCGATTATGTACAACTCTGTATTTCCCATCACTTTTCCTCCAATTCAAAAAACCACTCTATGAATTCTTCTTCGTGATTGCAGCTTGTGATGAATTCCTTTAAATCGGCTTTGGTTGCCTGTTTGAACGCTTCGGCTTTTTTACAGTCCTGGCATATGTAACCGCCCGATTCAACAACCTCGTCGCCGTCATAGATTTCATCACCGCATCGGCAACAGTTGGCAATTACGATTCGCTCTTCGGGTTCAGGGAAGTATTCAAGCATTGGAATCACCTTCAACAGACTTTGGCTCTGCGATATCCCATTTCACCCGCCTGTCAAGTTCCTTAAATTTTAGATGCGGGTTGCTATCAACCAACTCCCCAAATTGTACAAGCGCATAATCAGTAAAGACTAAGTTTTTTCTGCTGTCGTAGCTGTCCTCAATGTCAAAAACCTTTATACTATCAAGTGCGTTTCTAAGCGTGTTTACTTCGTCTTGCAGGTTGCCAAGTTCCATTTGTAACTGGTCATATGTAGCAAGTCTTAATGTTACTAATTCTTCCATTATTCTTTTCCCTCCCATTCTCTTATCCAAGGTTTAACCGTATGCCAACTCTCTTGTATTCCCGCCCCTGTGATTGTCCTGTATGCGGCATAGGCTGATTCTGAATTGCCTTTTATGTAAATTTCTCTAATGCGGTTCTTTATGTCGATGATGGCGTATCTGCCGTGTCTATTGTTGATTAGCACAAGACCAAACAGTTTCATTTTGCTTTTCCTCGCTTTCGTGTTATAATTTTGGTGAAGTTATTATTTATGCCCTTTTATTTGGGCTCTTTTTTTACGAATAAACCACATCAATTATGTTGCTAAGGCCAGTCTCGCTTTTTAGATATGCAACTACGTTTTCGTGGCTTCCTAGTGGTTTAAGAATCCACCCGCCATTATGTTTTTCAAATATGCCGTTCAAAAGATTGAAGTAATATTTCTTTGAAATGCGGTATTTCATATTCTTACCTCGCTTTCCGTGTATATCTGATTCCATGCGGTTCGGTCTGATATGTAATGTTGTCGATTCTTGCCCTCTGGCGGTTACGCTCGTCAAGTTTCCCCATGTGGTGACACATATAGCCGTAAACTGGAAATAATGCGAATACGCCGCACATGGCTATGATGTGGCCTGTTTCTACAAGATGCCAACTGTCACGTGTGAGAAGTGTGATAAGAATTGCGAATAGTAGTAGGCCGATTGCCGTCATTAAAACAAATATTGCTCTATAAAATTGGTTCCGTGTCATGAGTTTGTCCCTCCCTCCTAACTAAACAATTTTAGTGCCTCCAAATATCCCAAAACTAAACCAATTATCAAAGCCAAAATCATGATTATTCTAGCCGCCCACAGCTTGAACGTCTCATTCATAAACTCGCTAAATTTTGCGTACTTCGGGTGCTTTCTTTTGAGACCCCAATGGAGGTCATTAATTTTTTCCGACACCCGAGTGATTAAAAAAACAACTCCAAAAAGTGCAACGATGATTCCGATAAGAACTAGAAACGCTAATATGTACCTCATGGTTTCTCCCTTCTGGCTTTAAGCCTCTTCCTTTGGTTTATAAACTGGACAATTTAGATACCATCCGCTCTCACGCATTATGCGGTGCGCTTCCTCAACCCGGCTTGTTTCATGCTTCTTGCAGGCTTCTTCCGGCGTGCAAGTAATATCGTATTCATCATCACCCCAATGGCTTATATCAAAGTGAAATTGATGTCCCCAATGTTCGCAGGTATAGCAGTTTGTTTTTGCGGGATCTCTGCGGCAGTTGTGCTTGTCCGGAGTTTTAAAAAGCTTTTTGCAATGAGGACATTCGTACATGGTGATGGGTTTCATGGAGCGAACCTCCTTTCAATATTCGTTTTCATGCCAATTCTCACAATGTTTAACCGTTCTATGCTTAACAAAAATCTTCTCCCCCGTAACAGCGCAAATAGGGTCAATATCTCTGATGGCATTAAAACAAGTTGAGCAAGATTTGTTTTTAGGATTTCTTAGGCAGATTGATTCGTGATCTACGGCCGGAGTTTTTCTTGCGTAGGTTCTATTGCAAAATTCACATTGGTAGCGTGTTATCTGCTTAGGCATAAGTTTTCCTCCCTTGACTTTAAAAACTTATTGACGAAGTAAACTTGTCCCTTCCCCGTGATGAGTGTTGTTTTGGTTATCTTGCTTTCGCCTTTTGAGTTGATGTAAGTACCTTCCTTAACTTCCATGATTTTAAGTTCCATGGATTTCTGTGTAGGCATATTGTAGCTTCTGCCCTTTTCGGATATGACATATTTGTTTTTCCGGAGCCATTCCCATAAACGGATTTCGCCGATGTCTACGCCGTTCTTTTTTAAGATTTTAGCGAGATCGGCAACAAGGATTGATGTGCTGGATGCTGTAACAGATTCAGCGAATAGGACCTGCGGTTTCTGTTGTTCGATTGTTCGTTCAGCAAGGTGGAGTTTCTCCTTGTAGCCGTCAATCTGCTTGGCTGCGAATTGAAGCGATCGTGCCATTACCATTTCAGGGCTATTCCAGGCTTTTTCTACTTGGATGAAATACTCACGGATTTTATGAGCGTTCTCGCCGCCGGACATCATGGCAATGTGCTTGGCAGTGTCAAGTGACATTATGTAATCTATTTTGTTGTGTCCTCCGCTGCCCTCGGTTTTGCTCCCCAAAATTGGGGTAAAGTCCATTCCCTCTGATAGCCCTAGTTTCCCGGCTTGATATTTGAACCAATCGGAAAAATCTTTTTGCATCCCTAATGCTTCATGTAAATCTCTGGCTGATACTGCTTGTCCGTTTTCATTGGTTTGGATTTTGATTAACTCGTTCATATGTACTATGCTCCTTTCTTTATTGTCCCGTTTTCGGGACTGTCAGACAAAAAAATATAATCAAAGTCTGCATTGGATATACCTTTAGAGCGTAGCAAAATTAAAGTTCGCTTTACTTCTGAAGCTGTGAAATCAACTTTTTCGTTTATTTTACTTGATAGGGCTTGCCTTGATATCTTTACATCTTTTGCGAAGTCTGTCATAGAATCATACCCTGCTGCAACAATAGCTGATTTAAGGTTTCTCAACATTATATCACCCCCAATTTCTTCATTATTTTATTGTCCTGTTATCGGGACATATTTAGTCTAGCATTGTCGGATTTAATTGTCAACACTTTTTTGAAAAATTTTTGTTTACATTTTGTCCCGAAAAGTGTACAATCATTTTGTGGTTAATATATTAGGGAGGAAACAAACGAAATGGATAATTTATCTATCGAAATCGGACAAAAATTATGGCTACTTAGGGATGAATTAGGCATATCTCTGAGAGATGCTGAAGCAAGTACAGGCGTGTCTAAAACCACAATAGATCAGTATGAAAAGGGAAATGTTGACCAAAAAATAGGAAATCTTAAAAAGCTAGCCACGTTTTATAATGTAGATATTAAGTGGCTTATTGGGGAAATGGAAGAACGGAGGTAATGTTATGGCAAAGAAACGTAATCCAAACGGCGTAGGAAGCTACAGTGTGACTTCTGATGGCAGACCACGATGGAGATTACAAAGAAACAATAAAACTATTGAAATATCAGCTAGAACGCCATCTGAATTACAAAAAAAAGTAGATGCTATTTCTCCGTTGCCGATCGTTAAAGATAAAGAAAAACATACGGTGGAAAAATGGTTTGAAAGTTGGCTTGAATTATATGTTCAGCCTTTAAAAAAGCAAGCCACATATGACCAATATGAAAATATTTATCGTAATCATATAAAGCATGTGATCGGGCCGTATCGCATGACTGACATTAAGCCTCCAGACATTCAAAGAGTTATTTCCATTATGAATAATAAAGGTATGAGCACAAAAACAATGAAGCACGCAAAAACGGTAATGAATGGCGCTTTTACTGCCGCATTGAAAAAGGCAAAGATTGTACCTGAAAACCCTGTTCAAGATATAGAAATACCATCAAAACAGCCTAAAATAAAAAAAGTATTGTCAATAGATGAAATGACAAAGTTGTTTCGTGCTATGAAAAATTCTCGTTGGATATGGTCCGTGAAGTTTATGCTCGTTACAGGGCTAAGACGTGGCGAATTGCTCGCCTTAAAATGGTCAGATATTGATTATGGAAATAAACGAATTATAGTTGATGAATCTAACAGTGTTACCGGACTTGGTGATACTAAGAGTAGCAAGGTCCACTATGTACCTTTGTCCGAAAAAGCAATCGAATACTTGAAATATCAAACTGACATGCTGATAGAAGAAACTAACCCATTAATGGTTAATAAAAACGGTACATTAAAAAAGGATTTAAAAGGAACGGATTGCCTTGTTTTTCCCACAAATAAAGGTAAAATGGTAAAGCCAAATACCTACTATCATTTAATATGCAGATTTGCTGAAAAAGAAGGTTTAAAAGTAACTCCGCATTGTTTCCGTCATACATTTGTATATATGTCCAGAAACACACTCTCTCTCAAACAGATTCAAAATATATTAGGACATGATGAATCCACAACCACACTTGATATATATGGGGATATTCTAAGTGAATCAGAAAATACAGCCAACCAGATTGATGAAATATTTGCCAATATTGATAACGAATATAACAAGATTCAGAGGAAGAAAAAACCTGTTCCATACCTTAGGCTTATTAAATAACGCCCCAGTTTTACCCCAGTTTTCTAATTATATTATGTGAATTTTATATGAGCTAAATAAAATTGATAAACCATGAGAACGGCGTACTGCATATATTTTAAGACAAATTGTCAAGAACGGAAAGCATCGGTGAGCTTGGTTCGGGACCAAGAGGCCGGAAGTTCAAGTCTTCTCACTCCGACCATTTAAATAAGCGGGTCACAGCAATTGTGAACCCGCTATAATTTTACTTCCCACCCCTGTTATACCCCAGTTCTTTTTATACGATCATCTAAGCCTTGCTTGTAAATCAAAATTTCCTTTTTTGCTTGCCATTCTGTTATAAGCTTTTCATATCTCAAAAATATCTTATATTGATCGCTATTCAATTGAGCCTTAATATTCGCTTCAACTGCTGCGATTTCTTTGTCAAGGTTTGAACATTCTTCATCATCTTCAATTACCTCCTGGCATCTACAAATAATAAATTCCTTGAATAGTTGACTTGATTCAGACATGCTGTTACCTCCTATTATTTCACTGTTATAATATGAGTGCCGTACTTCTATTGCATAAATTTATTATAACCTATAGCGAACAACTGTTCTTTTATTATAATGCCCGATAATTAAATAATCAATAGGCTTAATTGCTTATTTACCACCATATTTGCGAAATTCGCATAATATCTGCGTTTGTCTGCATTTTATAGCGAAATATGATACTATTTGCCCAGTAAATGGTAGGGAGTTAGTATCATGCTTAAAGTAAACCTGGCCGTTTTACTGGCTGAAAGAAAAATGAATATTGCCGATCTGCATCGGATAACTGGTATAAGATATAATACACTTAGCGATTATTATAATGAAATGGCGTTAAGCATTAAGTTTGAGCATATAGATAAGATATGTGAAGTCCTCGGCTGTTCGGTTGGAGACTTGATTGAATATGTTCCAGATAAACGTTGACCGTCTATTTTTATTGTTATATAATTCCAGTAGGTGATAGATATGAAAACCTCAAAGGCTATTATCATAGCAAGTGTAATTTTTCTTGTCGGCATTGTCTTTTATTCCTTGTCTAATAGGTATTATATCGACACGTCAACAAAATTGGTTGTGGATAGGCTTACGGGCAAAGTGACGCGCCCCGTGGGGTCGATGCCGACTTCAACACCGGCCCCAACGCAACGCTATACTGCACCGGAGATCAACAAAGGGGATTTTTCAAAAGTAGTAATATCCGGAGAATCAAAAAGTGTTAATTCAATTAAGTATGAAATAACTTGCACGGTTAAAAATGATGATTCAATGCCGCATCACTTATCCGTCAAGGCAATTTTTTACGATAAAAATAAGAGCCCAATTTTAACCGAAGATTCAAAAAGTATAACCGTTAACCCTAACGATATTGGAAGTGTTGTGATATACACAATGCAAAGCGTAGAAAACATTTCTTCTCACGAATTGAAACTAATGCAATCAATTTTCGACGGGGTATAATTATATGGCTGAATTTTGCCTTGACTGTTACAATAAACTTCATAAATCCGATTTGAAAAAGAAAGATGTCGTTCTGCAGCGTGATCTATGCGAGGGCTGCGGAAAAGTAAAAGAAACCATAGTATACATAAAGAACCGTTAAGGCTCCTTTTTCATATCTTCATCTATTAAATCAACTATATAAGCGTTGGTGCTCTTGCCCAAACTTTCAGCGCGGACTTGTATCTTTGCCTTATCTCCTTTAGGAACTCTTATTTTTATTTCATCCTGTGTTTTTAAATATCTTTCATTTGCTTCTAGCTTTGCCTTTGTAGCCATAATGCACCCCATCATTATATCTTCACCTCCTATTAATACCACGTTTATTGTAGCATAGTCAATGACATGGGCACATGTAGCAAAATTGCTAAATACATGGGTACATGTTTGTGGAACCCGTCAATGTTTATTACATGGGTACATGTATATAATGGATATTGAGGTGATAAACATGACATATACAGGGCTTGCATTTCTTAAACCGAAGTACAAAAAAGGCAATTCACGAAAAGTAAAGAATAACCCGGTACCTACAATTCACGATAGATGCATAATATGCGGTAGGTCGTATGCTTCTCTACATGAGGTTTTTGGCGGCAGGAATAGGCAAAACTCTATTGATTGGAAAATGCAAGTTAGGT
>ENA-UOOK01006799-UOOK01006799.1-fermentation-metagenome-genome-assembly--contig:-NODE-6799-length-10722-cov-5.242805_pt1 | contig 10722 bp, 9 predicted proteins | sample MGYA00245777_ERZ724023 | MGnify/ENA primary metagenome ERZ724023 (study PRJEB28704, sample SAMN03018312) | fermentation metagenome | biome: anthropogenic terrestrial biome; feature: soil; material... | reverse complement strand
ATCCTCCATATCAATTATCTCTGATTTTAGGTTTGGGGTGTTTAAATTCATGTTGTTTTCAATAATATAATCAGAGATAATTGATATGGAGGATGGATATGCATACAAAAATAGAGGGTTAAACTTTTCTATTAAATATATATATTTAAAGATATTGTCCTTAGTCATTTTAAATGAAGATAGGTTTAGGATCCTGTTTTTATATTCATATATTTCATTTTTTATAATATCCCCTCTAAGTGCGGCAGACTTGTTGTACCTATCCGCTCTATATCCAACCCTTTTAAAAATATGATCCACAAAAGCTTTTTCTCTTGATAAATCATACTTTCTATCTACATATATTTTAACCGGTATCCCTGTTGTCCCAGCCGTTACAATGGCCTTTAGCTTATCTTTGTTATAATTTTTAGATATAAGATCATCTAAATTATTGCGTACATCCTCTTTTGTTAGATATGGTATCTTTTTTATATCATCAAAGTCTTGTATAGAGTTTGGTATTATTCCTGCTTCGTAAAACTTCTTTTTATAATATGGTACAGTATCATAGGCATGCCTTATTAGCCTTTTTATCTCTTCAAGCTGATATTCATTATGCTTTTCTTCTGTCCACCACTGGGATTTTTGTAGAAATTCATATGTATCTCTAAACACAGGACCAAGCCTGTATTTATCAGGTATGGAGTAGTAAATAAATCTAATTGGCTTTTGTAGAAAAAGGGGCAAGTTAACTTTATTCATTTTTAAATTTAGACTCCTTTCTTTCTCTTGCAAAGATCTCAATTAAAATGCTGTAAAATATATAGTAAAAAACATACCAAAATATCTCTTTTGTAACTCCAAGGGATGAAATCCTCGAAAAGTTCCACCCTTGAGGCAGAAGCAGGCAATAGTATATGGCATAGGTATTGTTGCATAGCTTGTAGTATATGGCGTTAAATAAAAATCCAAATAATATCCCGTATAGTATGCACCCTAAAAAGCCTAGGTTTAGGTAGCTTTCAGCAGCTGGTGAGAAGCCAAGTCCTCCCCCAGTGTCAAATATTTTAGGGTATAATTTCGAGTACCATTTGCCTATAAGCGGGATTTTGGTTTGGTCATTGTAGTAAATTATTCTATTTATAATAGGGATGGGGGCAATTATGGCTTCTATATATGTTTTCCCTAGCATGGGTTTAGGTGTATATTTAACTGCAGATAGTATGTTTTCATATACCATTCCAAACTCATTTCCATACAGCTTATATTCCTTGTCAAGCCTTGTATCCTGCTGCCTTTTGGCATCTATTGCATATTTTACTCCCTCTTTAGCAGCTAGGGTGAAATAGTTCCTAAAGTATTGGTAGCTTATAAAAAATGCTGCAATAAGTATTAAGTAAATAGAATACTTCATAATATCTTTTAAGTTTATTTTTTTATTAGAGGATATTATATAGTAGGAAAAGCACATCATTATGATATACATAACCTCTCTTCTTCTCCCATCTATAAATAGAAAGAATATACATACAATGGTTATGTATAAAAAAAATATTATTTTTTCTTTTACCCAGCCTTTATTTAATAAAATTCTTCTAAAAAGCATTGGAAAAGATATTAGTATAACGTATTGTGACAAGGCTAGGTTTAATATCTTTGATATGCCGCCTAGGGAGTCATATATATTAGTAAAAAGAAGGTACCTATATCCCCTGTCGTAGTTTAATGCATCTTTTAGACCTAGGTATATGTAGGGGTATATATACCACAAAAATGCTAGTACGGAGATAATAAGCCAAAGATAAAAAGATGCCTTTTTGTATTTTATATTCTTATCTTCTTTAGGTTTGACTTGCTTACTTTCCTTAGATACTATAATTGGAATTGAAAACCCAATTAAAAATAGAATTGAAATAAATACTGTCTTTGTAATATCTGAATAGTTATACGCTGTAAGGTATGGTGCTAGCCTAAAATAATAGGATTTATTGTAAATTAAATATACAACAGGTGTATATATGCTGTATAGAATGTATGAGATTATTGCGATTAGTCTTATATCTATAAGGGAATTTTGGGTATTATTTATCTTTATTATTAAAAGTATTCCATAAAGCAGAAGTATTATTATTTCTATAGAGAGCAAAGGCTTGCTGCTTAAAAAGCCATGATAAAACATTGCCACCACCTTTTTATATACTATTTATAAATTTATCTATTTTATTAGCCTGAATTTGCCTAGAATAGGCTTCTCTATCTGAAAAGTCGTATTCTTTATTTATTATTTTTAGTAATTTATCTTTTATATCCTCACTATTATGATCTGCACACTCTCCATATTTCCCATTCACTATTTTAGTAAGCTCAAAATCTTTAGTTACTGCAATTATGGGGGTTCTGCTTCCAATGTATTCAAATACCTTCCCAGGTATGGCATAAAAGCTTCCCTCCCTGTGGGTTAGGATTGCTGCTATGTCCGCTTTATTTAGGTAGTCTATTGCCTCTTTGTGATCTTTAGTTCCTGTTATATTTATTTTAACCCTGCTCATATTTATATCTTCTTTTAGGCTTTCTATATCCTCTATTGCCTCCCCATCTAAAAATCCAACTAGGTCAAATTCTATATTTATAGATAATGTATTGCTAAGTTTTATAAGTCCTAATATAAAATCCTTTATGTTTCTTCCTGCATATATTGACCCTATATGGGCTATTTTTAAATCCTTTCTATTTAAATCTATTTTTTTATCATCAATGTTTAAAAAATCCTCTTGGTTATATCCATTTGTTATTGTTGTTATTTTGTTTTTGTAAGGCATTATTGAATTATTTATATAGTAGTCCCTTATGCCATCTGTTAAGGCTATAATGCCATCTGCATTTTTGAGCATTATCTTCTCAGCCTTTACCCTTGCCCTTATTGGGTTTGCATCTCCTATATTAGAATTTAATATATCTCTAGCCTCAACTATAATGGGTGTATTTGGGAACTTGTTTTTCAAAACCTTTGCTATGTACAATATATGTATATCTGGAACCGTTGCAATTATTTTGTATATATTGTTTTTATACATATAATCAAAAAGAGTTTTATACATATTCCTATTTTTAATGTTAAATATAATTTGGCTTCTGCAAATATTTCTCCATAAAATCATAAAAGGTTTGCATTTTCTAATTAGCCTTTCAATAGTGCTAACCCTTTTTTCCTTTTTTGTTGTCCACAGGTTTTCATATTTTGAGGTTACGGTATCAAACTTAAAGTTTTTAGTTGAGTATATGGTGTTTTTATTTTCATACTTTTTATTGTTAACAACTACCATATTGTACTTTTTGCTTAGTATGGACATTAGGCCTTCGTATCTTACTGATGCTATATTAGATTTTCCTTCTATAAAATCTGTCAGATATATTATGGTTTTCATGCTAATGCCTCTCTCTGCTTCTTATATAGACTATGACCACTCTTCTAATGTATTTAATGTATGAGAATAATATTACAAATATATAAAGCATATAGCCTATTTTTTTATGGTATTTGGGGTTTTCATCCCTCAGAAGTTTAAAGTTTCTAATCTCTGAGGCCTGACACTTTTTTAAATTTGAAGAAAGCCCAGAATCCCCATAAAGGTTTTTGTATATATTAACTAGGGGGCTTTCTATCTTTCCCCCTTTGTACTTTCTAAGTACTTTAGAATATAAAAGGGGATCCTCTGCATACCTTTGAGTTTCATTAAACCCCTCAACATCTTCAAACGCCTCTTTTTTTATAACCACTGTAGGTGCAGCAAAATAGTTTTTGAAAAGCTTTTTATAAAAGCTAACCCCTATAAACTTCCCTGTGTCTTTGCTTTTTTTATATACTTTATTTTCTATTACTATATTGTGGTCTGAACCTAGTATGGCAATATCTTTGTTCTTTTTAAGGTACTCCATTTGAATATCTAGTTTGTTTCTATCCCAGCTGTCATCTGAATCAAGAAAGGCTATATATTCTCCTTCCGCACATTTTACTCCTAAGTTTCTTGCCTTTGATGGGCCATAGTTTCCTTGATGAAGGTTTTTTATTTTAAAATCTTTGTGGCTACTCATAAATTTTTCAACTTTTTTATAGGAATTATCATAAGATCCATCGTCTATTAATATGATCTCAAAGTCTTTATAGGTTTGGTTTATTACAGATTCTAAGGCCCTAATTATGGTGCCTTCACTGTTATAGTAAGGTATAATTACGCTTACGCTCACATAATCCTCACACATATTTCCTCCAAAATATTTATTTTAAAAGGTAACTTCTGGCATAACTCAACAAAAAAGTGGCAGGCAGTTTCCGTTTAGTTACGGAAACTTTTGGCATAACTTAACGGGAAGGTGGCAGGCAGTTCATTATCTTTTTATATGCTATATTTACGTCAAGATATTCCTTTGCATATTTTTTGCCGTTTTCGCCCATTTCTTCTCTAAGATTTTTATTATTTATAAGTGTTTCAAAGTTTTTAATATAGGATTCTAAATCCCCTGTTACGGATCCTAGTCCCATTTTGTATTTATCCAAGATCTCAATTAAGTCGTTATTAGAATCTACCGCTGCAAGTACGGGAACTCCTGCTGCAAAATAGCTTGTAAGCTTTGCAGGAGAATTTGGAACGGTGAACTTTCTATTTAGATTAACAAGGCCTATATCGCATTTTTTTAGAAGTTTTGAATATAGGCTGTACTCTATATAGTCTTTTATAATTAAGTTATCCAGCTTCATGGATTCCTTCATTTTAATTATTTTTTCTCTCTCAGTTCCCTTCCCAACCATTATAAACACTATGTCATCTCTGTCTTTATACCTTTGTATAAGCTCTAATAGAAATGGAATCTCCTGAGGAAGTCCCATATTCCCGCCATAAAAGGCTATTATTTTATCTTTAATATTAAATATATCGTAAATGTCAGCATCTGCACCATCTTCATATGAGTAAAGCTCATCTAAGTCCACCCAATTGGGAAGACATTCTAACTTTTCTCTATCCACGTTCTTGTTATGGCGCACCGTATATTCTATCTGCCTAGGGCTCATAACCCCTATTTTATCCGGCAGGCTATAAAGCCTTTTTTCTATTATCCTAAAGTACCCATATAACAACCTGCTTTTCATTATTCCAAGATCCCAAGCAGCCTGGGGAAACACATCTCTTAATATTAGATACACCTTCGGGTTATCTCTTTTTTTTACATATCTAATTACCTTTTCAAATGTAATAGTAGGGGTTGGGCATACGACCAGATCAAATTTAGTATTGTATAGGTAACTTTTTATTGCATTAATATAGTTTCTAGGAATCCTCAAACTGGTTATTCCCTTTTTTATAAAATTAACCCCATACATCTTCCCGCTTCTCACCTTTATTATCACTAAATTTCTCCTAAACACAACCTCTTCCCCTTTGCTTGCATCGCCCTGTAATGTCACTACAAACACCTTATCCCTGCTGCTCATTTTATTTACCAGCTGCCGATACAAATCAGCATTATTTGCCTCATCTATATTTAATGACAAAAACAATATATTTCTCATAGCCCCTCCTATGGTAACTAATGTCATAACTAAACAAAAAACTGGCAGGCAGTTTTCCGTTTAGTTAAGGTAACCTTTGGCATAACTCAACGGGAAGGTGGCAGGCAGTTTCCGTTGAGTTATGGCACTTCTTGGCAAAGCTAAACGGTGAGGCGCCTGCCACCTTCTTTTTTAAGTTATGGTTGCTTTTGCCAGATACGTTGGTTTATTATATTTGTGTAGCTTTGGATTATTTTGACCACCTTTTGGGATACGTTTTTGTCGGTGTAGTCTGGGGGGAGTGGAGAATCTTTTGGGTGGTTTATTTGTCTGCTTAGGTTTATGGATTGTATTATGCCTTGGGCATTTATTCCGCCAATTATTATGGAGCCTTTGTCTAAAACTTCAGGGCGTTCTGTGCTGTCCCTTATTAAGACCCCTGAGAATTTTAGTATGGCTGATTCTTCGCTTAACGTCCCGCTGTCTGATAATACGCAGTATGCGTTTTGCTGAAGCTTGTTGTAATCAAAATATCCAAAAGGCTTTGCTATTTTAATTGCGGGATTTAGTTTGATTTTCTCTCTGTTTATTGCATTTAGGCTTCTTGGATGAGTTGAATATATAATAGGCATATTATATATTCCCGCTACAGTGTTTAATGATTCTGCAAGTGAGTTTAGCCTTTTTATGTTATCAATATTTTCTTCTCTGTGGGCGCTTACTAATATATATTTATCTTTTTCTAGGCTCATGTTCTCTAATATATTGCTATTTTCTATATATTTTATGTTTTCATATATAACCTCTGGCATTGGGGAGCCTGTAACAAATATATGCTCCTTTCTTATACCCTCATCGATTAAATATCTTCTGCTGTGTTCTGTGTAGGGTAAGTTTACATCGCTTATATGGTCCACAATCTTTCTATTAATCTCTTCAGGTACATTTTGGTCAAAGCATCTATTCCCGGCTTCCATATGAAATATTGCTACCTTTAGCCTCTTTGCTGATATTGTGCTTAAGGCACTGTTTGTGTCCCCTAATATAAGCAAGGCATCAGGCATCTCCTTTTTTAGAACGTTATAGGATAGGGATATTATATTTCCCATTGTTTGTCCTAAGTTTCCCTCGTATGATGCAGAGTCTAAAAAGTAATCAGGCCTTCTTAATTTTAGATCCTCAAAGAAAATCTCATTTAATTCATAGTCCCAGTTTTGCCCTGTATGTACAAGTATATGGTCAAAGTATTTGTCAAATGCTTTAATAACTGATGAGAGCCTTATAATCTCAGGCCTTGTGCCTACTATTGTCATGACTTTTAACTTCCTAATAGTCGTCACGACCTAAACCTCCTTAAAGTATGTGTCAGGCTCGCACGGGTTAAATATCTCATCCGCCCAAAACAAAACAATAAGCTCTCCATCTGATAGATTTTCTATGGAATGAGTATACCCTGGAGGTATATCTACTATTTTTATTTTATCTCCTGAAACATAGTAATTTATCTTCTCTGAATCATTGCTAAATATATTTCTAAGCCTAATTACTGCCTTCCCTTCTATTACACAAAATTTCTCTATCTTTGTGTTGTGATAATGGTTTCCTCTTATAACCCCTTTGTTAGATTTTGATATAAATATTTGGCCAAAATGTCTTGATTTTATAATTTCAGTAAGCTGCCCCCTATTATCAGACTTTGTGTCTAATTCGTAGTGTAATTCATCTTTATCTACACAGGATAGATAGGTTGCATAAAGGCATCTTGTAAATCTATCGTACATGTCAGGTACTATTTGAGTGCCCTTTATATTCTTAAATTCATATATCACCTCAGCTAATCTTTTGAGGGTTATTTTAAATGTGGTATCTATTTTGAAAAAGTAGTTTTCGCTATATTTGCCCTCTCTTTCAATTGCCTTTAAAAACTCCTCCACTAAATCATCTATATATATAAGCTCTAATTCTGTTTTAGGGTCTGATATCTCAATTTCTATATTCCTAGCTATGTTATAACAAAATGTTGCAACAACAGAATTATAATTTGGCTTAGCCCACTTCCCAAATACATTTAAGAGCCTGTATATATATATTGGCACATTGTTCTCCACGCTGTATTTAATGAGTATATCCTCCCCTCTTTTTTTGCTTTTCCCATAAGGATTATCTTTACCTGCTTGTATGGAGGATGTATATACTATCGGCGCCTTTTTATTGTAGGTAGCTAAAATATCTACTATCTTTTGAGTAAGGTCTACATTTACAGCCTCAAACTCTTCTATTTTTTTTGGCCTATTAGCTCCTGCAATATGGTATATAAAATCAGCATCTTTTATTAAACCCACCAGTGTATCTGTGGTATCTTCTCTGTCAAAGCATTTTACGCATACATCTTCTTTTCTATTTAATGCTTCAATTAAGTTCTTTCCTATAAATCCATTGCTTCCAGTTACAAGTACATTTTTCATATGCTCCCCCTATCCTTTTGCAATCTCATTTTTTATAATATCTAGACTTAATAATTTCTCTTTTATCTCCTCTATATTTAATCTTTTAGTATTGCTTGAGTTATAATCCTCATATTCAGATATTGAAGAGTCTCCCTCATAAAAATATTTATTGTAGTTTAAATCTCTATTATCCGCAGGTATCTTAAAATACCTGCCAATGTCTACAGCCTTTGCCATCTCTTCTCTAGTTAATAGTGTTTCATATCTTTTTTCTCCATGTCTTGTTCCTATTATTTTAATCTCACCGCCAAGGTTTAGAATCTCTATTAATGCTTTTGCTAAATCTCCTATTGTGGACGCGGGAGATTTTTGTATAAATATATCCCCCTGCCGCCCATTTAAAAATGTATATACAACTAAATCCACTGCCTCATCTAAAGACATTAGAAACCTTGTCATATTAGGATCAGTTATAGTTATTGGCTGCCCATCTTTAATCTGTTTAATAAACAGTGGAACCACGGACCCTCTTGATGCTAATACATTTCCATATCTTGTAGCGCAAAATATGGTTCTTCCCTCTTCGGTAAGCCTTGATTTTGCAACCATAATCTTCTCCATCATTGCCTTTGATATTCCCATTGCATTTATTGGATATACTGCTTTATCAGTGCTAAGCACAATAACCTTTTTAACATTATTCTCAAGGGCTGTATCAAGTACATTTTGGGTACCTAGTATGTTTGTTTTAACAGCTTCTAGTGGATAAAACTCACAGGATGGTACCTGCTTTAATGCTGCTGCATGGAAACAATAGTCTACCCCTTTCATTGCAGCGTTTATACTTTTGTAATCCCTTACATCACCTATATAAAACTTTATCTTACTGTCCCTAAACCTAATTCTCATGTCCTCTTGCTTTTTTTCATCTCTTGAAAATATGCGTATTTCCCCTACATCATGGTTCAAAAATCTTTTGAGCACTGCATTGCCAAAAGATCCTGTTCCCCCTGTAATTAACAATGTTTTGCCTTCAAACACAATATCCACCCCCGATCTATTATGATATCATCATCTAGCTCCACTTCCATTTAATACTATGATTATCGTTTTGAGCATTATTCTCAAATCCATTAAAATGTTCATATTCGCAATATATATTAAATCAAACTTCAACTTCTCCTCAGGGGTTATGTCATACCCACCATTTATCTGGGCAAGCCCTGTAAGCCCTGGTTTTATTTTTAGTCTATTTACAAACCCTGGTATCTCTTTCTCTAATTCATATGTAAATGAAGGCCTCTCAGGCCTTGGCCCTACTATACTCATATCCCCAATCAATATATTAAAAAGCTGGGGCAGCTCATCAATCCTCTTTTTTCTCATGAACCTGCCTACTTTTGTAACCCTGCAATCATTTTTATCAGCCAATTTAGGGCCATCCTTCTCTGCATCTTTTACCATTGACCTCATTTTAAAAATTGTAAACGTTTTACTAAACCTACCAAGCCTTTTCTGCTTATAAAAAATGCATCCCCTTGATTCTAATTTAATCGCTAATCCAAATGTAAGCATAATGGGTATTGCAAATACTAGCCCTATTAAGCTTAAAATAATATCAGTAACCCTTTTAAACCTCATAAAAGCTTTTACCCTGCTTAAATCTAAATCATTATACCTATAATAATCTCTATTAACATCAATAGACTGATATGCTGTCCTCTGCTCCATTTAATTCTCCTTCTAAATTTTTCTATAATATTCAAAGGTTTGCTTTAACCCATCTATAAGGCTATATGATGGCTGCCAGCCCACCTCTTTGTTTATTTTCTCATATGTCATAACACTGCACCTTATATCTCCTCCCCTTTTAGGAAGGTGGACAGGCAATATTTTTTCCCCCTCTATTTTGCTCATTATGTCAAGCAGCTCATTAATTGATGTTTCAGTGTTTGAGCAAACATTGTAAAAGTTGCTGCCTTTATCTTTCATGGCCATTATGTTTGCCCTTGCCACGTCTTTTACATATACAAAATCCCTTGTTTGCCCTCCATCCCCAAATATATAAGGCACCTTATTTGATAATAATCTTTTGCAAAATATTGATACTACTCCTCCCTCGCCTAGACTATCCTGCCTTGGCCCATATACATTTGAATAGCAAAGTATTGTATAATCTATTCCATATAACTTTTTATAAACCTCAAGGTATTGCTCTATAGTATTCTTTGATATTCCGTATCCAGATTCCATATTATGTGGATGATCCTCACGTATTGGAAGGTATTTTGGCTCTCCATATATTGCTGCTGAGGATGGATATATTATCTTTTGGGTTTTAAATTTTGCTATATTCTCTAGTATATTCAGAGTTCCTATTATGTTGACATCAGCATCGTATATTGGATTTTTTATTGATTTTTCAACGCTTATTTGTGCGGCCTCGTGTATTATCATATCAGGCCTTTCTATTTCAAATACATTTGAAACATTGCTATCTCTTATATCCATATTATAAAAGTTAACTTCGCCATTTATATTTTCTAATCTGCCATGGACTAGACTATCTATTATAGAAACCTTGTTCCCCTCTTTAATCAGCATATCTACTATATGCGATCCAATAAAACCCGCGCCCCCTGTAACTAATACATTCACAGAGTCTCCCCCTCTTAACTCAAAGGAAAGTGCCTGCCACCTTCCTTTTTAGGTTTGGCATTCTTTGGCATACCTCAACAAAAAAGTGCC
>ENA-UOOK01006798-UOOK01006798.1-fermentation-metagenome-genome-assembly--contig:-NODE-6798-length-10722-cov-9.050717_pt1 | contig 10722 bp, 6 predicted proteins | sample MGYA00245777_ERZ724023 | MGnify/ENA primary metagenome ERZ724023 (study PRJEB28704, sample SAMN03018312) | fermentation metagenome | biome: anthropogenic terrestrial biome; feature: soil; material... | reverse complement strand
ACACATCTGCGTTCTGTTCTATAATGCTCGTATAAGGTATGACGTAGAGAATTCTGTTCAAATTGTGTTTTTTCAAATGGTTCAAAGCAAATGCCATTGAAGAGAGAGTTTTTCCTCCACCGGTAGGGACAGTTAGGGAAAACATCTGTGGAGGCAATTCTGCCTTCTCTATGCACTGTTCATATATTTCTCTTCGATATCTGTTGATTGATTTTACTTCAGCTGTTGAAAGTTTGGTTTTCATGTAGATATCAAATTTTGTGAAAAGCTCGTTGAATGGCTCATATTGCCCTCTTAGAGAAGATTTGTCAGGTGAAAGAAATCGTTCTGTATCAAGAAAATCAGCATCAACAAGGCATGAGAAGAGCATACGGGTATAAAACGAAATTGCAAACCCCATCTTATTGTTGACGGGAGTAAGACTGGGACGGACTTTGTTCAGATCTGGAACCAAAATTTCACTTTTATATGCCGAATAGTCCGGTAAAAAAGGCCTTAATAAGCGTTCTTCGAGTCCGCATTCTTTACTCCCATAATTAAGAAGGCCTCCATGATGCCCGGTTATGATATATTCCAGTATGCGACTTTGAAATGGGCCATAGATTATTCTAACCTCTTTTGCGCCCGCAGTAGAATGATCGACTCTGATATTGGTGCCATCTAAACGTTTTTGAAATTCAGGGGAGTATTTCCCAATATCATGTAATAGCCCTGAAGCATATCCAAATTGCTCGGCACTGAACTCTCTGGAAAATCCAGAGGCAATATCCGCTACATTTTCCAGATGGTCTTTTAGGGGTTGCCAATCAGACTTATCTTGTTTGTCTGTAGAATGTGCATAATACATAGCATTTCACACTGTGATAATCCTTATAACTCCGATAATGTCCCTCTTTTAATACAGGGCGGCCCGAAACTCGATATAAATATCAAGAGTGAACAAGAATGAAAAATTAAGGTTGAGGGCAGAGAATTACTTTTTAAGGTCTTACATATGAAGAGATTCAGGCTTCCAACCAAGAAAGAAAAGGCACTATATTGGAAAAAACTTCAAAATTCTTTAAAGACTTTGAAATCTGCCTAGTTTCTTAAACATCCATGGTCTTATTTTAAAATATTAATGTAAGTTCTTTCAAGATATTTAACAATTGAGTTTTTCTTTTTCACATAATTATTATATAAGAGTGATGTATGCAAAATATAATCTAGTTAAATATTTTTATAACATGTAGTTTATAGCATCTGTTGAAATTAATTGCAGGATACTGAAAATGAATAAGCAAAAATAAATTCCCATATGGTATTTCAACCAACACTATACCTCCCTATAACGACTAGATTTCGTGTCTCGCTTTCACCGTTTCTCAGAGTTCAGAGCAAAGTCAAGCGGCTTCTGTAGCATTTGTAGCTTCCAGAACAAAACTTGAAAATAGAGTGTAGGTCGAAAAGTAGAAAAAAGTAATCAATGAACGAATACAGAGAAGATGACGGATTCATCCCATGCCTGAAGGCACGGGGATTCTCCTTCGCTCTTCTAAAATTGTCTGAGAAACATTTCTTTTCAATAATTGTCTGAGAATCACTTTTTTAAACATTATTTCTTCAGTTCAATCTCCTATTCTCCCTTTTCTGCCAGCTGCCAGACAAACTGGTATTTAAAAAGGTCCTGCATTTCGCCACAATTGCGCATATTTTAAATAGTATCCGATAATATTTTAATATAAAAGGATAGTTTAATTTCTAATGCTTCTATTTGGACATCTGGGCATTACTCTCGGGATATTCTTTGTACTTGGGATTTTTATACCCCAATTACGGAATATCATAAACCCAAGATATCTGGCGATTGGAGCTATTCTACCTGATTTATTAGACAAACCAATAGGCGAAGTGATCTTTGCTTCAACTTTTGCAAACGGACGCATCATAGGCCATACCCTGCTGTTCTCCCTTCTTCTTTTTCTGGCAGGTTTGTATATATATGAAAAAAGAAAAGATATCCGTGTTCTTTCCCTTTCTGCGGGCACTTTCTTGCACATTTTTGAAGACCAGATGATATCAGATCCTAAAACCTTCTTCTGGCCCCTGTTTGGATGGAATTTTCCCAGAGATTCGAGGGATTACATTGGAGTGGAACATTTAATTGAAATGTTGATGAAATCTTTTCACATTGAATTCTTATCAACCCATCTTGCTGAAATTCTGGCAATTGTAATGGGGGTCATAATAGGAGTTATTCTGGTCTTGTATTGGTCGAAAAAAAAGTTTGGAAAAGAAGAGTTTCAATGAAATCTTAAGAGAAAATTCCACACTCAGGTACAAAGGGCTGAAAAACAATTAAAACATGTGCATTTAAGGAAAGAAACCTATAATTTCAAAATGGTTTCTACAATAAAGTATCCGCACATTACAAAGCCGGTTATGTATAATCCGGCTGTTAGAGTATCTGGTTTTTCAGCGCTTCTTTTCATCCTTTATTCTCCTCTGTTTTCCTGATCTGATATGTTGAAAAATTATACTGAAAGGAATATGCTGTATATGGATTACTCTGTATTTTTTATTTTACTTTGTATTACCTGTCACATGTATAAACATTTTATTACTTATTATCCCATTTCTAATTTTTTCATAAGTTCCCCTGAGTATTCAGGCACCGCACCGGGTTTTGATGCTACATATGTCCCAAGGATACTGGCAATTGATGCGGCTTTTGAAACTCCGTACCCTGATAGATAAGTATAAAGGAACCCTGCAGAAAAAGCATCTCCAGCTCCTACAGTATCTGCAACTTCTATGGGAGTGGTCCCTACTTCCTCATAAACTCCTTTATGGTAAACAGCCGCTCCCTCAGGTCCTTTTGTAATACAGATTAAGGATATTTTCGGGTACTTATCCGTAAGCAGGCGGCAGATCGTCCTGCAGGTGTGCACGGTGCCAAAAAGCATGCTAGAAATTGCTGCGGCTTCTTCCTCGTTCATTTTGAGGATTGTACAGTGTTCAAGGGAAAAAGAAATCCATTCCTTCCTGTAGAACCTGGCTCTCAGGTTTACATCGTAGAAGAAATGTTTTGCTTTTATTTCCGAAAGCAGCCTTTTAAGAGTCTTCCTGTTTTCTTCAGACCTCTGGGCAAGAGTCCCGAAGCAAAAAACGTCCCAATCTTCTCTGGCAAGAGCTTCAAATTTCCTTTCATCCGGAGTAATTGCATCCCATGCTACGCCCTCATTGATTGAAAAAACAGGGATCCCTTCATTCTTCAGTTCTACAGTAACGGTTCCTGTAGGCCTGTGCTCATCAATAACGATGTATGAAGTATCAACTCCCATTTCTTCAGCCCTGGCAAGGAGGACCTCGCCAAGCTTATCCTTTCCTACTGCTGTGAGCACAGCCGGCTTTGCCCCCAGTTTTGCGAGATGGGCTGCGAGGTTAAGCGGAGCACCTCCGAGATGGGCTGAACCTTTGATAATATCAAAAAGAGCTTCTCCGAATGTGAGGGCTCTAATCTGCTTCAACTGCTTCTTTCTCACCTTTCCACTCCATTTTATTAGTTACATTCAGATTATACACTTCATTTCTATTCAATTATTTTACTATATTCAGTTCATTTTCACTGGTCTTCAGTTTACACAATAAAAACTGATTAAGAAGCATTTTATATGAATAAGCGTAAAACTCATGAAATGAATAAATACACTGTACCAGGTTCGTTTTCATGTAAAGCCGTAACGGGCGAATGGACAGAACTCAGTACGGTAGGGACTACTGGAATTAAAGCCTGTTTGAGATGCCAAAAGGTCATCTATGATTCAGGAAGCCATTAAGTCTTTAGCTCAGGGGTAGTTCACATTATCATATCAGTAAATATGTGTAATAATTCACAGGCGAAAACCACATGACCCACGATGATTATATGCTAATCCTTGGATCGAACGTGTATGCAGACCAGATGTATACAGTGTCATATCAGGATAAGAACACCGGAGACAGGACTCACCTATTTTCTCTGGAAAACTGCGACGGCGATCTGATTCTGACAACAGAGGTCCTGGATAAAGACTCCGAACTCATAGCAAAAATCGACAGAAACAATATTGTTCAAATCAATGAAAAATTTGTTGTGCAGGGAGAAATCGAAAAAGAAAATGGCCTCACATTAACAAGAAGAGAAAACAGTGACGTTATTTTCAATGCTAGAATCACAGAAGATGGATACGTAGCTGTGAGTGGGATTTTTTATGCAGGAGGAAAGAAAATCCATATAACTGACCGTAAAGTGGAAATAAATGATATGCCCAGGCAAACCATAAACGGTGTAGACGTACATGATACCTTTTTTGTCGGAAACTACAATATCACATTAACTGATGACGGAGTGAAGTTTTAAGTCAAGTTTTTAGTAATTATATATACTAAAACATCTACTAAAACAGCAGGCTTAAAATCTTTTTTCCGACATCCACTCCATTTTAAATATATTTTTTTTCTTGCCGACAGTCCTTTTCCTTTGGGATGGCTGTTTTTTAATAATTCACATTTCATCCAGTTTCTTTTGATACCCGGTTTTGCTTCGGGAATGCTCTCTTTAATGGATAACCGGACTGCTTTCAGGTTCACTCCGAAATAAGCATGGATCAATTTGTCCCATAGTTTTTTACCTCTCCTAAAATAAGTTTATTAAGAACTGGGAGATAAAACTTAGAGGATTTTTGCAAAGCCAATAAAAGAAAAATTATTATCTTTTAATTTACAATTATTTTATGTAGTTAGGTAGACTCATATTCATCTTATTATGTAGTTAGGGGGACTCATATTCATCTTGTCATCTTTATAGTGGCACTTTTAGTCGCACCCGGTTGTGATAATCATCTTAACCCGAAAAACTCTGATTTCAATGAACTGATATAAACTCTGATTTCAATGAACTGATATATTATCTTAATAAAACTGGTCAAATTTCAAGTTTTTCAAAATTCCCTACAAATTTAATAATCCATATATTAAGGGGTCTAAAATGAAAGGAAAGAAATGTGATAAAATATTTAGGGGGCAAAACCTCAATAAAATTTTGGGGATAACAGCACTTGCTTTTTTATTGCTGGTGAGTATCGCAGGCGCCTCGCCATTTGCATACATTACAAACCAAGAGAGCAACAGTATCTCTGTAATCGACACAACCACAAACAAAGTTACAACTACGATATCTGTGGGATCCAGTCCTGTTGGAGTTGCAATTAGCCCGAATGGAACAAAGGTATACGTGGCAAATGCTAAAAGTAACGATGTATCTATAATTGACACGGCAACAAATACTGTTATAGCCAGAGTGCCTTCAGGAAGCTCTCCTAAAGGAATTGCAGTCAGCCCGGATGGAAAAAATGTATATGTGGCAAACCTTGCCAGTAACACTATTTCTGTAATTGATGCCGCTACAAATGCCGTTGTAAATACAGTAAAAACAGGAAAAAGCCCTACGGGAGTAGCAGTCAACCCGGATGGAAAAAAGGTATATGTAACAAACTACGGGGACAAAACTGTCTCTATAATTGACACTGCCACAAAAGCCGTTATAAGCACGGTATCCGTGGAAAAAGGTCCGAAGGAGATTGCGGTCACACCGGATGGAAAAAAGGTGTACGTAGCAAACTCCGATAGCGTGAGCATCTCTATAATTGACACTGCTACCAACACCGTTACAGCCACGGTGAAGGTAGATGGAGCTCCTTCTGGAGTTGCGGTCAACCCGGCGGGGACAAAGGCATATGTGGCCAGTAATGGAAAATATTTCAGCGCTGTCTCTGTAATTGACATTTCTACAGACAAAGTTACAGCCACGATACCCGTAGGCCCAAATCCTGCGGGAGTTGCAGTAACACCGGACGGAAAAAAAGTGTATGTAGCAATCAGCCTCTGTAACACTGTTTCTGTAATCGACACTGCTACCAACACCGTTACAGCCACAATGCTTGTAGGAAAAAGTCCTTATGCTTCAGGTCAGTTTATAGGTTCTATCCCGGTACAACCAGTTTATCCTTCAGCGAACTTCAGCAGCAACATCACATCAGATTACGTTTTCCTTTCTGTACCCGTACAGTTTACAGATCTATCAGAGAATGCAACCGGATGGACCTGGGACTTTGGAGACGGGTCCAGTTCAACAAAGCAGAATCCCACGCATACATATTCTGCAACAGGAATCTATACTGTTAGCCTGACAGTAAGCAATTCAAATGGCACAGATTCAAAGCTTGTTACAGTAAATGTTGTGCCAAAAGGATCTCCTGCACCTTCATATGCATTTATTACGAACATTAACAGCAACACTGTTTCTGTAATTAACACAGGAAACAACACCTTTATAGCCACGGTGCCTACAGGAATTAACCCATTGGGAGTTGCAGTCAGCCCGGATGGAAAAAATGTATATGTGACGAATGCTAACTACGGCCGCCGAGGCACTGTCTCTGTAATTGACACAGTCATGAACAAAGTTACAGCCACTGTGGATGTAGGAGACAAATACTGTCCCTGTGGAATTGCAGTCACACCGGATGGAAAAAAACTATATGTGGCGAGTCGTGATATCAACGCTGTTTCTGTAATTGACACAGCTACAAACACTATTACAGCCACGGTGCCTGCAGGAAAATGGCCTATGGGGGTTGCAGCCAGCCCGGATGGAAAAAATGTATATGTGACGAACCGTTATAGCAACACTGTTTCTGTTATTGACACAGCTACAAACACTGTTATAGCGAGTGTGAAAACTGAACCTGGGCCATGTGGAATTACAGTTAACCGGGATGGAACAAAAATATATGTGGCGAATTGTGAAAGTAACACTATTTCTGTAATTGACACGAGTTCAAACACTGTTACAGCCACAATACCTGTAGAAGAATGGCCTATGGGAGTTGCAGTCACACCGGATGGAACAAAAATATATGTGGCAAATGGACGCAGTAACAATGTCTCAGTAATTGACACCGCAACAAAAACTGTTATCGCTGCTGTGAGAGTCAGAGAAAATCCTTATGGAATTGCAGTTACACCGGATGGAACAAAGGTATATGTAGCAAACTGCGGTGATGACGATGATCTTGGAAAAACTGTCTCTATAATTGACACAGCCACAAACAGGGTTATATCTACGGTAAATACAGGTTTCAGTCCTGCTGCTTTTGGCCAGTTTATAAGTCCTCTCCCGGCACAGCCAGTACTTCCTGCTGCAAACTTCAGCAGCAATCTCATATCAGGTTATGCTCCTCTTTCTGTCCAGTTTACGGATTTCTCGAAGAATGTGGACGGGTGGAACTGGGACTTTGGAGACGGGTCTGACTCAACACAGCAAAATCAAACACATACTTACTCCAGGGCAGGAAATTATAATGTAAGGCTTACAGTAAACAATCCTAACGGAACTGATTCGAAATTTGCCACAGTAACTGTTCTGCCACAGCCAGTATTTTCTGCATCCCCAACATCAGGAAAAACGCCGCATAGCGTTAGTTTTACTGACCAGAGCACAGGATCACCAGCTTCATGGAACTGGACTTTTGGAGATGGGACTTATTCAACGGAAAAAAACCCTGTACACACCTATAGAAAACCAGGAAAATATTCTGTTACTTTGACATTAAACGAAACTGGGAACAGGACTGCAGTAACAAAATCCAGCTATATAACTGTTTCAAACGGTTTTGAAGCCCCGGTTGCTGCTTATTCCGCATCTGCGACTTCAGGAAAAGCGCCTCTTACTGTTAGTTTTACTGATGAGAGCACAGGGTCTCCAACCTCAAGAAAGTGGACTTTTGGAGACGGTACATATTCCACCGGGGAGAAACCCGTACATACATATAGCAAAGCAGGATTATACTCTGTTACATTAACAGCAAGTAATGCAGACGGCAGCAATACGTTAACAAAAAACGGCTATATTGTTGTTTCAAACGCTTTAGATGGCCCTGTCACCAGTTTCTCTGCGTCTTCCACTTCAGGAAAAGCTCCTTTTACTGTTGATTTTACAGGCCAGGGCAAAGGATCGCCAACAGCATGGAAATGGTCTTTCGGGGATGGGAATACTTCAACAGAAAAGAATCCTGTTCATACATACAATAAATCAGGGCTTTATTCTGTTACATTTACAGCAAGCAATGAAAAAGGCAGTAACTCGTTGAAAAAATCCGGTTATATTGCTGTCTCAAGCGTTTTAGCTACTCCTGTTTCCAAATTCTCTGCATCCCCTACTTCAGGAAAACCGCCTCTTACAGTCCATTTTACTGACCAGAGCACAGGGTCACCAACTTCATGTAAATGGTATTTTGGAGATGGAAGTAATTCAACAGAAAAGAATCCAGTACACACATACAATGAATCAGGACTATACGCTGTAAGCTTAATGGTAAGTAATGCAAACGGCAGTAACACCTTGTCTAAAACCGGCTATATTGCTGTCTCAGGTTTCTTCGATACTCCTGTTACCAGTTTTTCTGCATCTCAGACTTCAGGAAAAGCACCTTTTACTGTTAGTTTTACTGACGAGAGTACAGGATCGCCAGATGCATGGAAATGGACTTTTGGAGATAGAAGCGATTCAACAGAAAAAAATCCTGTATATACATACAATAAATCAGGAAATTATACTGTTTCTTTGACAACGACTAATGCCGGAGGCAGTAATAAAGTGCAAAAATCAAGCTATATTGTAGTTTCTGAAAGAGGTACTATGACGCCGAATCCGGGCCATATTATCCCATTAGCCGCTTTTATAGCAACTCCAGCTGCAGGAAGTATGCCTCTTACCGTTAGTTTTACTGACGAAAGCACAGGATCACCAAATGCATGGAGTTGGACTTTTGGGGACAGAACTAATTCAATAGAAAAGAATCCTGTACACACATACAATAAATCAGGACTATATTCTGTTACATTGACAGCAAGTAATGCAGACGGCAGTAATGCGTTGACAAAAAAAGGCTATATTGTTGTTTCAAACACTTTAACTGGTCCTGTCGCCAGTTTCTCTGCATCTCAGACTTCAGGAAAAGCACCTCTTACTATCAAATTTACTGACGAAAGCACAGGGTCACCAGTTGCATGGAGATGGACTTTCGGAGATAGAAACTTTTCTACAGAACAGAATCCTGTACACACATACAATAAATCAGGACTATATGCTGTAACATTAACAGCAAGTAATGCAGATGGCAGTAATGTGCTGACAAAGACCAACTATATTGCTGTTTCAAGCTTCTTAGATACTCCTGTTACCAAATTCTCTGCATCCCCAACTTCAGGAAGCATGCCTCTCACAGTTCATTTTACTGACGAGAGCACAGGGTCACCAACTGCATGGAGATGGACTTTTGGAGATGGAAATACTTCAACAGAACAGAATCCTGTACACACATACAATAAATCAGGACTATACTCTGTTGCATTGACAGCAAGTAATGCAAACGGCAGTAACACGTTGTCTAAATCCGGCTATATTGCGGTTTCAAACTCCCTTGTTGCTGCTTTTTCTGCATCTCCGACTTCAGGGCCTGCACCGCTTGGTGTCAGTTTTACTGACAACAGTACCGGATCACCAAATTCATGGAGGTGGGCTTTTGGAGATGGAAATACTTCAACAGAAAAGAATCCTGTATACGTATACAATAAAACAGGACAATATACCGTTAGTTTAACAGTAAATAATTCAGGAAGCATTAGTACTGAAACAAGGTCTAGATATATTACAGTTAGTAAGTGAATATCCTGGATCGAAAAAAAGGTTTTGTAGAAACCTATCTATACCGGCTTCAAGAGGCTAAAATAGATAAAAGATTCGTAACATTCAGTTTAAGCTGGTGAAGATCGGTCATTTCTCAGGGTTTCTACAGAGCCAAATTATTCTATCTTTTCGTTTCAGTTACGTTTGTTAAGAAACAAGAACTAAAAGCCCGTGATTTTTTCAGATTTATAAGGGACACTTTGCAGGGCAGATAATTTTGATTTATCGGATAATCAGCCGGAATTGGAGTTTCAGGCATTTATCTGCTCTATAAACCCTGACCATAAAGTTTTCTTTTGTTTAAATGAATATAGTTTATTATTATGGAAACCATTATATATTTTAAATGCAATGTATATTTATTGAAAATAAAGAGATATATGACAATCTGTTGTTAAAAACCAATTTTTGTTTTTAACCAAAGAGTCGTATACAATCTTATTTTTCAGCAATAACTAACAACTAAACAAAGGTGAAACAAATGGCTTTTAATGACAGAGGAAGCAGGGGAAGAGACAGCAGCCGCGGAGGTTTCGGAGCTCCCAGGGAAATGTACAAGACAAAATGTTCTGATTGTGGTGTTGAAACGGAAGTACCTTTCAAGCCTGACCCGGAAAGACCGGTTTACTGCAGAGAATGCCTTCCTAAACACAGGAAACCCAGACAAGACAGATACTAAATATTATTTGTTTAACTGAGTTTACGCCAACACTTATTTCTTTTCCACTTTTTTAAAGGAAGGTATTGAAGCTTTTTGATTCGTCAAATACAATGGTTGTTCATCATATGTGGCTGATGCACTATTTAGTACAACCTGCGCACTTGAGAGCAAAATAACTCCAATAGACTCTATGATTTAAATCAATTAACTCTGATATCTCCTATCACTATAATTACTATCCTTCTTTCGTCAGGTCGACATTAAATTTTGAGAATTTTTGTTGATAACGTTT
>ENA-UOOK01006796-UOOK01006796.1-fermentation-metagenome-genome-assembly--contig:-NODE-6796-length-10729-cov-3.744519_pt1 | contig 10729 bp, 4 predicted proteins | sample MGYA00245777_ERZ724023 | MGnify/ENA primary metagenome ERZ724023 (study PRJEB28704, sample SAMN03018312) | fermentation metagenome | biome: anthropogenic terrestrial biome; feature: soil; material... | reverse complement strand
CCATATTCCTGAAAAGAAGCATCCTGGTAGTAGCAGGTTGGGTAATTTTTCTTCAATTCTTTTATAAGAGCAGTTTTGAGTACACCGTCACCTTTACCGTGAATAAACACAATTCTAACGTTTTTATTATTTATATTTTCTTTCATGACATCATTGAATTTCTTCAGCTGATATTCAAGAATGTCAGCATTACTCATACCGGCAGTTGTATCAAGCAACTCATTTATATGCAGATCTACTTCAATTATAGTATCACTCTTTCTCTTTCTTATAGCTTGTTTCTGCGGCCTTCTTTCTGAAACTTCTTTTTCTTTTATTGCACGCTCCAGATCACCTGCTGAAATTAGCAATTCTCTTTCAGGAATGTCATCCTTTATTACGTAATAAATTATTGCATTATCCTCAAAATAATCATTTTCACGAAAGCTGTGTAATTTGTAGAACTTTACAGTATCTATACGCAGTTCAACTGAACAAGGATTCTTAAACTTGTATTGTTTGTTATGTTTGAAAGCAATAAACTGAACTGATACTTTTTCAATATCGTTCAGTGTTGTTTTATCAAATTCCTCCAAAAATATCTTTGTGTTTGGTTCTACTATACCATTATATCTGCTTTTCCAACTGTTATTCTCCCGGCTCATATAGTTGAAAAAGAGGTAATAATTGCTGTCGTTCACAAAATAGCATTCATACGTAGATGTAGAAAGGTTTTTCAGATCAATTGGCAGAAAGGCAAGACAAGCAGTGATTTTTTCTCCTTCAGCAGTTTCTTCAGGCTGATATGTCTCACTGACCGTGACTTCAGGTACAGAATCTTTACGATCTTTTTTTGTTTCTTCTTTAGCGCCTTTCTGAAAGTTGTCGTCATCTGTGATTTGTCCCATTTTAGTGTCTGAAGCAGACTCCACAACCACACATTCAGAGATTAGCACCGGAATATCAAATCCATGCTCATCTTCTACTATAACAACTTGTTTGTTCTGGAAACCTTTCACTAATCCTCCTCCAACTGTGTTGAGGAATCTAACCCTGTCTCCTGTTGATATTTTTTTCATTTCTATGTTTATCACTATTTATCACCAAATTCCACTTGTTTTGATTCCCGTTAACTTGGTTGATTACGGTTATAACTTTTGTTTTGGTGTTTAATTTTGTAGTGTTTTGCAAAGTTGACTATTTTTGCGGAATAAATGCACTAATTAATATGAAAATAGATTTTTCGATACTAAAAAAATGAAAAAAGGCGATATAGGTAATATTAAGATTTCAGATTTCACATATATACTACCCGATGAAAAGATTGCGAAGTACCCTTTGTCACAAAGAGATTCCTCCAAACTTCTAATTTATAAAGACTCCAAAGTAAGCAGCAGTGAGTTCTCTTTACTTACTGAATATATTCCCGAAAACAGTCTTCTGATATTCAACAACACAAGAGTCATTCATGCCAGACTCCATTTCACAAAAGTCAGTGGAGCAATAATTGAGGTGTTTTGTCTCTCGCCCTATGAACCAGGAGATTATGTAATGAATTTCCAACAACGAGGAGAGTGCTCATGGACTTGTATGATTGGTAATGCAAGAAAATGGAAAGATGAGGTTCTATCGATGGAAATTGATATTAACGGAATAGGAGTGACGATTAATGCTCAGAAAGTGATGACGACAGACAACACCACAAAAAGCAGTTCAGATGTTACTGTAAGGTTTTCATGGGATAATAATGATTTCACTTTTTCTGAATTACTTGAGGTAGCCGGAAAATTGCCTATACCTCCCTATTTAAACAGGCCTGCTGAAGCAAAAGATGATGAAACATATCAGACTCTATATTCGCATGTCGAGGGTTCTGTAGCGGCACCAACTGCCGGATTGCACTTTACACCTGAAGTAATGGATAAACTTACTTCAAAAAGAATTCAAACAGCTGAAGTTACTCTTCACGTAGGTGCAGGTACATTTAAGCCGGTTAAGTCTGAAGTCATTGCCGATCACGAAATGCATACAGAGTTTATATCAGTACCAAAGGAAACAATTGAGAAAATAATTAATCATACAGGTGATATTATAGTAGTAGGAACAACTTCAATGCGTACTGTTGAAAGTCTCTATTACATAGGCAAAAAGCTTAAGGAAACGCCTGATATAAAACCTCATAAACTTGCTGTTAATCAGTGGGATCCTTATAGTGAAGAAGAATCGGCAGATCCCTATATTGTGTTACGTTTCATTCTGGATTATCTTGAGCAGACAGATCAGGATCAGCTTATTTCTGCCACAAGCTTGATGATTGCACCCGGTTACACATTCCACTATCCGGATGCAATGATAACCAACTTTCATCAACCCCAAAGTACTCTGTTACTTCTTGTTTCAGCATTTGTAGGAGACGAGTGGAAAAATATTTATGAATACGCTTTGCATAACAATTTCAGGTTCTTAAGTTATGGTGACAGTTCACTTTTGTGGAAAAACCTCAAATAAACATGTTTTTTGGTTAAAAAGGTACTCCAGTCCCACTATTAAAGCCTTTTTTTGTAATATTGCATAACAGTAGAGTCAGAATTAATCACTTTTTCAAGAAGCTCAATTTGGCAAAAAAGTTCGCTCGCATATTAGCTATCATAGTAATTAGTATTATACTGGTTAATATACTACTTTACATCACATTTAGTATCCCTCCAATTCAGAAGTGGGCTGCCGATTATGCCCTCGAAAAGCTGGAGCCGGTATTAGGCACGAATACCAATCTTGACGGAATTAGAATACGTTTGTTTAATACTGTTGAATTAAATGGTTTATATGTTGAGGATCAACAACAAGATACTCTTTTTTATGCCGGTAAAATTAATGCAAGAATTCGGGCTCTTGATCTGCTGAGAAGCAGGGTCACAGTTCAGAAGGCAGGTGTTGAGAACTTTAAGGCCATTCTTTACCGTGAAACATCAGAAGCACCTTTTAACTTTCAGTTTATTATTGATGCATTTGCCACAGAAAAAGATACAACAGTTGTAAAAAAGGAAAAAAAACCAATGCGTATCACTGCTGAAGAGTTAATTCTAAAAAATGGATCTTTACGATATAATATTCTCTCGGAACAGGAAACTCCCGGTGCATTCAATAGCAACCACATTGATATAGTTAACCTCAATTTCAAAGCAAATGGTCATTTTCAAAGTGTTGAGGATATATATGCTGAAGTTGATTTGCTAAACTTCATTGAAGCTAATTCAGGATTACATCTGATAAATCTGGAGACAGAAGTTAAGGGAAAAGGAAAGCAGCTTGAAAGTGATAATTTACAGCTCACCCTTAATAAGTCAAATATTGAAATAGATGTTGCAAGCTACAATACTGAATCGAAGGAGTTTTCACTCAAAATGATAAGTGGGCAGTTGGATCCCAAGGATATAGGGGTATTTTATTCTCCTATTTCAGATTTAAGTGAAATGTTATCATTCGAAATAATAGCTGATGGTCAGTTACCCACAGCAAATCTTAATAAACTGAGTCTGCAATACGGAGCCGATACTCAATTCGAGATTACAGGGATGATATCAGATTACAGCGACTTCAATAATAGCGATTTAAAGGTAGATGTAAGCAGTTTGTCTGTTTCCCAGTCTGATCTTGAGTCTATTATACGTGTTTTTGCCAATGAATATTATTCACCAACACAATTAACAGCACTTGGAGATCTTAATCTTAATCTACAGGCAGTAGGTAAATTGAACCGATTTCATTATGACAGCTATATTGTTACCGAACAGGGCAATGTCACAATCAACGGTACAGGCAGAATTACAGATAAGTTCAAATATCTTAGTTTCGAAGGTCCTGTAAGGGTTGAAGATATTCAGATAGCTAATATTATCGGTGATGGCGCCGGATTAGGTAATACTACAATGAGTGCAAATGCTAAGGTAGTAATTCCCCGAGACTCTTTATTATCAGTTACTGCCAAAGGGGTTATTGAATCATTAACATACAAGGACTATTTTTACAACGACATAAATTTCAATGGAATATATCTTGGAAATAATGTGTCGGCAAACCTTAATATGGATTCACCGCTTAATCAATTTGATATAAATGGCGACATAACTTTTGGAGATAGCTTAGGATTCATTGTCGATGGAAATGTACAGCGTCTTAATCTGAGTCCCTTCATTTTAATGGAAACGTGGAATACTCCATTACTTACAACGCAAATTGAGGCCAATATGTCAGGAACCACGATTGATGATATGACAGGTACTCTTGTAATTGACAACACCTCAATTGTTGACAGCAACTTTATATATAACCCCGGTCCAATATATTTGCAAGCACTTGCTGATGCCGGTGAAGGTAAGAAGCTGCAAATCATGTCTGAATTCATGGAGGCAGAAATAATTGGTGACTATTATTTTTCATCTATTGCAAAAGAGGTTAAGCAGGTATTGAGACCACATCTCCCATCATTGTTATCAGAAACATCAGATAATCAGTTAGAATCCACTAACGAAAATATATTTCAGGATACAGAATTATCAAATGAAGAAGTCGAATTATCTGGAAAGAATAATTTTGATTTCAATATTCAGCTTAGTAATACTGAGGACTTATCATATACTTTTGCTTTGCCTTTTTACAACGTGGAGCAGGCTACTATAAATGGTAGTGTTAATATGAAAGACAATAACTCTCTACAGATAAATGGTTATATCCCACGGATGATGTTTGGGAAAAATGACATAAGGGAGACAAAAATTGATTTTAACAACAAGCAATATGGGGCAAATGTTAATGTTAACACATACCTGGTGCAGAGTAACGGGTTTATTAATGCGATACTGAAAACTGAAGCTGCTAATGATTCTGTAATTAACAATCTGGCTTTTGATATTGAAAAAAGTAATAGCAGTGCAGACGGTAAATTATTAGTTTCAATGGGTTTCAGTCGTGACCGTGATAACCAGCTAGCATCCAATATAAGGATTCATCCCACAACAATAGATTTTAACGGTAATAACATTGACATCAATGATGCATCTATTTTGTATAATAAAGATCGTATTAGTATCTCTAACTTTGGTATCACAGAAGAAAATATGCTATTACTGGGTATCGATGGTGTAGCATCCAAAAGTGAAGCTGATAATTTGCGTATTTATTTTAATAATACTGAGCTGGCAAATATTCTTACTGCAATTAATATTTCAAACTTCTCCGGTTCTATAAATGGGGGTATAAATATTCGTCAAGCGCTTGAGACGCCGATGATTAGTACTGATGAACTGCGAATCGAAAATATTACGGTACATAACGATACTATTGGCACTTTAATTATTGAAGGTGACTGGGATCAGACATATTCAGGACTGAATCTTGCTGCTAACTTGATTAACGAAGGTGAAAGAAGTCTGGAGATAAAAGGATATATACCTACAGGTGATGAAAGTCCTTTACCCATGGATGTTACTGTTCTTACGGAGGACTTTGAGCTTTATGCACTGCAGCCGCTGACAGTAAGTGCTCTAAGCCAGTTATCCGGACGTGTCAACTCTAATATTAAAATTACAGGAAAACCCTCGGAGCCATTAACAGAAGGCTGGTTGGGAATTGAAGACGGTATAATAAAAGTGGCGTATACTAATGTAACATATTATCTATCAGATACTATACAGATAAAAAGCGATAATGTGGGGCTTGAAAATCTTGTGATTCGTGATCAGAATAATAATACAGCTACTTTAAACCTGAGCCTTTCTCATACTAATTTCGGAAGAATGGTGTATACGGCTGGTATCACTTTGAACGATTTTATGCTGCTCAACAATAAAAATCGTACTGATCTTATGGTTTATGGTGATCTCAGACTTTCGGGTAATTTAAGTGTTACAGGTTCTCCCATGGGTATTTATGGGGATGGAAAACTTACTACCAGAAGTGCTTCAGAGGTAACGGTCATGCTTCCGCAAACAGCTCAGGCTGCAGAATATAGTGGGGTGATTTACATAAATACTCATCAAGCAGACTCGCTGGCATTCCTGAGAAGACGGGATGAAGAGTTAAATCTGACAAATTCAAGGGTAAATAAGGCAATTCCTATTGTGATGAGGGCTACAGTTGATCTGAACCCGTTGTTGGAAGCGTCTGTTTTACTTGATCCCACAACAGGTAATGCAATCGAGGTAAGTGGTGATGGTGAGATTAATATAAACTTCAATTCTAAATCTACTCCGCCAGTACGTTTGTATGGTGATTATGTTATTAATAGCGGTAAATTTCATTATAACCTGCAAAATCTTCGTACAGTCGACTTTAATATTCGTGAAGGTAGCAGGCTTACAATGGAAGGTAATCCTTTGAATACTCAGTTTAATATAATTGCATATCTACCTGTAAGAGCTGACCTTGCAGCTTTAAGTCCCACTTTTGCAACAGAGCTCGCAAATACCCGTGTTCCGGTAAATGCTTTACTGCAAATAAGAGGTAATCTTGAAGGAATGGATTTGCAGTATGATATTGAATTACCCGAAAGTTCAAATGATATCCAACAGCGTGTAAATAGCTTTATAAGTGACGAAGATACAAAAATTCTGCAGTTTGCCTATCTGGCTACAACAGGTAGCTTTATCCCTTCGCAAGGGTCTCCCGACCTGAATTTTGGTCCTTCAGTATTTACTAAATTTGCAGCCAGTACACTTTCGCGCGGACTGGATGCTCTTTTTTCCAGTGCATTGAATGATAATTGGTCGGTTAGCACAAACCTAGAATCAGTTGACGGCACTCTTGATAATGTGAGAATGGGGCTTGACGTTTCTACTCGATTGTTGAATAACCGGTTACGAATAACAACTAATCTAAGTTATGGTGACAATAGTATGATGGCTTCTCAACAAGCATTTATGGGAGAGTTTGACATGGAGTACGATATAAATAACTGGCTGATGCTGCGTGCATTTAACAGGGCTAATGAGCGGTTTTACAGCCGTACACCCACAACGCAGGGAGTGGGCGTTGTTGTGACAAAAGAGGCACAATCTCTCAGAGATCTTTTTAATTTTAGATTTATAAGACCCAAAGATGAGGATGAATAATTATATGAATAAATACTTACTTTCATTAGTTGCGATAATTATTTTCTCCGCTTGCAATGTAACAAAGAAAGTACCTGAAGGTAGTTATCTACTTGACAAAGTGGATATCAACTCTGATGTCAGAGGTATTGGTTCATCAAACCTTAAACCTTATCTGAGACAAAAGCCAAACTCATCTATTCCTATTCTTGGGAAGTGGAAATTGCACATGTATAATATTCCTGAAAATGATTCCACCTGGATAAATCGCCAGCTGCTTAAATATGGCGAACCGCCTGTACTGTATAATGAACAACTGGCTATTGTTTCTTCAGAGCAGATCCGATTGCATTTGAAAAATAAGGGGTATCTGAATGCTGAGGTTGATACTGCTGTTGTAAAAGAGGATAAAAAGGTCAATGTTACTTATGATATTGTAGGGCATGAACCTCACAGAATACGTAATTTCAATGACACTATAAATTCTATAGATACTACAATTTATAAAATACTGGATGAAACAAACAGACTTAACATAATTAAGGAGGGTGATATTTTTGACTTGTCTGTGCTTGAGCAGGGAAGAGAAAATATGACTACAACACTCAGAAACAGTGGTTATTATAATTTTTCTAAAGAAAACTTTTATTTTCTGGCGGATACCGCGGTAGGTGTAAACCAGGTAGATGTTACGCTTTCTTTGAATAATCCGACAAATGCGCCGGTTCACAGGAGGTATAATATTGGCAACGTAACTGTTATCAATGGTGTAAATCCTGATATTCTGGAGGACTCAACAAGATATAATTTACTGGATACTACCGATTACAGGGGTATTAAGATAATCTCTGAAAAAGAGCAATTCCTAAAACCGAGAGCAGTATTTTATAACACTTTTGTAAGACCGGGACGTTTATACTCTGATCGTATAGTAGAAAGAACCTACTCATCCTTAAACAGCATGTCTGCTATTAACCAGACTTATATAAATCTTACTCCTGTCGAAAGGAATGATTCATCTTATCTGGATTCCAGAATAACCCTTTTACCGGGAAATGTTCATTATATGCAATTTGGAGTTGATGGTACCAATTCTGCAGGAGACCTAGGTGTAGCCAGTAATATTACTTACGAGCACCGTAACTTTTTTAAAGCGGGTGAAACATTCCGTATCAGGCTTAATGCAGCTTATGAGTTTATCAGATCTGACAGTCTGGACCTTGTGGATAATAGTTATTATGAATACGGTGCAGAGGCGTTTTTGTCAATTCCGCAACTTCTTCTGCCCTGGCTGTTGCAGCAACTTAAAGATCAGCCTTCAGCATCTACCGAATTTTCAATTGGAACTAACTTCCAGAAACGCCCTGAATATCTGAGGCAGTTCTTTAACATGTCAACGCGTTTTCAGTGGTCTGCTATGGAATGGAAATTGCTGAATGTTTTTGAACCTGTTGCTATTACTTACGTTCGGATGCCATGGTCGTCACAGAGATTCAAAGATTTGTACCTTAGTGATGAGGTAAATCCTATACTTCGTTATAGTTATGATGAACAGCTTATCGTGAGTTCAGCCTACAATATTACATATACAAATTACAACCGTATTTCAAGAGGCGATATGCCTGACATACCTTTCAGAATTCGTTCCGGTATTGAATTAGCCGGATGGATACCAAGAATTGCAACAAGTATTGGTGCCGGCGAAAGGGATATAGACGGAAGGGAATCATTCTTTAAGATACCTTACTCAGAGTATGTTAAAGGTGATTTGGATATTTCTCCTATGTATACCTTTGATGACAAAAGATCAATTGCTTCTCATTTAGCTATAGGTGTTGCAGTGCCTTATGGAAATTCAGATATTTTGCCTTTTGAAAAGCGTTATTTTGGTGGTGGTGCAAACAGCGTGAGAGGGTGGAGTACGCGAACTTTAGGACCGGGTACTTATGGTACAGACTCAACATCACATGATTTCGGACACAGAGTAGGAGAAATTAAGCTCGATTTCAGTGTTGAATATCGTCGCAAAGTATCTAAATTGATCGAGTTAGCCGGATTTGTAGATGCCGGTAATATCTGGACAATCAAAGATTATGTCAAACAGCCGGGCGGACTATTCGAATTGAGTAATTTTTATAAGGAACTGGGTGTTGCTTACGGACTTGGAGTCAGGCTTGATCTTAACTTTCTATTACTCAGGTTGGATTTTGGTATGAAAGCACACAATCCGGCATTACCTGAAGGTTCAAGATGGACTATCTTCAAGCCTGATTTTGGCAGAGATTTAGCCTTCCATTTTGCAATTGGCTATCCTTTCTAAATAAATTTGTCGATTTTCTCGTTAAACTTTATGCTTGATGAATGTTCCTTCATCCAGTTCATCAAAAGCCGTTTCAAGTTCTTCGCGAGTATTCATAACAATAGGTCCTCCCCACGCAACCGCTTCTCTAAGTGGTTTTGCCGCCAAGAGGACAAAACGTGCACCCTTGTTTCCGGATCGAACAGCAACAGTGTCGTTCTCTTTTGCATTTTTATCGGCAGATGTAAATAGCACAGCGCATGATTTATTTTCAAAATCCGATAACTTTTCATCCACTGCAATCGTTCCATCCAGCAAATAGATAAAAAGTGTTTCATCGTTGGGTGTCTCGGAGTAAGTCCATCTGCTGTCAGGAGCCAGGTCAACATCCAGATACTGAACTTTTACATACTTTCCCTCAAAAACGCCAGTTTTGCCTTTGTAAGAACCTGCAAGTATTCTGATTACCGCATTTTCCTCTTCAGTTACAACAACCTTATCCTGCGTTATATCGCCATAAGCAGGGTGATTCATCTTGTCCTTTGCAGGCATATTCACCCAGAGCTGACAACCAAGCATTCTTTCTGAAGCTTTCGGCATTTCCTGGTGAATAATTCCGGATCCTGCAGTCATCCATTGACACTCAAGATCATTGATGGTACCCTTGTTGCCCAGACTGTCTCCATGTTCTATCTTACCCTTTACAAGATATGTAATTGTTTCAATTCCCCTGTGAGGATGCCATGGAAAACCCTTGATGTAATCATCGGGATCTGTTGAATCGAATCCGTCGAGCATTAAAAACGGATCGAAATCGGTGATATTATTTGCTCCCAGAACTCTGCGTAAACGTACTCCCGCACCGTCGACAGCATGCTGTCCCCTAATAATCTGTGCAGCTTTTCTTTTATTTATCATGTTATTCCTGTTTTGATTTAAATTATCTATCCTCAAATGTATTCAAATTTGTCTGTCCATGCAAGAAATCAGGGTTAATTGACTTAAGAGAATCTATAAACTCATCTTATTTTATAGGTATATCGGTTGTAGATTAGATTAACTTTATTCTCATTTTGTACTTACCAATACCATATTTAAACGAGCAACATAAGGACGAGGTATGGCTGAGTTAAGAGCCAAGTAAGTCTGAAGTGCGAACGTGACAAGTTACTTATTGTAACCTGCGATAAAATAAGAAACGTGGAAACTGAGTGGTATATTACAAAAAATGTCGGACCAACTATTAGTCAATCCGACATCCCTTTGTGTTGTTTTATGTTATTGATTATGAGGTAGTTGTGTTGTCTTACCAGGATTCGAACAATTTAAACTAATTTGAAATATTTTAATGCTAACTGAATAT
>ENA-UOOK01006795-UOOK01006795.1-fermentation-metagenome-genome-assembly--contig:-NODE-6795-length-10732-cov-4.873373_pt1 | contig 10732 bp, 10 predicted proteins | sample MGYA00245777_ERZ724023 | MGnify/ENA primary metagenome ERZ724023 (study PRJEB28704, sample SAMN03018312) | fermentation metagenome | biome: anthropogenic terrestrial biome; feature: soil; material... | reverse complement strand
AGCGTAAATAAAATGAAAGGAATGTATGATATAGTTGTCTACTATATCATACAAGTAGAACTATGGAATATAGGAATGCAAATTTAAATGATATTTATAAAGTGTCACAGCTTCAGAAAAAGTATCACATATCAACTATAAGTGAAGAAGATAAACCCGAGGGATTTGTTACAACATTATTTACCGAAGAACAGTTTAAGGAGCTTATAGAAAAAGAAAACGGACTTGCTATCGCATGTGATGGCGATAGAGTCGCAGCCTATGCCATGGCAGCATCCTGGCACTATTGGTCATCATGGCCACTATTCCAATACATGATAAATGATTTACCCAATACAAAATATCGCAATATTGTACTTTCAACAGAAAACTCCTATCAATACGGACCCATTTGCATAGACAAGCAATACAGAGGAACGGAAGTATTGCCGAACCTGTTTGAATTCTCTAAACTTCAGATGAAAGATAGATACCCGATTCTAATAACATTCATAAATCAAATTAACGGCAGGTCCTACCGCGCCCATGTGGATAAGCTTGGTTTAGATGTAATAAAAACATTTGATTTTAATAATAATCATTATTTTGAGCTGGGGTATGATACGGGGAAGAGAACACAGGAGGCAGTTAAATTTTAAAGAAAAAAGAATCAGGCTAAAAGCCCGGATAATATTATTCATTATCAGTATAAAAATTCAAAGGAACGTCTAAAATATAAAATCTTGAGTTTTCAACGTAAAAACATATTGAGTTTTATGTAAATCATAAAATTTTGTCTTTCGTGTAAAAAACCTTTACGTTCACAGCATATTAATTTTTTGTTTTTCGTATAATCATACATATTTTATTGAAAAGCGATAATTCCTATTTATTGCAGCAGATTCAAGGTACGGTAATGCAAATATATTATGCATTTATAGTTAGATTGTTACCTGCTTTTATAAACTCGGGGAGTTTGCTGAATTTGCGGATAATAATCATGGCCATGCCAATCAGCACTTTGCTTAGAATATTTCGGAATATATAATTCTCTTTGAAAGATTTACTAAGCTGTTTGTACTTATTAATTTTAAAGAGTTTATTGCTAAAAATAAATAGATGGAGTTTTTTTATTCCATAAACAAATGAACTATGATACAATAAAATATAATAAATAGATAGAAACGTTAATGTTAACAATAAAAAGGATTAAATTTCTTATTAAAGGGGATAAGATGAAGGAAATTACTACACCATTACAAGCTATCAGAAGAAAATGTTACGAATGCAGCAACGGACAGTATTGGGAGATCAGAGGCTGTTTAGTAAAAACATGTCCTCTTTATGAATTTAGAAACGGTCATATACTGCAAAAGCAAAAAGAAGGTACATTTGAACAAATATCATTGAATTTTTTTGATGAGGAAAGTTAGGAATATAAAAAATTATTCTATCGACCTCATCAGCTATTCCATATGCCAATTGTTTGAGAATGGTGTAATTTCATAAGGTGGTCAAACTGGTTCATTAAAACAGACTGGGTCATTTACAGCATTCGGTCATTTTAATTCAAATACTAATTTCAAAACCACCGTCAACCTTTATAACCTGTCATCAATAAATGATGAATCATCAGAAACTAAAAATGGTGCTACATTAGCAATATCTTCAGGAAGTCATACTCTTTTTAGAGGTGCTGCATCTATCATGCTTTGAACTGTAGCAGTTCAACCAATATTATCAACCATTGCAGGAAAAGCCTGTATTATTAATATCATTGTGCTATGGATAATGCTATTCCTATTTGTCCCAGTTTTTTTCTATGCCTAATAATTTTGCCTTTCTAACTATGGTTGGTTGGGTAGTCTTTAGTGCTTCGGCAGCTTTATAGGTTGTTTTGTACTTTGCAAGTGCTTCTTGAATTAGTTTACGCTCTAAAGATTGAACGGCACTTTTTAACGAAAGTGTTTCATCAATTTCAAAACTTTTATCAGATTTCAGTTTAAGTAGTTCATTAGGCTGCGTTATATACAGAACTTGATCTGAAGATATAATATCTTTTTCTCCCACAATAACAAGTCTTTCTATAGCGTTTCTTAATTCTCGGATATTCCCAGGCCAGTCATATTGCTCTAAATACAACAAGGATTTTCCACTAAATATTTTATTTTTTTCATATTTAATATTGAATTCTTCTAAAAATTTAATACAGAATAGTTTAATATCATCCCTACGTTCTCGTAAGGGTGGAATTTTGATAGGAATTACATTTAATCTATAATATAAATCTTGACGAAAATTACCAGTCTTAATAAGTCCAAATAGATCTTCATTTGTAGCTGATATAACACGTACATCTAAGGCTATTTTTTTTGTTCCGCCTACACGCATAAATTCATTTTCCTGTAATACTCTTAGAAGCTTAGGTTGTAAGTTTAAAGGCATCGAGCCTATTTCATCAAGTAAAATAGTACCCTCATTAGCAAGTTCAAATAATCCTTCTTTACTTTTTACAGCCCCCGTGAAAGCACCTTTTTCATATCCAAACATCTCAGATTCCAAAAGATTTTCAGGAATAGCTGCACAGTTAACTGTAATTAAAGGTTTATACTTTCTATGGCTATTGGAGTAAATTTCCTTTGCAAAAACCTCTTTACCTACTCCACTTTCACCTAATATTAAAATAGATGCATCTGTTTTTGCAATGGTAGGAATTAAATTTTTTATTTCTTTTACTTTTTTTGAATTTCCTATAATCTTAGAAGTATCTTGGTTTTCTTTAAGAAATTTTATTTTTTCACATAGTATTTTATTTTTCTCTATTTCAGCATCTAATCTTTCTTTCCAATTAGAAAGTTTTGTTAAGTCTTGTACTAGAGTGAAAATGTATTCGATTTCATTCTTACCATTGAATATAGGGGTACTTGTAACCATTAATTTAGCATCCTCTGGGGAGCTGGTAACCATAGATACTTTTTTTCTCTCACTTAGTGCTCTTATAGCAGTAGACTGTGATGAAATCTCGTCAAAATGCTTGTATGTAAATGTGCTTTTATCATCATTTAATTGAGTATGTTCGTTAATTGTAAGAAAATATTTTAAATTTTTACTCATTATTTCTTGAATGTGTTTGCCAAAAACTTCTTCCTTTTTCAAATTATAAGCTTTACTCCAAGCTTTATTTACAAAGATTATGTAACCCTCACTATTGATAATGTGTATTGGTAAATCAACTAAATCTGATACTAAAAAAGCATTTAGATATTTATAACTTTCAGGAAAACTATAATTGTATGCCATAAACTAAACCTCCAATAATAAATTCCGTTAGATGATTAATTATAACATACACAAGACTAATATTCAAACGAAACATAATACGTATCTTTATTAATAATACGAAAATGAATTAATTTATGCTTGAAGAATAGTATGAAAAATGCAAAGAACAAGTAATTTTTAATATAAATTGTGTATGTCATATTTATTATTAATATTTTTCAAGAGGAACATTATTGCTTTGAAAAATTATATATATAACATATACTACTATATATTGTGTAAGTAGTATATTGCAAAACTGCATGCAGTATGCTGCTGCGAAGTTTTCTAAATAAAGAAAAGATTTAAATAATATATTTTAAAACTTGGTACAAGAATTGCTATATATGAGGTTAGCCTAAATAAAAAAATAATGAATTAATAAGTTCGGGCAATAATACTGCAGAATTACTGCAAAAAAATATAAATACATAAGGAGTAATAAATATGGGAAGAGAAATACTTAAGGGTATTATTGATGTTCATGTTCATGCTGGTCCATCTGTAGCAAATAGAGCTGTTGATGCTGCCGATATGCTTAAAGAAGCACAGGCTGCAGGATATGCAGGTTTTTTAGTTAAAGATCATTATTTCCCAAGTATGCTTGGCAGCAAAATGGTAGAAAAGCACTTAGGAAATGGAAGCTGTAAAGTGTATGGCTGCATGGTACTTAACAATTCAATAGGTCTTTTTAATTTAAAGGCATTAGATACCGCAAGACAAATGGATGCAAAAATTATATATTTTCCAACAGTATCTACAAAAAAGCACATAGATGACCATAAAAAGTCCGCATTTGTTGGAGGAGGAAAGTCTTCAATTCCTGAAAAACCTGTTGTTTATGTTGATGAAGAAGGCAATATGGATTTAGATGCTATAGAAATACTTAAGTATATGGCAGAATATGACATGGTTTTAGGGACAGGTCATGGAAGCCTTTGGGAAATTGACCACTTAGTTGATAAAGCTTTTGAACTTGGGGTGAAGAGAGTTCTTGTAAACCATCCTCATTACAATATAGGTGCATCTTATGAAGATATGGCTAGGTGGGCAAGATTGGGTGCATTTATTGAGTTAAATGTTTGTGTATTTAACAGTGGCTCTAAAATAGGTAATGTAGATGATATAGTAGCTAAAAAAATGATTGATTCTTGCGGAGCTGAAAGTATTATTCTGGACTCGGACATGGGACAAGCCGGAAATGGCTCTCCTGTTGAGGGAATGTATAATTTTATTAATCTTTTGATGAATGAGTATGGAATAACCGATGAGCAAATAAACATTATGGCCAAAAAGAATCCCGCAAAACTATTAAATTTATAAAACTAAAGAAATTTTATTAAATAAAATAATTATTAAAATTAGGAGGAAAATTAAATGACAACAGTAGCATCAGGAAATTGGAATGAATCACCATGGCAGGAGGTTAGAGAAGGCATTACAAGAGTAGTATTCGCTATGGAGGCAGACAGTATTTGCTGCACAATAAATAAGGTGGAAAATGGGAACGAAGTGAGACCTCACAAGCACCCAAATGAACAAGTTGCTCTTGTTATAGAAGGTGAATGTGATTATTATGTAGATGGAGTACCTTACAGATTAAAGCAAGGCTCTTGGGTTACAGTGCCAGCTAACGTGGAACATTACATTCATGTTTATGACAGTCCTGTACCATGTATGAATATGGATATATTTACACCGGACAGACCTGAATATACGGAATCTTATTCTAAATTCATAGCAGGACAAAAAGAAAAGTAATGTTTACATTATTTTTTGACTTTAAGCATTGCATTAGAGTATATAAAAAATATTATTTTTAGGAGAAAATAAATCATGAAGAGAAAACTAACACTTTTAATAGCTTTACTATTAATAACATTAATTGCTTTTACAGCTTGTAGTAGTGATGAAACTTTAAAACAAGGTGCCAATGGAAAAGCTGATTCTAAAGAGACCATTAATGTTACTTTTGCGGATTATGGTTCAAGTTCAATGCCTCCAGCAGATGCTTATAAATTCGGAGTAAATTATATATACGAAAATAGTGGCGGAAGAATAAATATAGAATATGTGCCTGATGCAGTATTAGGGAATGAAACAGAAATGATTCAACAATTAATGGATGGGACTATGCAAATGGGTACTTTGGGAACAAGTACCTTTAGCAAATTTACTGATAAGTTCGAGGTATTTCAGTTACCGTTTTTAATTACGGATTACGAGAAAGAGCAAATAGCTTTTGAAAGTGTAGAAGGACAAGCGTTATTGGATACAGCTGAAGAACTTGGGCTTAAAATTGTAGGTTATACAGAAAACGGCATAAGACACTTTGCGAATAATATCAAACCGATAAATAAACCAGAAGATCTAAATGGTTTAATTCTAAGAATTGTTCCAAGTACATTACTTCAAAAATCCATGGAGCTATTAGGCGCAAATCCAACTCCCTTAAATTACGGCGAGGTATATACTGCTCTTCAAAATAAAGTAATTGATGGTGAAGAAATAAATATTACATCCCTATATGCTATGAAGCATTATGAAACAATTAAATATGTTTCTGAAATAGGTATGTACCCTTTTCCCACCCTAATAGTTTTTAACTTGGATTTTTGGAATTCACTACCTTCTGAAGATCAGACTTTGATTTTAGAAGGTTTTGAACAAGGAAAAAACAATTTATTTGCTGAATATCTTCCTAATTTTGAAGATAAAGCGAAAGCAGAATGCGAAAAAGCTGGACTTGAGTTCAATTTAATCGAAGATAAGAAGTCCTTTATAGGAAAAGTAAAGCCGGTATATGATGATTATATAGGTAGAGATCCAAAAATCAAAGCATTTATTGAAATGATGGAAGGGTTACAATAATTTTAAATTATATTCCAAGACTCCTACATAAGTGGGAATCTTGGAACTACAAGGAGGTATTACATTGGACGACAAAGTAGATATTTTTGATAAAATTCTTAATAAAATAGCAACATTAGTAAAATACTTTTTAGGTATATTACTTGGTATTATGCTTGCAGTAGCACTTTTTACAGTTTTTACACGTTACTTTTTAGGAAAGTCCTTTGCTTGGTCAGAAGAATTAACCCGTTATTTAATAATATGGATTTCTTTCTTAGGAGCAGCTGTGGGATATAAGGAAGAAGGGTTGGTTTTCTTTGATATGATAGTAAATATTGTAAAAGGAAAAAACAAGAAAAACTTATTGTTGTTTAATAATACTGTTACCTTAATGTTTTTTGGTTTTATTTTTGTAAACTCCTTACAAACAATTATGATGCCATCTGTATTAAAACAAATAAGTATAGGATTACAAATTTCAATGGTTATACCATTCTTAGCCATTCCATTAGGAACAGGACTTTTAATTATATTTGGAATTAACCATTATAGGGTGATTTTAAGAAAATATGAGGAAGGGGTGTATAATTAATGGCAATAGCTGGAACATTGTTTATTTTAACATTGTTGTTAGGCGTCCCAATGGCAGTAGTTTTAGGTGTTGCTGGGGTAGTGCATATTTTTGAAATAGGCAATCCTGCTTTCTTAAACGTAATAACTCAAAGGGTTTTTGCTGGAATGGACGTTGTTGGTCTTACATGTATTCCATTTTTTATAGTTGCTGGTGAAGTTATGAATGCCAGCGGTGTTACTTCAAAACTTTTGGAATTCATACGTGCATTAATAGGACATGTGAAGGGAGGACTTGCATATGCAACAGTGATTATAGCTATGATACTTGCTGCAATATTAGGTTCTGCAAATGCAGTTGCCTCTATACTTTGTGCGGTTCTTATTCCTGAGATGACAAAAGATAGGTATCCAGAAGAATTTAGCGGTGCATTAATAGCATCATCAGGCATCCTTGGACCGATTATTCCTCCTAGTGTTACATTTGTATATTTCAGTGTATTAAGTAATGTATCTGTAAATGCATTATTCATGGGTGGTATTATACCAGGAATCTTATTAGGTGTAGGATTTGCATTTATAATATTTTTAAGTGTAAGAAAATTTAAATTGCCTAAAGGAGATCCTTTTGATTTTAATAAGTTAATAAAAACATTCTTTTCTGCTTTACCCGCCCTAATAGTTCCAATAATTATAGTGGGTGGTATAATGGGTGGAATATTTACTCCAACAGAATCCGGAGCTGTATCTGTTTTAGCATCTATTATTGCTGGATTATTTTATCGTAAATTTAAATTTTCAATGTTACCAGCTATTTTTGTTAGATCTGCTGTAGCTACAGCAGGTATTTTCATAATTATCGGTTTTGGTAATGTTATTGGTTGGTCAATGGCTATTGATAGAATTCCTCAAGCTATACAAGCAGCAATATTAGGGTTTACAAATAGCAAGACTATAATTATATTAATTATGCTTGGAATTTTAATTTTGGTTGGTTGTATAATGGAGGCTACAGCAGCAATACTAATATTTACACCAGTTATGTTGCCGATAGCAACATCTATTGGGATGGAACCAGTACACTTTGGTATAATATTCTGTATTATGCTTACTATAGCTTTAGTAACACCTCCAGTTGGAATGACACTATTTGTTACATCAAATATATCTGGTATTTCTCTCAATAAATTGAGTAAAGCAGTAGTACCCTTTGCTATAGTAGCGTTTGTAATAACATTTGTATTAGCATTTTTACCTAATGTAGTGTTGGCTATTCCAAAAGCCCTTGGTATACTCGCAGGATAAATATATTAAAACTTAGTAAATAATTAGGAAGGTGTAATTTTATGAATAAGGTATACTCATTGAGAGATAGAATACTAAATAAAGAAGTCGTCGTTGGTTTGTTTTATAAACTTAACAGTCAAGCAATAGTTGAAATGGTTGGCAATGCAGGCTTTGATTTTGTTATTATAGATACAGAGCATTCTAATTATTCAAACTATGACGTGGAAGGACTAATAAGGGCAGCAGAATGCGTAGGAATGAGCAGTGTAGTAAGAATCAGAGAAGCTATTCCTGAGGATGTACTTCATGCTCTTGATTCGGGTGCTGATGGCGTTCAAATTCCTAGTATAACTTCTGTAGAAACAGCTACGGAGGTTTGTAAATCTTCTAAATATTACCCGCAAGGAAATAGAGGACTCTCAACAACGCAAAGAGCAGCAATGTACACAGCATGGAATAAAGAAGAAAGCTATATTGAACATTCTAATAAGAATTCTTTAGTGGTAGTCCATGTGGAAAATAAGGAAATGGCGGAAAGGGTTGATGAATTATTACAAATTCCGCAGATAGATGTGATTTTTGTTGGTCCTGCAGATTTGAGCCAATCAATGGGAAAACCTGGACAAGTGAATGATCCGGAAGTTGCTGCTGTTATAGAAGGTGTATTTAAAAAAGTCTTAAAAGAGGATAAAGCAGTTGGAATATATTGCAGTACGCCAGAAGCAATTAAAAAGTATGTTGGGCTTGGTGCAACATATATTGCATTTGGGTCAGATGTTACAGCTATGGTTGGAGCTTTAAAGAATCTAAAAAAATCTGCTGAAGGTGCATTAATATAACGAACAATACCTAAAAGTTAAAAAATCTAATGCATATTTACAATATTGTAAATGTTAATTAAGAGTAAATATAGACAGCAATCGATGCTAAGAATGGTTGAAATAAATATAAAAATAACAGCAATCAAAATTAAAAATCGGTTGCTGTTATTTTTATCATAAAGATCATAAAAGTAAAACTAAAGCTTTCTTACTGGAGTTAGTTGGAGCTCCTAAGACGCTTACTGTATATTGCGCTTTTATAGTACACCTAAATCAGTCAAGTTGAAATTGTGCAGCGTTTTCGTCTAAATTGTGCATGTTTTCCGCATAGATTGATAAATGAATATAGATGGTCATATTCCTCAAAGGGAAAAGGAAGACACTTATGAATAATTTTATTTAGATTGCACAGTCGAGAAATGTTAGTTATAACAATAGGTTTGCTAAAATAATAATATAAATATAATCATTTAATTAGTATGATGTTAAGACTCTTGTATGGCTTTTAAATCCTTTAATATAGAATCTTTCATCAATGAACTAATTGATTCAGCAACTTCAATTAAATTAGTAATTTTATCACTTTTATTCGTATCTTTGTATATAGTGGCAAGCAGATGATAATGTTTGGCTACATCGGTTTTACATGTAATACCATATTCAAGAACCTTAAGGGCATCTTCCACATTACCAATCTGGTAAAGGTAAGAACCCCATTGATAAAGGGTGCGAGCTAGTAAAGTAAAATTATTATCACATTCCGATAAAAAGGTTAGGTTTGCTACACCATAACGCAACTTTAACTCCGTATTGGTTAAGCCAGTTAAATTAAGAATAGATTTTTGAGACAAGTCAGTTATAGTTTTATGTATGGATACCAGTGTTTTATCGGTAGTTTCAAAAATAGGCAATGTATCCATGGGAATTTTAATATAATCTAAACCAGAAATATCTACTTTACGTACCTGATTGGATTTTGTTTCTTCTTCCCAGAACTTTTCCTTATTCTCTCGACTGTTTCGATCTGATTTTCGTATCATAAAATGTAACCAGATTGTAAAGGCAAGAATAATAATTAGCATTAATGGCATAGGTGGTAAAGGCATAATAAACACGTCCTTTCAAATTTTAATTAAACGAGGTGAAGACAATGAACTTTGGAAGTAAAAAAACAAGAAAAATAATGTCTACAATTATAATCATTCTATTAGTTTTATCGATGATAGTTCCAGTAATATTAAGTGCAATAGTATAATTTGTTATATTATTTTTACTATGAATATACATAATATATATTAAAATGTCAAATAGCAATCAGTGTATTGCTTGTTCAAATAGGTGCATTCTATATTATGGAAAGTAATCCAACAAAATCTTGATAATTTTATGGATTATGATACTCTTGAAAAAGCATTAGAATCAACAACCCATGCTAACGGCCCGTATGGAGAACGGTTGAAAAAGGCGCTGGAAAGTGCGAAACACAAGACGAACTAGCGCGAACGAATCTTCTTTACAGCCCAGGAAGCAGCTTCTTGCACAGTGGTGCTTGGATGCTCTCGGGCCGTTTTTTCTAGCATCGGCAAAGCCTCGGGCTCCCTTTGGTTACCAAGGACGATGCAGGCATTTCGTTGCAGCACATTTTTGCCGCGCCAAGCCATGCTAGTTGGGCCAAATTGCTCCAAAAACTCCCTTTTCGTCAAGTTCAAAAGAGGTTCTAGATCTACATGGGGGCCCATCACAGGTTGAAATTCTTCATGCCGGCTACGGTGTGCTTTTTGATTAATCGGACAAACCTGCTGGCAGAGATCGCAACCCCACAATCTGTTGGCGATTTTATCTCTAAACTCCAAGGGAATGGATCCAGACATCTGCGTGAGGTACGAGATGCAGCGTTGGGG
>ENA-UOOK01006794-UOOK01006794.1-fermentation-metagenome-genome-assembly--contig:-NODE-6794-length-10735-cov-2.995412_pt1 | contig 10735 bp, 8 predicted proteins | sample MGYA00245777_ERZ724023 | MGnify/ENA primary metagenome ERZ724023 (study PRJEB28704, sample SAMN03018312) | fermentation metagenome | biome: anthropogenic terrestrial biome; feature: soil; material... | reverse complement strand
TCTTTCGGCAGAATCATGGGTTGGGCTGACAAGCATCGTGTTTTGAAGGTAAGAACCAATGCGGATACGCCGAAAGATGCCAAACAGGCTCGTTCTTTTGGTGCAGAAGGAATCGGTTTGTGCCGGACTGAACACATGTTCTTTGATCCCGATCGTATTTCCGCCATCCGTGAAATGATTTGCGCGGATACCGGGGAACAAAGGGAAGCCGCTTTGGTGAAATTGCTTCCCATGCAGCAAAGCGACTTTGAAGCGTTGTATGAAGCGTTAGAAGGCTGTCCCGTGACCATCCGTTTTCTGGATCCCCCGCTTCATGAATTTGTACCCACCGATGAAAAAGAAATAGCCCTTTTGGCCAAAACCCAGGGAAAAACTGTGGGGGAAATCAAGGAAATCATCAATTCTCTCCATGAATTCAACCCCATGATGGGACATCGTGGCTGTCGTTTGACGGTTACCTATCCCGAAATTGCAGCCATGCAGACCCGGGCGGTCATTCGTGCTGCCATCAACGTCAAAAAAGCCCATGCCGACTGGGATCTCGTGCCTGAAATTATGATTCCGCTGGTTGGGGAAGTGAAAGAATTGGCCTATGTGAAAGGCGTGGTTGTCTCCACAGCAGAGGAAGAAATTTCCAAAGCCGGCGTTACCCTTTCTTACAAGGTGGGTACTATGATTGAAATCCCCCGCGCTGCTTTGACTGCCGATGAAATTGCCAAAGAAGCGGATTTCTTCAGCTTTGGAACCAACGACTTGACCCAGATGACCTTCGGCTTCTCCCGTGACGATGCCGCTAAGTTCTTGGGTGCCTATTATGATAAAAAGATTTATGACAACGATCCTTTTGCCCGCCTGGATCAAAACGGCGTCGGTAAATTGGTGAAGATGGCGGCAGAGTTGGGTCGTCAAGCCCGCCCCGATTTGAAATTGGGTATTTGCGGCGAACATGGCGGCGATCCTTCCAGCATTGAATTCTGCCACAAAGTGGGATTGCACTATGTTTCCTGTTCTCCCTTCCGGGTTCCCATTGCCCGATTGGCCGCAGCACAGGCCGCCATACGCAACAAGGAGAACTAAAGGAAAATCGACTGAAAGCCTTGCTTTCGTGTGGTTTTTCAGCATGGATTACGTGAATAAGAAGGGACGGTGAACCGTCCCTTCTTATTTATGATCCGTATAGATTACAACGCCTTTTTCCACCCTGGTCGATTGTTTTCAAATGCTTTTGTGATCATTTTCCACCATCGGCAAGCGTGCGGCACCCATGCCGGCTTGTGACAAAGCGACTTCCCGGATATTTCGTGAACAGATGAAAACGATCCGAATCATATTCCATCCAAAGCGGCCTTAAAAGCAGTATGGGGCAGCATTTGAGCATACGATGGTTTCATAAGACGCTCAGTATGTTCACTGCCTATTTCTCCAAACGGCAAATGCACTCAAAAATCCGCTGGCTGTTGTTTGTGTCATACAATTCGTAGTATGTGTTGATGCGGCTTTGGAAGGGTTCTTGTAAAGCGCAGCCCGCTTTGACGGTTTCTCGGATACGATCCAGCAGTTCGTCGAACGTATGTGCCACCTTGCCAAATCCCATGGTGTCACAATCAAAATACCCTTTTGCATAATGATTATCATAAAATGATTTTTTGTCAAACTGGTAATAGATCAGCGGCTTTTTCATATAGGCAAAATCAAAAAAAACGCTGGAATAATCCGTAATCAGCAACGCGGATTCCTTCAACAGGGTTTGAACGTCATATTGCTTAAACACTGCCAACTTGACCCGAGAAAAGGGACTATGGAATAAGGGGAGGAATTTTTGGATTTCATAATGCGGATAAAAAATCAACTCATAATCATAAAATTCCAGTATCTCCTCTAAGCGCGGATCGGTCAGCAGTTGGCTAAAGGCTTTGTAATAATCGCTTTGTAAGAATGCAGAATCATTCAAACCGTTTAAGTAAAGCCGCCATGTAGGCATGAGAAGGATTTGTTTTTTTATTGTGAACCGATGCAAATAATCAAAACGGCATAATCCCGTATACTGAACCACGCCATCCGGGTGTCCATAGGTGTTTTTTACATATTCGTATTCCTTCTTGGCACTGCAGATAAATAAATCACATTGATAGGTGGGATAGATCAGTCCGGCAAGATAATGAATTATCACGCCGTGCTGTAAAAATATGAAATTGCCTTTATGCCGATAAAACCGTTTTAGAATGCCATCGCGAATCCAATGGCTGTTCCATAGAAACCCTGCGGCATGTGTACTAATAAGGTGCTTGGCGGTATTTATGTAATACAAATGCTGTAAGGAGCCGTAGTGAACCACATTTCCCAAAGTCGCCACCTTGTTGTAATCGGGGGAATTGCGGGTGATGACATAAACACACGGTATGTGGGGATGTTTTTCGCGCAGGTATTTATAAAAGAAATATCCATTATCGCGGGCATCGGTGCCGCGCTCGCAAACCAGCCATAAATCTTTGGCAAACAATTTGGCGGGTAATAGGTATGACAACACCTTCGCAACACTGTATCTGAGAAGGATATACAGTTGTTTGTTTCTTAATTTCCATTTGTTCATAACGTGCCTCTTATTTTGTTGCCTCATAGCTTTTCAAGTTTTGTTACATATGAATTGCAACCATATAAAAAGCGGCGCCCGGTTGTCCGAGAGAGGAAGGATGAAATTCATATATTCAAGTATGTATAATGTACACTACAATACAACAAATGTAAATAGAGGCGGAGAATATAGGAGTAGTTTTTTTGAAAGAGGGAGGGTTACACGTCGGCTCAGAGCCATGATCGAAAAAACGGCCTGGGCTTGCTTTTTACACATGCCCGGGCCGGCTGTAAAGACGTAGAGTCAAGATAACGATGTTTGTTACACGGTTGCCAATCCTGTTTTAATAGGTCAGCCCTTTCAGAGGGGCTAAAATCGTATTGGGAGCTTTCCAGTAATCCAGCAAGGTTTGGGACAATGCCAGATCGTCCAATCTACCGGCAACACTGGTTTCAATTTGATCTTCTTGATCAAAATACAGTTTTTGTGCAAACAGGGGTTCGATGATGGCGTTTCGTCCAAAGGCAATGATATCGCCATATTGCATGGCATCCACCGCTTCCCGGGGAGAAAAGATGTTGCCTACCACAATCAGAGGCGTACGACCGTTGATTGTACGCTTTACCAGGGTGGCAATCGCTTTATTACCTCCTTTGGCAGGGTAGGCTTTATAATTGAACTGGGCAATGTGGAGGTAATCCACACCGTCTTCCACAATGCGATCGATCAGCTGCAAAGAATCATCGATGGTATAGCCGACATTTTCCCCATGGACTTCTTCGGGAGAAATGCGGTATCCCACGATGAAATCTTTTTGTGCATGTTGGGTAACCACTTCCTTGACCTTGTGCAAAACCGCCAGAGGGAAATGCATTCTATTTTCTAAACTGCCGCCCCAATGGTCGGTACGATGGTTGGAATAAGCGGAGAAAAATTGTTGGAGCAGATAATGGTTGGCACCGTGAATTTCCACGCCGTCGAAACCGGCGTCAATGGCACGTTGGGTTGCCTTGCCAAAATCATCGATGATTGCAGTGATTTGGTCTTCGGTCAGTTCCTCGGGAACGTAAGGCAAAAAAGGGAAGTTCATAGCGGTGGGTGCCAATACACGTCCGAATTTTTGATAAGCGGCAATGGCTTCCCGACCGGCGTTGTGAAGCTGCATGATGGCTTTGTTTCCGGCACATTTCATGACGGCAGAGAGTATTTTTAAACCGGGTATATAGGAATCGTTATATACAGCCAGCTGCCCTGGGCATGCCAAGCCCTTCTTCCGAAACTGCCATGGCTCCGGAAATGAGCAGTTGTCCCACCCGGTTACGCAATGCAAAATAATACAAGTCGTCCTGGCTCACGGTGCCGTCCTGGTTGGAGGCGAAGACCAGCATGGGGGCCATGGCAAAACGATTGTTCAATGTGACCCCGTTGTTCAAAGGGAGGGGGGTAAAAAGCGATTGATAAATATCGTTCATATCTATTTTCCTTTCTATTGCCTGCAACTGTCATTTTTGGAAGATCACAAAAATGTAGCAACAGGTATTGGGTATAACAGTAAGCTCGTGTCCGTCGATACCAAGAACTTGCATCACGGAACGGACGCAAGTAACATGTTTGACACAAAGAATGATCAATGCGTGATAAAATCTCTGATATAGGAGACCAACAGGCAAGGCGGATCCACCTTGCCTGTTGGTTTGCCCATACAGAAGGAGTTGAATGACCATTATTAATCGGTGATTTATTTGCAGAAAAAACGCTTTTTTTGTGCTTTCCACGGTGTGAAGTATAATCACAGATTCTGTTTTTAGGATTTTCCAAAATCCTGTTTGTTATGCAAAGAATGATATAAAAAAGAGAAGCGATGCGTTTTTTACACGCATCGCTTCTCTTGTCGTTATTTTATTTTTTCAAGGCCTCTTCAATATGCCGTATTATCATGTCCAAAGCCACTTTGTTATACCCGCCGGTGGGTACGATGATATCGGCATTTTTTTTACTGGGTTCTACAAATTGTTCATGCATAGGTTTTACCGTGGATACGTATTGTTCCAAAACCGAATCCAGGCTTCGTTTACGCTTTTTTACATCACGACGAATGCGGCGTATCAGCCGTACGTCTGCATCCGTGTCCACATATATTTTTATATCCATCAAATCACACAGTTCTTTGCTTTCAAACACCAAAATCCCTTCCACGATGATGACTTTAGTGGGTTGGATCTGACGGGTTTTGCTGCTACGGGTATGGTTGGAATAATCATACACCGGACTTATCATGCTATGCCCTTGTTTCAATTCTTTTAATTGAGCTACCAGCAATTCGGTTTCAAAGGCAGAGGGGTGATCATAATTCAGCTTGACCCTCTCATGCAAGGGAATATCTTGGTAGGCGCGATAATAGTCATCGTGCCTGACCACCGTTACCAGTGCGCCGAATCGTTCTACCAATCGTTTGGTCAGGGTGGTTTTTCCGCTTCCGCTGCCCCCCGCCAACCCGATCGCCGTGATGTTTTCCATGATGTTACTCCTGTTTTGTAATGATTCCATATACCAACGGAGGACGTTGGGGTTTTTCATTTTGAACAGTCAATGCTGCAAGATATAATTCTTCCGCACCGGGGATACGGGTGGAATCGTTGGTATAAAAGGTGGCCAGGGGATCTCCCGGCTTCACATAATCTCCCGTTTTTGCTTGAAGCACCATTCCTGCCGTTAAATCGATGGCATCGTCCTTCTTTTCACGGCCTGCCCCTAAGAGGACGGCGCAGCGGCCGATTTTCTCACTGTTCATATGCGCAATATAACCCTCTTGAGGCGCCATCACCGTATGCGTAAATAATGGTTTTGGGAACCGCTCCGTATGATCTGCCCAGGAAGGATCCCCGCCTTGTGCTTGTATCCATTCTTTGAATTTATCATAGGCTTTACCGGCGGAGAGTGCTTTTTCCGCTTGATGGCGGCTTTCTTCCCGGCTCCATCCGTGACATAAGGAGAGCATTTCGCCCGCCAAAACCAAACATACTTCTTTCAAATCGGGAATATCTTCCCCTTTTAACACGTGCAGAGCCTCTTTCACTTCCGGAATATTACCCACGGCAAACCCCAAGGGGGTATCCATATCGGTCATTACAGCTGACACGTTGCGACCGCAGCGATTGCCCAAAGAAACCATTTTTTCCGCCAGGCTTTTGGCGTCGTCATACGTTTTATTGAAGGAACCGCTGCCGACCTTTACGTCCAGCACAATGGATTTGGCACCGGCAGCAATTTTCTTGGACATGATGCTGGAAGCAATCAAAGGGAGACTGTCAATGGTAGCAGTCACATCCCGCAAGGCGTAGAGCTTTTTATCCGCGGGGGTGAGATTTCCCGATTGCCCGATGAGGGCAATGCCGATCTTTTCCACCTGGGAGATAAAGGCTTCGGGGGAAAGGGTGGTTTGATATCCGCAGAAGGATTCCAGCTTATCCACCGTACCGCCGGTATGACCCAATCCCCGGCCGGACATTTTTGCCACAATACCCCCTAAAGAAGCCACCAATGGCGTCACGATCAGAGAGGTTTTATCTCCCACACCGCCGGTGCTGTGTTTGTCTACCGACAAATGAGCAAAGCGTGACAGATCCACTTGGTCACCCGAATGAACCATGGCCATGGTCAAAGCCGCCAGTTCTTCGTCGGTCATACCATGATAATACACTGCCATCGCGAAGGCTGACATTTGATAATCGGGAATATCCCCGTTGGTATATCCCTCAATCATCCAGTTGATTTCGCTGATTTCCAGAGGCTGACCGTCTCTTTTTTTCTTGATCAGGTCATACATACGCATCGCCGACACATCCTTTTTTCGATTATCTCTTGCCTTTGTCGAAAGGTATACCTTCTGCTTTGGGAGCCCGGGATTTCTTCGACGTAAATGCCAGTACTACCATGGTGGCAATATAGGGAAGCATTTTATAGAAAGCCTGGTTGATGTTCAATGCATCCAAAAACGGAATCAAGGGTATAGAATAGGCAACTTTTCTTAAAAATGCAAAAAACAGAGAAGCCCAAGCAATCCGCAGTGGTTTCCATTGCCCAAAAATCATGACCGCCAGTGCTAAAAATCCAAAGCCGGCAACACCGGAATGTCCGTTGCAGTTGGAATCGGCAACGCCTACCGAGTAAAACAAGCCACCGATGCCGCCTAAAACACCCGAAATACCAACGCCGGCATAACGCATGCGGGAAACATGGATACCCACACTGTCAGCCGCATGGGGATGCTCACCGCAAGCGCGGAGGCGAAGGCCGAATCGGGTTTTATAAAAGACGATGGTCATGATCGCCAAGAGCAGCGCGCCGATGTATATCGTGATATAGGTGTCCTTGAAAAACAAATCTCCGATCACGGGGATTTTGCTTACATAAGGTACTTCGGTGATATAGGGTTCGACATGGGTGGTAACGCTGTCACTGTTAAATTTGATTTTACAGTACAGCAAAACGATGGCGGGAACCAGCATATTCATGGCGGTTCCCACGATGGTTTGATCGGCTTTCATGTTCACCGCCGCAAATGCCAACAGCATGGAGAATACAGCACCCGCCACCGCCGCAATGAGCATGCCCATCAAAAGCAGCATTTGAGGATCGGCACCGACATCGTTTAGGAAATACATCACCAAACAACCCACAAAGGAACCAAAAAGCATGATGCCTTCCAAACCGATGTTGATGACGCCGCTGGTTTCTGAAAACATGCCGCCAAGAGCAACCAGCATCAAAGGAACGGCAACCGGTAATGTGCCTTGTATCAAAAAATAGAAGGTTCTCATTGGTTTGCCTCCTCTTCTTTGGTGATTTCAACCGGGGGAGTTGTTCGTTTGATTTTGTTTTGGATTCTTTGATACAGTGTATGCAATCCATTGATGGCAGTGGTGTTCATCAACATGGCGAAGGCGGAAAAGTATATGATGATGCCGATGACCACGTCAATGATTTCCGGTTTATAACCAATCAGGTTGGCAACGGTCCCGCCCCTTTGGATATAGGAGATAAAGGTGCCGGAAAACAAGATGGCAAGAGGGTGGCAGTTTCCAAGTAGCGCCACCGCAATCCCGTTAAACCCTTGGGATGCAATGACTTCAATTGGCTCATATGTCATGCTGCTGCCCGGTATGGTGGAAGGGGCGAGAATGGAAAAGGCACCGCCCAATCCGGCGAAAGCACCGGCAATCACCATTGTGAGAATCATGTTCTTTTTGCCTTTCATACCGGCATATTCGCTGGCATATTTGTTAAAACCCGTGGCTTTCAATTCATAACCAAAGGTGGTGTATTGTAAAATAATATACAAAAAAATGGCAAAACCCACCACAAAAAATAGGGAAATATTCAAGCTGGTATGGGTTTCTCCATAGGCGGGAATTTGAGCGGAAACGGGTAAATAGCGGGTTCTGGTACGAACGGCATCATACATGGAGCCATTGTTCATCACCAGCATATTCACCAGATACATACCGATATAGTTGAACATTATGGACGTAATGACCTCGTTCACATTCAACAGAGCTTTGAAAAGCCCCGGAATCAGACCCCAGATCATACCGCCCAACATGCCCATGAGGATGCAGAGGATCCAGTGGATGCTTGGTGGCAACATGTCCTGCCACATGAATCCGGCGTATATGGCACAGTATAAACCAGCCGTGAACTGACCGGAAGCTCCAATGTTGAAAAGGCCCATTTTGAAGGCAAATCCCACGGCAAGGCCTGTCATCATAATGGGGATGGCGTAAAAGAACGTGTTGGCAATGTTTTTATTGAAAATATCGATGTTTTCATTGACACTGTAGCCGCAGGTCAAAATGCATTTTAATCCCTGCCAGGCATTTTCCGGGTATGCAACCAACATAACAAAATAGCCGAAAATCAAGCCGATGACAATGGCCATGACAGAAGCCGCCAGAGCGGATAAACCTTTACGGGGAAGCAGCCTTTTGAAATCAAAATTCCAATCGAATCTCATTTATACCGCCTCCTTTTCCGTATTCTTTTTCGCTCCTGCCATATACAGCCCCAATTCTTCTGCAGTGGTGGTCTTGGGATCCAGTTCTGCCACGATTTTCCCCTCATAAATCACTAAAATGCGGTCGGATACATCCATCACCTCATCCAGTTCCAGGGAAACCAGCAAGATCGCAGTTCCCGCATCTCTGCGGGCAACCAATTGTTTATGAATATACTCGATGGCACCCACGTCCAATCCTCTGGTGGGTTGCACCGCCACCAGCAATTTGTGCTCTTTATCAATCTCTCTGGCAACAATGGCTTTCTGCTGGTTACCGCCTGACATGCTGCGGGCAATGGTGACGGGACCTTCCCCGGAACGCACATCAAATTGCCGGATGAGCTTTTCAGCATACTTCCGCACGGCTCTTCTTTTGATAAACCCCGCGGCTTGAAACTCTTTTTGCCAGTATCTCTGCAGCACCAGGTTCTTTTCCAAGGAATAATCAAGAACCAGTCCGTGTTTATGTCTGTCTTCGGGAATGTGGCTCATACCTGCTTTACTCCGTTTTCGAATGCTGGATTTGGTAATATCCTGTCCGCACAGGGTGATTGTCCCCTTGGAAAAGCCGGTCAATCCGGTGAGTGCCTGAACAAATTCGCTTTGTCCGTTGCCGTCAATACCTGCCAAACAAACGATTTCCCCACTGCGCACTTCTAACGATACATCATGAACCGCGTTTTTCTTTTTGTGGATTTTTGAAGGAACGGTTAATTGTTCGATGTTCAATACCGTCTCTCCCAAAACCGGAGGCTCTTTTTCTACCCGGAAGGTAACATCTCTTCCTACCATCATGCGGGATAGTTCCTCCTTGGTAGTATCTTTGATGTTGACGGTGCCTATACATTTTCCTTTTCGCAAAACGGTACATCTGTCGGCGACCGCCATAATCTCATTCAATTTGTGGGAAATAAACAGGATGGATTTACCTTCGGCGGCAAACCCTTTCATAATGGAAATCAAATCATTGATTTCCTGGGGAGTTAATACTGCGGTGGGTTCGTCAAAAATGAGGATTTCATTTTCCCGATACAGCATTTTCAAAATCTCTACCCGTTGCTGCATGCCCACAGAAATATCTTCAATCAGAGCATCCGGGTCAACTTTCAACCCGTATTTCTCACTGAGTGCAAGTAGTTTTTTTCGGGCTTCCTGTTTTTTCAAAAAGCCGTATTGACTGGGTTCAACGCCCAGAATAATATTTTGCAACACCGTGAAAATTTCCACCAGTTTGAAATGCTGGTGAACCATGCCGATGCCCAAGCTGTTGGCATCATTGGGGGTATTGATTCTGACCACGTTGCCGTTTTTTCTGATTTCTCCTTGTTCCGCTTTATATAAGCCGAACAAGACACTCATCAAGGTGGATTTTCCGGCGCCGTTTTCACCCAACAACGCATGTATTTCCCCTTTGCGCAGTTGCAGCGTGATGTCATCGTTTGCAATGATGCCGGGAAATATTTTGGTGATATGCAGCATTTCAATAATATATTCTTCCACGATATACCTCCGGGAGCCTGATATGGATTCATATTGTTTATAAGTGTAAATCAATCAGGGGAAGGGCATTGCCCTTCCCCTTAAAGAAGAAACTCACATAAGGCGCAGGCCAATGAGTTTAACGTTTCATGAATGCCTGTTATCTGACAGTGGGAACCACTTTTACCAGGGACAGACCGGTTTTCAATTCATCTGCGGTTGCATAGCCGGTTTCAGCAGCTACCGTGATATCGCGAATAGGATTCACGGTGTCATTGGCTAAGGTTGCAAAAACGGTATCATACGCATCTTTATTGAAGGAGGTGAATCGGTCGAACGCGTTGCCGTTTGTCACGCCGATGACGGTAGTGGGAAGGCCAACCCCTTTGTTTTTTGCTTCAAACGTGGTTGTTTTTCCGGCATATTCCGAGAAGTTTTTGTTGATATAAACAGATTCCAAGGCAGCGATGATGGAAGGAGCCAAGCCTTTCGTGGCGGAGGTGATGACCGTGGGGCTATCATATCTCTGGTCAACGTCTACGCCGATGACTTTTTTGTTTGCTTCCGCAGCGGCAGCCATAACGCTCTTACCCACGGAACCGCCGCAGGCAAAGATCACTTCCACACCC
>ENA-UOOK01006793-UOOK01006793.1-fermentation-metagenome-genome-assembly--contig:-NODE-6793-length-10735-cov-4.660019_pt1 | contig 10735 bp, 9 predicted proteins | sample MGYA00245777_ERZ724023 | MGnify/ENA primary metagenome ERZ724023 (study PRJEB28704, sample SAMN03018312) | fermentation metagenome | biome: anthropogenic terrestrial biome; feature: soil; material... | reverse complement strand
GCGATTTCAGCGGCAAATTTTACAACATACCTCCAAGCAAAATTCGCCCTTTGCAACAGAATCTGGGTTTCTGAAGTGGAATCATATATTATTATTTAGGTAATCACCTATATAAAGGTTAATATAAATAAAAAATGGGTTTGTAATAGTTTATTATCCTTAAAAAAACAACTCTATTTTTTCTACTATTTTTAAGTTTTCTTGGTATAATAATTGAGTATAATATTATGATATCAGGAGTGTGAAAAAATGGATTTGAATAGTAAAATTATTATAGATGGTAAAACAACTGTAGATAAGTCTATCAAAAAAGTTACCATTATCGGGGCAGGTTTTGTTGGATCAACAACAGCTTATACACTAATGTTAAGCGGCCTTATCTCTGAAATTGCCATTATTGATATTAATACAGAAAAGGTCGAAGGGGAAGTTATGGATTTAAATCATGGCATGCCCTTTGTAAGGCCTGTAAAAATATATGAAGGGCATTATGAGGATTGTCAAGATTCTGATATAATAATTATTACAGCAGGGGCAAATCAAAAACCAGGCGAGACAAGGATTGATCTAGTAAAGAAGAACACTCAAGTTTTTAAAACTATAATACCTAACATTTTAAAGAATTATACTGATTCGATTTTATTGATTGTTACCAACCCTGTAGATATTCTTACTTATGTAACATATAAAATATCAGGTTTACCAAAAAACAAAGTTATTGGATCAGGTACAGTCCTTGATACTGCACGTTTAAAATATCTTGTTGCAGATCACGTAGGTATTGATGTGAGGAATGTGCACGGATATATTATTGGTGAGCATGGGGATTCCGAATTAGCTGCATGGAGTATTGCTAATATTGCGGGCATCTCCATTAATGAGTACTGTAACAAATGTCAAAAGTGTGAAAAGAAGCTATCCCAGATAAACATTTTTGAAGAAGTGAAAAGTGCAGCCTATGAGATAATAGAAAAGAAAGGTGCAACATATTATGCTGTTGCACTTGCAGTGAAAAGAATAGTTGAAGCTATTACAAGAGATGAGAACTCTATTCTAACAGTCTCAAGCCTTGTGGAAGGTCAGTATGGAATAAGAGATATATATTTAAGTCTTCCGTCTATTGTTAATAGCAAGGGTGTCTGCACAATACTGGATATACCTTTGAATACTGAGGAAATGGATTTGTTGATTAAGTGCTCAAAATCCTTAAAGAAAGTGGTAAAATCACTAGATATATGATTCTGCTACAAAAACTCATTTAACGTCAACATGTCTCCAAGCTAAATTCGCCCTTTGAAGCAGAATCTGGGTTTTTGCAGTAGAATTATATATAGATAATATCATCCAAGATAAACATCTTTTATCCTTTGTTTATCAAAAAGTCTGCCAAAAGGAATTTTAAAGGATTTATTTTGCTGGATGGTTTAACTAAACCTCCGAATAACGTTTATAATCACTTGGAGCCAGTGATAACTAATTGTATTTTATCAGAGTAGTATTGTTAAAAATGTTCAGCCTATAAACATTAACGAGTTATGGCAGCATAATTTTGATGACTCAATCTACACAATGACTTACTCAATCTACACAATGACTTACACAACTTCCAAATCCCAATATGCTACTGTTCTTCTCTTCCAGGAATATGTAATATAAACATGATTTCCTCCAGCAATTATTGCAGGATATGAGAATTCCCCGTCTACTTTGTCTGCAGGATTTTCATTATGGTCAAGGATAAAGTTCTCACCCCAGGTCTCACCATTATCTGACGAAATGCAACATACAACAGGTGTTCTTGCCCCCCAGTTACCTCTGATGGGATTGTAAACAAGAACTAATTTTCCATCTTCCATTTTAACAAGGTCAATACCACTATTGTTATTTGGAACTTTGGTTGCGTATGCTTCGCACCATGTTAATCCGTTATCACTGGAATCACTGCGATATATAAAACCTTCACTGCTTCTTAATAACATATGGATTTTCCCAGGTTCTGATTCCCAGAGAGTTGGTTGTATTACGCCCTTACCCTGAAGCTTATCATGGTCTAAAGGAACCATCCTACTTTTGATCCAGGTCTTACCTTCGTCCCTGGAAATATCAATAAAAGCATCCCAAAGAGTGTCAGTCTCTATTGAAGCAGGTGCAACCCATGTGCCATCAGAGAGTATTATTGCTTTGTTTTTAACAGGGCCTCTTCCTCCTATGTCTCCTGCAATTAATTCTTGTGGCTCTGACCAGGAATATCCCATGTCTTTAGAAATAATTAGCATTGTATGCCAAAGTCTTGGATTTTTTCCTACTTTATAAAATAAATAAATGTTACCTTTTCCATCACTGAATAAAACAGGGTTCCAACATGGAATACCTTCCTCATCAGCTACCTTAACTGGCTCACTCCATTTTTCATCTTTTCTCCTTGAATACCAAATTGCCACATCTTCATGATCCTCATGAGTTCCGCCAAACCATGCTGAAAGGATATCACCATTTTTTAGTTTTAATACGGTAGATGCATGACATTGTGGAAAATACTTCTCAGGTTCAAAAATATGTTCTTTATGTATTACTTTAAATTTCATAATATTCATCCTCTCATATTTTTATATAAATTTATTTAAGAAAGCAGCCATAGCCATGACCATGACTGTTTTGAATTTTGGCCTCAGTGTAAAATTGCAGACTTCCTGATAGATGTACTCTTTTCTTTAAATATATTTCGAAGCTATTAACTTGTTCATACTATAAAACTGTTCAATCTGCAACCGTTTATCTCCTGTAAACTTCTCTAGGCCTTTGCTTCTTGCATAAAGTCCTATATTAAGGCCTTCTAGTTGTAGGAAATATTTTGCATTTACTGAATAGTACTGCAACTCTGCCAATGATGAAAATCCTGCATAGTCACTTAAAATTTGTGCTTTTTCCGGATTGGATTTCCACTCACGGGTTAATGCAACATAAACTTCGGGGTGGAAATTTGCCATTACTCCGCTAAAACCGGATATGCCAAACTTCATTGAATCAAATAATGTAGCTGAGTTTGCGTTAAATATTTTCAATTGGCTTCCTTTTACCGCATCAATTTTGGCTCTTAATTGCTCCAAATCGCAACAGGTGTCTTTTAGGAAGAAGAATCTTCCGGTATCTGCGCACCATTTTAAAAGCTCAGGGGATATCAATCTTTTATATGGATGTGGACATTCATATATACCAAAAGGTATATCGGGTACTTCATTAAGCACCTTTTCAGCATTTTCCTTCCAAACATCATCACTCTCTTCTGGACCTGCAAAGCGATTACTCACTATAACAAAAGCATCAATGCCTGTAGTTGATATAACTTTTATTTCATTTATTTGATCCTCTATACTGTCAGATATATGTCCTGAAGCAATAACAGGAAAATCTTTCCCAGCCTTCTCCTTTACAAATCTGGCGATTTCAACCCTTTCTTCAAGAGAAAGAAAAAACATTTCACTTGACTGGCACACGGCAAAAAGGCCATCAACACCTTTATCCTTGTACCATGTTATTAATTCCTCAAGACCTTTATAATCTACCTTGTTATCAGCTGTATATGGTGTAAGCATTGTAGGCCAGACACCATCAACAATATTATTGTATTTATTATACATTTGCATCGTCCCCTTTAATATTTAATAAGGGATTAACAAAAATTACATTAGTCAATAAAAATGTTAAAAGTCATGCCTTTAGGCTTTTAAGATTTTTATTTGAACAGTTTATTTTTTTAATCCCCCTAATCTTTATAGTACCTCTTTAATCTTTTATAATGTAATAATATTTCGGCTGCTATTTTCACAGTTTGCCCATCTCTTCTAATATATCTTTAAGGGCTTTTCTTTCTGATTCTGTTGCTGCTATTAGTGGTTTCCTGCATTGCCCTAACTTAATGCCAGTGATCATTTCTATTGCTGCTTTAAGCATAGGTACAGCATTAACTCTTTGATTTATTCCATTTATTCTGAAGTATTTAAATATTCTCCTGTATACAGAAATTGCTTCATTTAGCTTTCCTTTATCGCAAAGCTCAAATATATATCTTATTTCCTCGGAAACAATGTGAGCACCACCACTTACGATAGATGTCGCTCCTTGTGCAATCATAGGCATCAACATAACATCATCACCATTAATAAGTAGAAAATTTTGGTTAATACAATAAGTTGTATGATAATAATCAGTAATTTGCACAGGATTAATACCCGCTTCATCTTTAATACCTACAATTTTTTTGTCCATCGCTAGCTCTCTTACTGTCTCTGGTTCTAAATTGACACCTGCAAAAAGAGGAATGTTATATAATAGAATATCCACATCACAAGCTTTGGCAATTGAATTATAATGTTCTTTAATTTCCTTCTGAGTAGGTTTGGAGTAATATGGTGTAACAATCATGCAAGTATTAATGCCTAAGTCTTTGGCAGCTTTTGTAAGGTCAATGGTTTCCTTAGTTGAGGCACAACCTGAAGCCGCAATTATTGGTTTCCTTCCAGCTATAACTTCTGATGCTATTCTAAAAAGCTCAACCCTCTCGGCAAAGGTGAGCGAAGTAAATTCTCCAGCTGTACCTGAAACAACAAGAGTATCGAAGCAATTATTATCTAAAAGATATGACACCAGTATCCTAAATGCATTAAAATCAACCTCTTCATTTTCTTTAAAAGGTGTTATAACTGGTAAAAGAATTTTCCCAAAATTATTTACCATATTCCACCTCATTAGATTTCTCTTCACTTTTTCTAATTACCACTTTAATATCCTCAAGGGAAACTTCAATATGTTTAACCATAGCTTTCTGAGCTTCTTCTTTATTTTTAGATTTAATTCCATCAAGTATGTCTTTATGAGGTTGAACTGCATTAGTAACATTTTCTTTTACAGAAAATGCTTTATTTCTATAATCTGATAATATCTCACAGAGTTTATCATTTAAGCTGATTAGGAGCTTGTTATTAGTTGCTAGAAATATTGCCTTATGAAAAGCTTCATCCAATATAGAAAGTCTTACTGGGTCCATGGTATTCATTTCACTTAAAAACTCTTGATGAATCTTTTCGATATTCTCTATTTGCTTGTCAGAAGCCCTTTCTATAGCTAGCTTTACTGCCAAAGGTTCAATCCCCATCCTGACATCCATCAAGTCCTTTAATTCGTTACCATACTTTACAAACCATTTAAACACACTAAACATATCAGCTTCCTTCGTTCTTGCAACAAAGGCGCCCCTACCCGGTTTAATCTCAATATATCCCATTGTCTGGAGAATACGTAATGCTTCTCTTACTGTAGACCTTCCAACATTTAAGCTTTTGCATATATCTGCTTCTGTGTCAAATTTATCACCAACTTCAAAACTACCGGAAGTAATTCTTTCTTTCAGGCTTTCCAGCACCTTTTCCGTTCTTGATATCCTTTCAAGTGGTTCCATAATAATCTCCATATTTAATATTTGCTAAATATATTTACCTTGTTATGTTAATATTCTATTAATATTAACATAACATAAATTGTCTGACATCATACTATAATAGGAAAGATATTTTGTCAAGCTGTCAGTCAGAAAATTTTGGCTCTATTATCTCTTATAAACCTAATACCTTTTTACTGTTTGTACAAATTTTTCAGGGTAATCTACTGCAAACCATCTGATGCCAATATCAAGTAAGCTATGTAGAGTCCTGTCGTCAAATTCATACGGGAGCACCTCTAGGTCGATATCAGCTAAAACAGCTTTATCATAAGCATCTTCAAGGAAAGCTTTATCAATTTGGTATGGCCAGTCTAAAGACTCTGGGCTTTCATTAGTTGTCGGATATTCCTTAGTAACCAAACCTCCACTAGTATACGGATTTTCCTTATTATATAAATGAATTTGAACCTGGTTCAATCCGTAGAATTTTTCTGACAGAACCTTATTGAATTTATCTTTTATTCTATCTGGACTTCCCCCTATCCATAGCATAGTACGCAAACCCTTAACCATTTCATGCATTTTCCTGCAGTTTTCTTCATTATTATGTGTAAATATTATTTGATCAGCAATGCTATATTCCTCAATAAGATTGGCCAGAGAATCAAGATCAACATCCTTAAGATCAAGATAGAGTAATCTATCTTTTTGGTTCCTCATATTCTCGAATACTTTCTCCAATGTTGGTACTCTTTCGTTTTTATACGCTTCACCAGTTTTAATTCCAGCATCCCACTTTTTTATTTGTTCCAAAGTAAAAGATGAAACTATAAGATTTTTTTGAGAATCAGGAATATCTATAGTCCTTGCGGGAGTAGAATCATGCATGCAAATTATCACTCCATCACCTGCTGTGCGTATATCAGCTTCCGGAATTCCCCCGAGATTCCAGGCATATAAAAATGCAGCCATTGTGTTTTCAGGTAAAATCGTACTGGTGCTTTGATGTGCTTGCCAATATATGTATTCCTTTTCCAACTTACTATTATTCTTACCATTTTCACAATTAAAAGTTTGTTTTTCAATAATAATAGCCATTATTTTCCTCCGTCTTTTATCTGTACTGATTACTTTTCATCCATTATCTCTCGCCATTTAAAGCTATATTAATTTCATTCAATAAATTTACACTAAAATGCATGAATCCTTCATCATTTGGATGAACTCCATCAAAGAAATATTCGGGCATATTAGGTACAACCTTCAAACCATCAACAACTCTAACCCCTTCAAAATAACTGGTAATCTCTTCTATCTCTCTTCTTATTTCAGAAAGATAACCCATGGCTTTAGGTTCTTTTTCACTATTGCACCACAATGGAGTTATTGTAAAAATCTTTGCATCAGGGTATATTTTAATAAGTTTCTCAAAGAATCCTTTGCACATTTCCCTGAAATACTCAATTGAGCTATGTTGATACCAATCATTTATACCATAAGCAACTGTTATTATATCCGGTTTTATAGCCATATCTTCATCTAATACTTTTTTGTCAAAAACATAACCACCGATACCATGGTTAATCATGTTTATTCCAAGTTTTCTTGACAATTGAACCGGATAGGTTGAGGACGGTCTTTTTGCAGTCATCCCTTGAGTTATTGAGTCTCCAAGACATAGCAAAGTTTTCTGCTGTTTAGCTATATTGCTGCAATCTTCTACATTACTACCATCTTCTATTTCAATACACTTTATGTGAATATCAACCAGTTGAGGTAAGTATATAGTAATTCTCTGTTTTTTGCCATCGCCCTTACATTTTCCATTAATATATCTGTGATTTAACTCAAAAGATATTTTGTCAGCAAGATCTTTTACTGGTTCTCTACCAAGTGTTTCTACAAAAACATCATCGATGTAGAGGTCAAAATATGCAAAATCACGAGCAAAACTTAAAGTGCTTATATGTAGATTCAAAAACGCAGAATCAGTAATCAAATCAATACATGCCCCCGATGGGCAATAACTTCGGGTTCTTTTCCCTTCATCTTTGCCATATACAGAAAACAGTTTATCTGAAAACCTTACAGGCCATAAACTTCCATCATCACATATTTTTGTATCATATACATTTCTAAAATAATTTTTTACTCCACTCTCCAATAAATTTAAAAACATTATTCATTCACACTCCTAAATATGTAGAAATTTTTACTATATTCTTTGTATAAGTAATATTCTTGTTGTTACAAACATTACTTTTCGGATTTATTTCAGGCTTATTTCAAGCTTATCTCAAGTTTACATCAGGCTTTGCTCTCCGAAAGCACCTTATTTACAAGCTCTACATTTTCCTTTAATTGGTCTTTATATTTTTGAAATATGCCTACAACTGCAACGTCATTAGGTTTTATATTTTCATAAGTTTCTATAAACGCACCTTCAAGTGCCTCGGGTGTTACTGTAAGGTGACCGCCTGAAAGTATTTTAAAGGCAATACATGGTTTCTCAACTTTTTTAATTACATCAAACATTTCTTGGCGATCATCTTTATAAAAGGTATGATTTAAAGTTTTTCCCGTTATAAATGAACTTTGGTATCTATTATACTTACGTAAGTTATGAACACAAGCCATGTAGAAATCAACACCCCAGTTTTCTTCTTCTGCTCTTAATATTGTTTCTGGTACATGAGTGCTCATTCCAGTAGGTTTGCCTGTTTCCTTAATCATTTTAATGTTATCTTTTAATTCTTCAATTTTACCTGCTTCAACTAAATTATCTGTCATTGTACCCTGATGAAAAATAGCAATTGGATTTTGCTTTATAATCCCCATAAGATTTGCTTTAAGCATAACAGATGGATGGGTCTGAGCAATCCAGTTCATTTTTCCTCCATTATTACGATATTGACGCAAAACTCTTAAAGTAAAGTCATCGGATAGTAAAAGACAAGTATTATAACCTAATTCTTCAGCACGAAAAAAAGTCTCAACAATGCGGTCGGCTGTATGATAGTCAAGAACCTCATCACTAGTAATCCACGGAACATACATATGCCCGGAAAATGGATTCCCACCTACTAAGAGCCTACTGATCTCATGACCAAAAAAATCAACTGTTGGTAACATAGCCTAGCATCCCCTTTATCAAATTATTATGTTTTCATAAAATACATTATTATGGTACATTACAACAAACAAATAAAAGTAATAAAACAAACAAGTTTTGTTTTATTACTTTTATTTTAAATGATAAGGTGTCTTATATCAAGATTATTACAAAATTTGTGCAAATATTATTATTTGCTTGAACTCCCGTTTTTAGACGTTAGCACCATAAATCTTTAGGAGCTTAATCAATACAAAAACCTCTGTACAAGCCTAAAAATAAGGCTTTTTTTTTGCCCAAAACACTTGCAAAATTATATTTTTTGCGATATAATTAATGGCGTTAGTGGCGTTAATTTGAAGGAGGGTGTTTTCATGGCGTTTTATCTAAAAAAGACAAATCTGAAAGGCCGTACGTATCTCTCTATTGATGAGAGCTTTTACAGTCATGATAAGAAAGGAACTGCTCATAAATGCTTCAAATCCCTTGGTTCGATTGAAACACTTAAGGCAAATGGCATGGACGATCCGATTGCTTTTTATCAAAAGAAGGTTGACGAGCTTAACAAGAAAAGAAAAGACGACGGCGTAAGGAAAATTTCGGACAAGTCACCGCTTCTTTATCTCGGATATTTCCCGCTTAAAAGCATTATGGAGAAGTTGAAAATCAAGAAGTATGTTGATTTTTTTAAGCTTACAACCAACTTTGAGTTCGATCTTTATGAAATGCTCTCGTCTCTTATATATGCCAGAGCTGTAAACCCCTGCAGCAAGCATAGAACTTTTCACGAAGTGCTGCCATGCCTCTACAACTCCTATGATTACTCTTATGATCAGCTCCTTGACGGTCTCTCTTACATCGGCAGCAACTATCAGAAATTTGTAGAGATATTTACAACCATTACCGGAGAAGTGTACGGTCTCAACACATCAAAGACCTATTTTGACTGTACCAACTTTTACTTTGAGATTGACAGGGAGGATGATTTCAGGAAAAAAGGACCCAGCAAGGAAAACCGAAAAGATCCGATTGTCGGTCTTGGTCTTCTGCTTGACAACAATCAGATACCCATCGGGATGGAAATGTATCCCGGTAACGAGTCTGAAAAGCCTGTGTTAAGGGACGTAATCGACAATTTAAAAAAGCGGAACAACATAACCGGCAGGACCATACATGTTGCAGACAAGGGTCTTAATTGCGCCCAAAACATTGCCTTCTCCAAGAAAAGTGGCGATGGATATCTGTTTTCCAAGTCCGTAAAGGGTCTACCGAAAAAGGAAAAGGAATGGGTACTGCTTGAAAATGATTATACAGTGGTTAGGGACAAGAACGGAAAAGAATTGTATCGCTACAAATCATGTGTAGACCAGTTTCCGTATACCGTGGAGCATGAAGGGAAAGAGGTTACTGTACAGCTTACCGAAAAACGGCTCGTTACATACAATTCCACCCTGGCAGCTAAAAAACGATATGAGATAAATAGGATGGTTGAAAAAGCAAAGTCTCTTACCTTATCACAAGCAAAGAGAGACGATTACGGAGAAACCGGAAAATATATGAGCTTTACCGATGGAAAAGGAGGAAAAGCTAAGGTCAGCATAAATCAGGAAGCCATCGACAAGGATTTACAGCTGGCTGGATACAATCTTGTCGTAACAAGCGAAACTCGCATGACGGATTCCGATATCTATAGCACTTATCATAATCTCTGGCGCATCGAAGAATCTTTCAGGATTATGAAGTCTGACCTTGACGCACGACCTGTTTTTGTGCAAAAAGAGAGCACCATAAAGGGTCATTTTCTCATCTGCTATCTTACTGTATTGTTAGAGAGGATTTTTCAGTTTAAAGTGCTGGGAAACAAATACGGGGCCTCCGAATTATTCAGTTTTATGAAAGACTTTAAGGTTACCGAAGCGGAGGGAAAGTATATCAACACCACTATGGATTCAGATTTTATTGAACATTTATCAGAAATTACAGAACTCCCACTACAAAATTATTTACTGTCAAAAACGCAATTAAAGTCAATCTTTAATTACAAGCTGTAAAAATGTAAGAGCCGACTTTAATTGAGTCGGCCTTCCTTATTAGTTAACACCATTTTTGAATGTCTGATACCAAAGTCAGGTTTTATTTTAAATGATAAGGTGTCTTATATCAAGATTATTACAAAATTTGTGCAA
>ENA-UOOK01006791-UOOK01006791.1-fermentation-metagenome-genome-assembly--contig:-NODE-6791-length-10743-cov-4.508234_pt1 | contig 10743 bp, 13 predicted proteins | sample MGYA00245777_ERZ724023 | MGnify/ENA primary metagenome ERZ724023 (study PRJEB28704, sample SAMN03018312) | fermentation metagenome | biome: anthropogenic terrestrial biome; feature: soil; material... | reverse complement strand
GGTAGTCGAGATGAACAACGGTCAAATGCTGGATGACGTTGCGGCAGTTGTTGCCCCCGCCGAAGCTCCCCGGGGTGAACTGCCATTCCCATTGGTCGACTCCGACAGGGCCACGGCCCCGGTCTACCACTCAATCAAACTGTCCTTATACTCCTCGACCCAGGTCCCCGTGAAAATCCGCCCCAGGTCCGCAAAGTCTATGTCGTCCCACTCCTTGCCCGTCTCCTCCATGTAGGCATCCACCAGGTCGGTCACGTCCTCGGCGATGTCGTCGCACTCGTCCAGGAGATACTGGATCATCTCCTGCTCGTCGCTGCCGAGGTTATACCAGTCCTTGCCCCGGAGACTGTCCAGGGCGGCCTTGCGGTGGCTGCCGGTGACCAGGCCGTAAGTGGTGTAGAGGATGGGAGCGCCGACCCAGCCGTGGGTCCGCATGCTTGCCTTGAGCTCTTCAACTTTTTTTGGGTCAACATCGTTGATTGGGCTTAGCCCTCGGATATCGTCGTACTTCACTGGGTTCGCCTCCTTTATGTCTTGATATAATTATATAACTATATTCGTCCCCGGTCAAGGAAAATCCTGCTAAAAACCCCCAAAACCTAAAGTTTCTATTTTCTGATAACTTGCCCCTGGGTAACTGGGGAGGCCGCATCACGCCTCGAGGTGCCTGCGGGGATCCGCCCACCGAGGCCGGGCGAAACCAAAAATCGGCCCGATCGGGTAACAAAATGCCGCAAAACAGCGTTTTTGGGTAACCGGTTACCCAAGCTTGGGTAACCAAAAAAGGGGTCAAAGACCCTGACGCTCTAGGGCGCAATTTCCTGGGGGGCCGCGGTTACCCACTTGTGTCGCAACATATATGTATAGGCAGTAGCGCTGTGTGATATGCATACCACGCAAGTGGGGTCCTATAGTGTATATCGTGACACAACTGGGTAACCAGGGGGGGCAAAAGCGGGGAGCGGGTTAGAGCCACAGGGGGTTCAGGGGTTACCCAAGCTGGGTAACCGTGGGTAACCGTGGGTAACCAGCCCACCAGCTAGCCCTTATATAAGTAAGTAAGTAAGTAAGTAAGTACTATATATATCAAGGGGTTGGGGGTTTGGGGCAGTGGAGAGAGACGGAGAAAAAACGGTTACCCAGCTTGGGTAACCGTGGGTAACCGCGTCGCCGGCGGAAAATTATGTTGACAAGAGCCTTGACATCGTGGTAACCTTTGGTCAATAGAGCTATCGGCCGGGACTGGCAAAATATGTCAGCCTGCGTCGCCGGTAGCACACCCAGTGGGCCTTCGGGCCTTTTTTGTTGGGTGGAAACCGGGAAGGGAGGTGGCGGTGATGGCGCGAGAAGTGGACGAAGGCAAGATACTGCTCAACGGAGCTTTGCAGTGGCCGCCCGAGCTCAAGGCCCGGGCCCTGGCTATCGCCGAGGCGTCCACGATGCGGGAGGCGGCGGAGGCCACCGGCATCCCCACTGGGACCATCAGCCGCTGGCGCAAGGAGCTCGGGGGGGCGCACATTGCACGCCGCCCCAAAAAGATGCAGGAGCTGGTCGAGGCCGCCACCGAGGAGGCCAAGGCCGATGTCGCCGCCCATGTGGCTAAACAGGGTAAGGCCCTGGCGGACAAACTCATGCAGCTGGTGGAGCTGGCGGCCGATCAGGCCATTGGCATCATCGAGCAGGGGCCTGGCGGCGACGACAGTCAGAGCCAGTGGCTGCGCGCGGTCGTCGGCGTCATCGCCCAGGGCGTGGAAAAGCACCAGCTGCTGACCGGCAAGGCAACCAGCAGGACCGAGGACGTCAGCCCCTTCGCCGGCCTCTCGACCGAGGAGCTGCGCAAGCTGGCCCAGGCCGGCGGTGTGGGACCTGAGAGCGCGGATCCGCCCGACGCCCCACCCCCGGGGGAGGACGGCAAGGCCAAGAGCCCTAGAGCCACAGTTAATTAACGGGCCCGGGCCCTAGTTAACAGAAGGTATGTTATCGGCAGTAACCCCTGGCCCGGCCGGCGGTAAAAGGAGGTGGGGCCGGTGGCGGCAGCACTAAGCGGTATCAGCCCCGAGACCATACGGCACTACGCCCGCCTAGAGCTGGCCCGGCGGGATTTTTGGACCTACTGCCAGGTGCGGGAGCCGGACTTTTACAAGCCGGACCGCAGGTATCTGCATGCGCTTTGCGAGGGCTTGCAGGATTTCCTTGCCAGCGACGACGACGTCCTGGTGGTCAATCTAGGCCCTCGCTTCGGCAAGTCCCGGACTGCGGGCAACCTGGCCCAGTGGTGCTTCGGGCGCAACCCACGGCTCAAAATTATGACGGGCAGTTACAACGAGATATTGAGTACCACTTTCAGCCGCGGCGTCCGCAACGCCATCAGCGAGGTCAAAGCGGATCCCAACCGGATCGTCTTCAGCGACATTTTCCCCGGTGTCAAAATCCGACGCGGGGACGCTGCCGCCAACCTCTGGACGCTGGAAGGCGGCTACAGCAGTTACCTGGCGACTAGCCCCAGCGGGACCGCCACCGGCTTCGGGGCCGACCTCCTTATCATCGACGACCTCATCAAAAACGACTACGAGGCATACAACGCAACCACCCTCGAAGCGCACTGGGCCTGGTTCCGGACGACGATGCTGTCCCGCCTAGAAAAAGGCGGCAAGATCATCCTAGTAATGACCCGCTGGGCGACCGGCGACCTCTCCGGCCGCGTCTTGGACATGGCTAAGGAGGATGGCAGCCCTTGGCGGGCAAGGCATATCACTTTCAAGACTTTGTTGGACGACGGCACAATGCTCTGCGACGAAATCATGAGCCGGGCCGACTACGATAAAAAAGTGCTGATGATGGGCCAAGACGACGCCGGCCGGGCCATAGCCCTAGCCAACTACCAGCAAGAGCCCATCGATATCCGAGGCAAGCTATACAGCTATTTTAAGACCTACGATCAGCTGCCGGACAGTTTCACCGGCATTTACGCATACTGCGACAGCGCCGACACCGGCGACGATTACCTGGTCAATATTATCTGGGGCGATCGCGGCAAAGAGGCCTACGTCCTGGACGTCATATACACCAAAGAGCCGATGGAGGTTACCGAGGAGATGGTGGCCCAGGCTCTTTTTGATTACAGGGCAGGCCGGGCGCGTTTTGAAAGCAACGCTGGGGGCAGGTATTTTTCGTACAACGTCCGTCGCCGGCTGGAACAGGGTCTGACGATGGACGACATCGCGGCCGCGGGCAGACTGGGGACGGCCTTGCCTTTCGCCAAGCCGCGGCCGCCGAGCAATTTCACCGACGTCAGCTGGTTCCACCAGTCAAAAAACAAGGAAGCGCGGATACTCTCCAGCGCCTCTTGGGTTTGCAACCACGTCTACTTCCCCGCGGACTGGGCGCGGCGCTGGCCGGAGTATCATGCGGCCATGACCACCTATCAGCGCGAGGGGAAAAACCTGCACGACGACGGGCCGGACGCGACCACCGGCGTCGTCGAAACTATGCGCCTAATCCATGGGATCACTTAAGCGGCGGCAAAAGGAGGCCAAGAAATGGGTTGGATCAGGAACATCATCATGAAACTGCTGAAAATTGAGCCGGCGGAAGACACCCGGGCGATCGTCATCAAAGAACCCTTGAGCCACGCCGCCAATGTCCTCAAAAATCGCCTGTGGTATCGTGGCGACCCCAGCGAGCTGGACCAATTCTTTAAGCAGGTCGGCATTGACCAAGTCGCCCGGGCTAGATTTTGGGCTGCGTCCCCGTCGGCCGACCTCAACATTCGCAAATTTCATTCCGGCCTGCCGTCTTTGGTCGTCGATCGGTTGGCGGACATCGTCATCAGCGACCTAGACGCAATCGAGCTGGAGGCGGGTGAGAAGGTCCAGGCGCTTTGGGACGAAATCAGCGCCGACAATAAGGTCCCGAAACTCCTGGGCGAGGCAATCGCCGAAACATTGATTGCCGGCGACGGCGCCTTCAAAATTTCCCTAGACCCGGACATCAGTCTTTACCCGATAATCGAATTTTACAGCGGCGAGCAAGTGGCCTACAAGCGAGCCCGCGGCCGCCTGCAGGAAGTTATATTTTACACCGACTATACCGTCGAAGTCAGCAAGGCAGGGGCAGTCGACGGGGCCTTTGGCGTAACCGACGGATTCCCGAACGTCCTTGGTTCCGGGGGCTACGCGAAAACCCGGGAGTATCGGCTCGAAGAAACCTACGGCAAAGGCTACGTACGGTATAAGTTATACAACGATAAAGGTAAAGAGGTTCCATTGACCGAAGTTGCAGAGACCGCCACCTTGGTGGACGTTACTTTCCCCGGCGACTTCATCATGGCGCTGCCCATGCAGTTTTACGGCTCCCCCAAGTGGGCAGGCCGGGGCCGGTCCATCCTGGACACTAAGAGCGACAGTTTCGACGCACTGGACGAGGTCATAAGCCAGTGGATAGACGCGATCCGGCAAGGGCGGGTCCAAAAATACATCCCCGAGGACCTGCTGCCCGTCGACCCACGCACGGGCGCCAAGCTGAAGCCGAACCCGTTCGACAATCAATTTATCAGAATCAACGCCGTCATCGCTGAAAAGGACAAAGGCATTGTTGAGCATATCCAGCCCGAAATTTACTATCAGGCCTTTGTTACCAGCTACGCGAGTACCCTGGACATGTGCTTGCAGGGCGTTTTATCCCCTAGTACTTTGGGCATTGACCTAAAAAAGATGGACAACGCCGAAGCTCAGCGGGAAAAGGAAAAGGCCACATTGTATACCAGGGGCAAGCTCATCGACGTACTCAACCAAGTAATCCCCCAGCTGGTTGACATAGTTTTAAAAGTTTATGACACCATGAAAAGGCAGGCCGCCAAGGACTACGTTGCAAGTGTCACCTTTGGCGAATACGCCGCGCCTGATTTTGGGGCTGTGGTGGAGGTGGTCAGCAAAGCCAAGCTGACCGGGATCATGTCGCTTGAGCAGGCTGTGGATGAGCTCTATGGCGATAGATGGACCGATGAGGAAAAGGCCGAGGAAGTGCTAAGACTGAAACAGGAGCAGGGCATGATCCAGGCCGACGAACCAAAGTCCGGCGACGATGCCGATGACGGTGCTGCCGGTGGCGATGACGGGGGAGCAGGTGAGCAATAATGCCCAACACTCCCGCGCCTGATCCATACGACCTGCGGCGAATCTTCGAAGAAATTACTTTAGATCTGCTGGAATCTATGCGCCGAACATTCAAGCTTCACCAGCTGGAGCAAGAAAAAGAGGGCTTTGCTTGGGAGCAATGGCAATCGGCTAAACTCCGGCACTTAGTTAAATTTCGCAATGAGAATCGGGCAATCATTGAGGGGCGGAGCGGCGAGATCAAGGATACTGTCACCGGGGCGTTAGATGGTAGTTTCCTCCGGGGTGAGGCTAGGGCAGAACAGGCAATCCTTTCAGTTCTGTTCCCTAAAGACCTTTGGCCCGATAAGCCGAAAATCGCAACCCCTGATGATTCTTTTTTCGGAATCAATGAGAAGAAGATCAAGGCCCTGATAAACACAGTCACCGAGGATATCGAAAAGGCCCAGCATGCAGTCCTCCGGAAAATGGACGATGTATACCGGCAGACTGTTTTTCGGGCTGAAATGCACATGTCTGCCGGCGCCAAGACCCTGGACCAGGCAATCGATATGGCAACTAAGGATTTTCTGGATGCCGGGATCCAGTGTGTTGAGTATAAAGATGGCCGCAGGGTTAATGTTACAAGTTATGCCGAGATGGCGCTCCGCACAGCATCTAAGCGGGCAACACTCATGGGGGAAGGACAGCAGCGTAATAAATGGGGCGTTTTTACCGTGGTAGTCTCAGCCCACGCCAGCGCCTGCGACTTGTGTATTCCCTGGCAAAGACGGGTGCTAATTGACGACGTCTACTCAGAGGGCAAGCCCGACGGGCGGCACCCTTTACTGTCAGAGGCCATGGATGCCGGGCTATTCCATCCCAACTGCAGGCACCTGATATCAACTTATTTCCCAGGGATTACCGCCCTGCCCAAGCCAATCAGTGAAGATACAGCCCGGCGGAATTATGAGGCAGAGCAGAAGCAGCGTTACATGGAACGCCAAATCCGGAAATGGAAGAGGCGGGGGGCCGGCAGCCTGGACCCAGAGAACCGGGAAGAGGCCAGAGCCAAAATCAAGGAATGGCAGGAGAAGATTCGGGACCATCTGGACGACCATCCGCAATTAAGACGGGCACCCAGGAGGGAGAAAATTGCGTAGCCGCCCAGCTGTATAGTTGCTAGTTGTCAAAATTAATATTTACTTTCTCTGCCCCGGACACGGCGTAAAACTGTGCCCAACTGCCCATCTTAAAGGCCTGGGGCATAACTAGGCGCACACCACCGACTGGCACTGACCAGTATAAAAAAGTATGGAGGTATTGCAAATGGAATGGATCAAGAAACTGTTGGAAAAGCACACCAAGGACGGCAAGCTGGACACCGAAGCTTTTATGACTGAGTTTGGCACCGAGTTTGCCAAGAATGCCGCTACTAAGGCCCTGTACAACGAATCTTTGGAAAACATCAAGAAGCTCCAGGCAGATTTGGTTGCCCGTGACACCCAGTTAGAGGAACTCAAAAAGGCAGCCGGGACCAGCGAAGAGCTGAAAAAGCAAATTGAGACCCTGCAGACTGAAAACAAGACAGCCAAGGAAAAATTTGACGCTGACCTGAAAGACCTGACCCTGACTAACGCCATAAAAATGGCCGTGGCCGGTAAAGTCCATGACGAAACTCTGGTCTCCGGCCTGGTGGACAAATCAAAACTGGTCATCGACGGCGACAAAGTTGTGGGCCTGGAAGATCAGCTCAAAAGCCTGCAGGAAGCTAAGGCTTTTTTGTTTAAGTCAGATGGCGATAAGGGCAATGACGGCAAGGGCGGCAATCAGAACAAGCCGGGCTTTAAGGTTGGTGCCGGTGCCGGTGAAACCGGCGGCGGTGGCGGCCAACAGCAGCCCGCATCGCTACGTGACGCCATAGCATCAGCTATGAAATCACAATTAGGTAAATCATAAAACCATGAAAGGATGATCTAAATGGCAGTCACCCTAGCAGAAGCTAGTGTCAATGTCCAAGATGCCCTGCAGAGGGGCGTTATAGACGAATTCAGAAAGTCGAACTTCTTGTTCGATAAACTGACATTCGACGATGTCGTATCCCCCACCGGAGGCGGGGCAACCCTCACCTACGGCTATACCCGGGTCATCACTCAACCCACCGCCGGCTTCAGGGCAATTAACCAAGAATACCAGCCCCAGGAAGCGGCAAAGCAGCGCTACACCGCTGACCTCAAAATCTTCGGCGGGTCCTTCCAGATTGACCGCGTAATCGCAAACATGGGCGGCATTGTCAACGAAGTGACCTTCCAAATGCAGCAGAAAGTCAAAGCTGCATCGGCACTTTTCAACGAAACCGTCATTAACGGCGACAACGCTGTCAATGCAGATGCCTTTGACGGCCTAGAGAAGGCCGTAACCGGCTCCAGCACCGAGGTTATTCCTGCTGCAGCAATCAACCTGAGCTCCAGCGCCAACGTAACTGCAAACTACGTGGAGTTTTTGGACCTCTTGGACGAATTCCTCATGAACCTGGATGGCCGTCCTGACTTTATCGGCGGCAACACCCGGCTGATTGCCAAAATCCGCGCATGCGCCCGGAGAGCCGGCATGTACCAAATAACCAAGAACGACTTTGGCCAGCAGGTAGAATCCTACGGCGTCATCCCTCTGGTTGATTTCGGGGAGCGCTCAGGCTCTAACCTGCCCGTTGTACCTGTTGACCCCGTAACCGGCGAAACCAACCTTTACGTTGCCCGCCTGGGCCTGGACGGCTTCCACGCCGTGAGCATGGATGGCGTGCCCCCGGTGCAAACCTGGTTGCCTGATTACACTACCGCCGGCGCTGTAAAGACTGGTGAGGTGGAAATGACTGCAGCCGTCGTGCTGAAGGCTACTAAAGCCGCCGGCATCCTGCGGCGCATCAAGGTCGCTTAGGTTTGGCAGGAAAGGAGATTAACCATGGCTAGAGTTTATTCTGTCAACGAGTCTCACAACTGCGATTACGGCGTAGATTTTATCCACGGCGCCGCTGCTGTCCCAGATGCAAACACTACCCTGATCAACTGGTTTATCCACCACGGCTACACCGTGGTGCCCGGCAGCAACACTCTTTCCCCCTGGGACCATTTGCCGATAGAGCAGCTCGGCATTTTTGCTCCTTATGCAGGCATCGATCCAGCCGGGATGACGAAAGCTGCCCTTGTGACCGCGATCGAAACGGCGCTGATTACGCTTATGAAGATCGAGATCACCCAGTTTGATGCAATCGCCGATATTGACGGCGGCACGTTGGCAGAACCTACCTATGCGGATGCCGATGCCGTCAGGGCTGTCCTGCCCGATTATGTTACTGCGACTTTCGCGAACGGGTCCAAGGCAACAGTGCCTGTCACAGCCTGGGGGGACACTGATACCTACAACAAGGCTGCTGCCGCCAGCTATACTTTTACCGCTACCTTGGGGCCGCTGCCGTTGCCTTTTGCCAATACAGCTGTTGTCACTGCAACCGTTGAAGTCGTAGGGGCAGAGTAGGGGCGTTAGGAAAATGGTTAAAGTATACGCACCCAATAAGCACTATACTGGCATCAGTGCTAATGTAGTCTTCCGAAACGGGGTCGGAGAAACATCCGACCCCCACCTGATTGAGTGGTTTAAAAGCAAGGGCTATACCGTGGATGGAGCGGAAGGGGCGCCAAAGCCGCCGGCAAAACAGAAGCCGGCACAGGCCAAAGACCCAGTCGAAAAAGTCGTAGAGCTTCCCGGGCCTGTTTCAGAGGCCATTTCGGAGCTATTGGCCCATGGCGGTATAGCCGACCAGTCCGCGGCCGAAGAGCCCAAGAAGAACCAGGGCAACAAGCCTAAGAACAAACAGAAATAACCAACGGAAGGAGGCCTCGCCATGGCATACGCCGATGCTCAGTATTATCTAAACATATACAAAGGTACAGCAATCCCAGAGGCCGAAATCGACCGGCGGCTTGTAAGAGCCTCAGACGACGTCGACAGCCTGACTTACAACCGGATTCAGGCTGCAGGCTTTGACAACCTAACAGTCTACCAGCAGGAACAAGTCAAGAAAGCTGCTTGCGCCCAGGCTGAGTTCCTGCATCAATACGGGGAATTTACGGATTTGCCGCTTAAGAGCTTCTCTGCCGGCAGCATCTCCTTGAGCCTGGGCGAAGTAGTAAACGGCGTCACGGCCTCCAGAACCGCTATACGTTATCTGGGCCCAACTGGCCTGACCTCAAGGAGGATATAGCTATGCCGGGCAGCCTCCCTTTCCCCCGCTTCCTGGTTCGGACTCCTATCCAGGTATCCGTTGATAAAGGCCTAGGCAAAGACGGGGAACCCAACTTGGAGCCGATCTATGACGGAAAATGTATCTATGACGAGAAGTCGAAGCAAGTCTTGGATGCTGAACGTCGCTTAGTGCAACTATCAGCCAGGGCTATCATCGAAGGTGATATTTTCCCAGGCCAAGACATACAAGGAGTTGCCCTTGTTGGCGGGGTGGAGCGTATAATCTTCCGCTCGTCTCGCCTCCGCAACCCTGACGGCAGCGTTTATTCCACCGAACTGGAGCTAATGTAATGCCAGGTAGTAGGGCCGGGACCGTCACAGTTAATATCGAATGGGACTCCCGAGCCTTGCAACAGTTAAAAGCTGCGGCCGTCGGAGCCCTGGAACGCACCGCAGTTGAAGTCTTGACGGACATCCGCCACAGCCAGGTAGTGCCAAAAGATACAGGAGCGTTAGAAGAATCGGGCTTTGTGCAAATCAAGGGGGTTGTGGCTTCAATTATCTTCGACACCCCATACGCCCGCCGCCTTTACTGGCACCCGGAATTTAACTTTAGGACGGACAAAAACCCACACGCCCAGGGCCTTTGGATGGACATGTATCTGCCCGGCGGCACCAAAGAGGGCTACGTTCGCGCCATCTTTGCCCGACACTTCAAGGCCCTTTCGGGAGGCTTGGTAACATGATGCTTACCCTGGCCCAGGCCAGAGACTGGCTCAAAACCCAAGTGGACTGCCCTAACTGGTTCATCGGCAGAATCGACGCCGCCAAGGAACAGTGTATCGGCATCTATGGTCGCCCTGGCCCGCCGGCTAAGTTGGCAATTGGCGGCCCTGAGAACGGCAGCTATGATACAAAGACTATCTGTGTCCTGGTCCACTGGGGTAAAAATGCCGATTTGGCCGAGCAGAAAGCCCAGGAGGTCTACGTGGCACTGGTGGGCCGGTCTAACTTCACAATCGGCGGCCGGCGAATAATCTCCGTCGGCATGCGAACGTCGGAACCCGTCCCGGTGGGGGCAGACGAAAAAGGCGTCTACGAGTTTACGGTAGACGCTACTTTTTTTTACGAGAAATAAACCGAGGAGGCAAAAGGCATGGGCAAGCGAGACTACAAAGCTTTTAGTGGCATGGATTTACAGTTGTTTGCATCCAACTTCAGCGGAGTTTATCCTGTTTTTAATTTGGTATTCAAGATCGGTATCCAGGGCAAAGAAAGCTCAGAATCGGACATGGTCATCATAAAGGACATGGAGACCTTTTCTGTGTCCGTCGATGGCAACATCGTGGAGTGGACGCCGATGGATACCGCCGGTTGGGCCCCGCAAGTTATGACGGGCAAGAGGTTC
>ENA-UOOK01006789-UOOK01006789.1-fermentation-metagenome-genome-assembly--contig:-NODE-6789-length-10745-cov-3.882226_pt1 | contig 10745 bp, 8 predicted proteins | sample MGYA00245777_ERZ724023 | MGnify/ENA primary metagenome ERZ724023 (study PRJEB28704, sample SAMN03018312) | fermentation metagenome | biome: anthropogenic terrestrial biome; feature: soil; material... | reverse complement strand
CCCGCCATAATCTGGTGGTTGTTCATGGCCTGCATGCCGGCAAAGGTATTTCTCAGCATGGCGACGCCGACGGCGATTGTCCGCCTGGAATCGTTGGTAGTCACCACCTTGGGCCAGAAGTAATTATTCCAGCCGTTAATAAAGGTAATAATGGTTACCGTAATCAGAGTAGGTTTGCACATAGGGCAAAGCACCCTTAATATAATTCCGATTCGTCCCATGCCGTCAACTTTGGCTGCTTCTATGTAACTGTCGTCTACCGACATAAAAGACTGACGCAGCATAAAAATAAAGTAAGCGGAAACCGCCTCAGGCACAATAAGGGCCCAGAAGGTATTGATCCATTCAAGCTTTGCACAAAGAATATAGATCGGCACAAAGGTGACCTGAATCGGAATCATCAGCGCCCCCAGAACGACCATAAACCAGAGGTTTTTCCCTTTAAAGCAGCCCTTTGAAAATCCATAAGCCGCCAGGATGCCGGTTGAAAGCTGCAAAATCATGATCCCGGCCGTCATAATAAAAGTATTGAAATAATAAAGCCAAAACGGCGCTTTTTCCAGCACATCCCGGTAGTTTTCAAAATGCCACTCCTTCGGCCACAGGGTCGGAACGGGAGCTAAAAGCTCGTCGGCTGACTTGACGGAAGAAATCAGCATCCAAAAAAGCGGGAACAGGATAACCAGCGTAACAATAATGGCAAAAGCGTATTGCAGGATTACCGGAATTTTTCTTAAAACCACAGCATGCCGGTACTGCTTTTGAAGCTCATCTTTCATAACAGCCGCCTCCTTTTTGTTCAGGAATCATAGTGGACGTTCTTATCGGACCATTTCATGGTCAGGCCGGTACACGCCAGCAGGATAAGAAAGAACACGCAGGAAACCGCCGCGGCGCGGTCAACGCGGAAATCCTTGAAAGCCAGTTTGTAAATCCAGTGGACCATTACCTCCGTGGCCCCGTACGGGCCGCCATCCGTCATAACATCGACGGACTGGAATACCTTCATGGAAGCCAAAAAGGTGGTCACAAACAGAAACAGGGTAGTGGGGGAAAGCAAGGGGACGGTGATTTTCCAGAATTTCTGAAAGCCGTTTGCCCCATCCAGAGAAGCCGCTTCATAATATTCCGGCGAAATGCTCTGAATAGCGGAAAGATAAATCATCATGGCATACCCTACAACCCTCCAGGTTGTGAGGATCAGCACGGAAATCAGGGCTGTTTTTTCAGAAGTGATCCAGGGAACCTTGCTGAGCCCGAACACGCTTAACACATAGTTCAAAATACCGTTATCGGTATTTAAAATCCAGAGAAAGACAATGGCGGAAGTGGAAATTGCGATATACTTGGGCATAAACACCACCGCTCTCATCACAGAAAAAGCCTTGCTTACTCTGTTGAAAAGCAGGGCAAGCAAAATCCCTCCCACCAGGGTAACGACAATTTCCCCTAATGTATACAGGGCGGTAACGATTAGAGCATCTTTGAAGTATTTCCAGCCCGACCCGGCAAACAGCCAGGTCCAGTTTTTTAATCCTACGTACTCATAGTCGTCCTTTATTAAATTCCAGTCGGTAAAGCTGATATTGAAAAGCTGTACGATGGGATAATAGGTAAAGATCAAAAGGAACACGACGGCAGGAAGCACACACAGAAAATCCTTAAAGTTCTCTATTCTTTTTCTCCTGCCGGGCTTCTTCCTGTTTTGCAAAACGGAGATACTCTGCGTTTTTATCATCAATTGCTCACACTCCCTTTATTTGCAAGGCAAATGAATTATGGCATATATTTTGCTTGCAAGGTATGTCAAGCAAAAATATTACAGGGAAAGGAGAAAGAACAGGAAACCGATTCTTTCTCCCTCTATTACAGATTTTTTTACCGCTTACGCGTCCGCTAAAATTTCATTCATTTCCTGAGCAGCTTCTTTCATGGATTGCTCCATATCGCCGCCCTCAATGATTACTTTCCCCATCGTCTGCATCCAGATGCTTGCAAAGCTGGAGTATGCGGCATGCTGTATTCTGGGATTGATGAAATCCAGATTGTCAAAGATGCACTGGAAAGCCGGTTTTTCTTTCAAGAAGGAGGTTCCTTCCTCTGTTTCCAGTACGGAGTTACGGGTCGGCATATAGCCGGTATCCTCGGCCCATGTCATATTGACATCCTTGCTGCAAAGGTAGGAGAGCAGTGCCCAGCCGGCGTTCTTCACTTCCTGACTGTTTTTGGCAGGAATCATCAGCACGCATCCGCCCACTTCGGAGTTTCCGGCTTCGCTTCCCGCCGGGTAATAAGCCATACCCACTTCAAAATCACACTTGTCTACATAAGTATTGTATAAGGAGGAGGTATGGCAGACGGAGAAAGCCTTGCCGTCAATAAAGTTCTGCCGCATGACGGAGGAAGCGTCAGTACCGTATGCCCAGTAGGAATAGCCGTCGTCGCACCACGACTTGAAAGAATTGGCGATTTCAACGGCCTTATCACTGTCCAAATCGGTAGAAGCGCCGTCTTCATTGATCAGGCTTACGCCGTTATTTAAGTAGAAGGTTTCAAAATACCATTGGTCCCATCCCGGAAATACCGTCGCGTACCGGGTGGTCGCTCCGTTTTCAACTACCGCCGCTTTTTCCATAAAGGACTGCATATCGTCCCACTTTTCAGGAAGAGTAATGCCTTCCTCATCGGCTACGGTCTTATTGTAGTAAATAACCTGAGTGGAAATCAAAAACGGAAGGGAAATCTGTTCTTCATCGTATTGCGTGGAAGCAATGAGGCCTTTTCCGAAATCGTCAATATCAAAGCCGGTAGCGGAAATATAATCGTCTAAAACTTCACACACGCCGGAAGCGCCGTATTCTGCGACATAGGGCGTGTTGGCAACGCACACCGCCGGCAGGGTGGTCCCGGCGGCCTGTGCCGCGATCAGCTTTTCATTCAGATCGGAATAGCTTCCCTGATAAATTGCGTTGACGGTGATATCGGGATACTTTTCTTTGAACCCCGCCAGCACCTTGTCAATGGTTCCGGTGTACTGCTCTTCAAGAGCGTGCCACCATTCAATTGTAATCGGTTCTTTTACCGCATAGGCATCGGGATCTAAGGAAACCGCGCTGGATGAACCCTGATTCTTGCTGCAGCCCACGGCCAATACCGTCATGAGTGAAACGGAAAGAATAATTGCCATGATCTTTTTCATACCATTTTCTCCTTTAAAAAGTTTTGAGGAAATATTTTGATCAATACGTTAGTTCCGTATTGATTTTTTCCGACGCCGCTTTACTAAAAAGCATTGAGTAAAAAATCCTTTCCCTCTGTCAGTTTGCCGAGAGGGGTTCCTATGTTATATTCCAGTATTAAATTGAGATTTTCACTGATCGGCTTTATTACTCTTTTAAGTCTGTTCCAGTCAACGGTGCCTTCCCCTATCGGAAGATGCTGATCCGCCAGCCCGTCGTTGTCGTGAAGATGAAGAGCATATAAACAATCTCCAAGATCTGCCACCAGCTTTTCAAGATCCCATTTGTTAAAGTGGGCGTGCCCGACATCTACCAGGCATTTCACCTGAGGAGGGAAAGATTTGCAAAAGGCGGCAAATTCATTCTGGGTAAATAAAGAGGTCTTTACCGTGCCGACATTTTCTATAAGAAGCTTTGTTTCATATCCCTTGCAGAACTCCGCAAGATGATTTACCGCTTCTTCCGCACGGGCCTGTGCGGTTTTTTTATGAAAAATCGTCTCATAGCAGAAACCCGGATGAATCACAACGTGGTCCGCTCCAAGCTTATTGGCAAAAAGGACCGTCTGCTTATAGGTTTCAAAAACCGCCCTGCGAATATGGCTGTTCTCGGAAGTCAGATTCGCATCCCAGACAGGAGTATGTACCGCATAGCCGATATCTTTTGACTTTAATTTTGCAGCCAGCTCATCAGAACGAAGAGAAAAATCGTTCCATCCTCCTCCGTCCAGCATCAGCTCCACATTTTGAGCGCCGGCTTCCATAAGCCTCTCAACACTGTCTGCCGGATCGCCGCCAAGCACACAAAGCTCGGAAAAGAAAACTTTCATTGCAACAGGTCCCCACTTTCTGTCGGCAGTTGTTATCCTAAAACCGTAATTAAATTTTTAATAAATAACTATAAAATTATTATTTTTCAAAAAGCTTTTTTATTTGCATCAACTAAGCCAATTATATCAAATCGCCATATAAAGTCAACTTATTTTTGGTTTTTTACACATATTTTACAAGCATTTTATAAAATCTATCCTTTGCAATCATTCAGAGCAGATTTCATTAAGTTTATTTTACTAAAAATTTATGTTAGTATTCTGGAAATGAACTTGATTATATTAAAAAAAGCATGTATAATTAATTAAATAATTTATTGTAAATTTAATTAAGAGGTGGCAGAAAGTGAACAAAAAAACGACGTTAATTCAAGTCGCAGAATTAGCAAATGTCTCCCCTGCTTCCGCATCCATGATTCTGAACAACAGGAACAGCTCCTCTTTTTCTGATGAAACGGTTAAAAAAGTGATCCAGGCGGCCGACGAACTGGGATACGTCAAAAAAAACAAGGGCAATTCTGCGTCCTGTACCTTTCTAACGAAGCAGACCGTTGTTATTATTTGTCCTACCGTTATCAGCCCTTACTATGCGACCCTGGTGCAGTCTATTGAGCAGTCGGCAAGGCTGAAAGGGTTTGACACATTAATTTATAATACTTACCGTGACCCGGAAAAAGAGCTTCAGCTATTATCCTTTCTGAAGGGCAGCGATATTGCCGGTATTTTATTTACAATTATCCCGCAGGCAAAACAGCTTGTGGAAGAAATCAACAGCCATATTCCGGTCGTCGTAATTGGGGACAGGGACGACTCTGTCAACATCGATACGGTAGAAACCAGCAATTACAGCGCCGGCGTCTTAATGGCAAGATACCTTCTGCAGCTGGGGCACAAAAATATTGCTTTTATTTCAACCACGCTGAACCAGTCAAACACAGCCAGAACAAAGCGATTGGAGGGCATTAAGGACACTTTTGCAAACGAGTGTCCCGAAGGCGCTGTCCTGGTAAAATCGTGGGATATTAAGCCGCAGGAGGAGCTGCAGAATCTTTTTCTGGAGCATACGGTTGGTTACGAGCTCTGTAAAGCTTCCCTGTGCCATTCGGAATTAACGGCGTTTGTAGGGGTCAACGATATGGTGGCCTACGGCATCCTTGACGCCTTAAACGGCAGCGGCTATAAAGTGCCGGAGGATTACAGCGTTTGCGGGTTCGATAATAATTTCCCCTCGGCATTTTCTTCCGTTTCCCTTACTTCCGTGGACCAGTGTATTCAGGATAAAGCGCATAATGCCTTTGACCGCTTATGCGAAAAAATAACGCAGCCCTCTGAAGAACGTCTAAACAGCTCCGACGTTATTACCCGAGTCGAATACCGGCAGAAGCTGGTGGTCCGCAATTCGACCAATGTTCCGCGCAGTTTCATTAAAAAATAAAAGATAAATTAATAAGGGAGGATGCCTCATGTCGAAAATGGTTGCTCACAGGGGATACAGCGGAAAGTATCCCGAAAACACGATGCTGGCCTTTCAAAAAGCGGTGGAAGCCGGCTGCGATGGTATTGAACTGGATGTTCAGATCTCAAAAGACGGCGAAGTCGTGATTATTCATGATGAAAAAATAGACCGGGTATCGAACGGAACCGGTCTGGTCAGGGATTACACCGTAAAGGAATTGCAGGCTTTCGACGCTTATGGAGCATTTGAAGGAAAGTTTGAAAAGCAAAAAATTCCTACCTTAAGCGAATATTTTGCTTATATGCAGGATAAGCCTCAGTTTACCAATATTGAGCTGAAAAACGGGATTTACGTTTATCCCGGTCTGGAAGAAAAAACAATTGCTTTAATAAATAAATTCCATATGGAGGGAAAAGTCCAGTTTTCCTCTTTTAACCATTATTCTATGGTAAAATGCAAAAAGCTTGCCCCTTTTATTTCCACAGGACTTTTAGTGGAGTGCTGGATCGTCCATGCGGGAGCATACGGGAAGAGCGTTCAGGCCGACTATATCAACGGCCGCTATGAATGCTTTACGGAAGAAACCGTACCTGAAATCAGGCAACATGGTCTGGGGTACAACGCCTGGACAGTGAATGACAAAGAGGAGATGGGCCGTCTGATCAGACTGCAGGCTGATTCCATTATCACCAATTACCCTGATATGCTCAAATAAGGTCTGATCCATAAAAGCAGCCCGCCGCAGTTATGAAACTGCGGCGGGCTGCTTTTCAGCCTTTTTCCCGTTCCCTGTTCATCAGTTCCTGCAGCAAATATAATGCTCCATGAAACCCGACAAGGGGTGTCAGCGGATAAAAACGGTAGCGGTCCATATCGGGATTGGCGATCTGAAAGAAACGCTTTCCCCCGCACAGCTGCCGCAGGGTATCGTCCCCGAAGGCGGCGTAATACTCCCCGCTCACGCTGTCTTTGAGCCGATCCTCCGGCGGCTTGAAAACAACGCGCTCCTCCTCCGGCTTTTCTCCCGTGGGAGCGTGCTTTACAAAAACGGATCTTACCGAAAGGCCCAGTTCTTCCAGCAGGCCCGATATTCCCCAGGCCGTATCGAAATCGCCGTAAATCACGGCATCCCGGCAGGAAGCCCTCCGCAGCATTCTTTTGTACTGCCCCAGATACTTCCTGATTTCTTCAGCCTGTCCCGTTAGATAATCCATATCCGGCGCAAGCCCGAACTCCTCAGCAACCCCGTAAAGCCAGGAAAGGGTACCCGAAAGGCCGTAAGGTCTGCCGTAAACGTAGGGGATCCCCCACTTTTGTTTCATGAATTCCGCCGTCTTGATTCCTTCCGCCCGTATGACCAGATTGAATTGTGCCTGCGGCGCCTTTTCAATCTCTTCGATGGACGTATAGGCAGTCAGGCAGGCGTTTCTTTTTAATCCGAAGACCTTTTCCATCATGGTTTCGATTTCCGTCCGGTCGCTTTCAAAGTGACAGGCGTCAATATTGCAGCCGACAAGATTATAAATCCTCTCCCGCGGCCGGCAGTCCTTCATGACATATTGGGCAAGCGCCAGCAGCGCCCTCTCGACGCCCAGATTATAATCCCCGTCGTACCCGCCGTAAGGCGCCGGAATCAGCCTTGCTTCCACCCCGTCCTGAAGCTCAAGGCAGATGCTTTCAATATCCACGCCGATCAGCGCGGAAACCGAGGAAGCCATAACGAAGATGTACCCCGGGCGGTGGGCGGCGTCGATTTCCCGGACGGCTCCGGCAAGCTTATCGTACCGTCCGAAGGTGATGTCCACCTCGGAAAGGTGGGTGGTATAAACGTTCATCCTGTGCTCGGCGTTCAGCTCCATCACGCCTTCCACCGCAAAGTGGGTGGTGCCCGCCGGACCGAATTCGATCACATAGCAGTCTTCAATGCTGGTCAGCGTCCATAAAAAACCCATCCGGTCGGAGGGTGTCGGAAAATATCTCGTTGCGCTCATGGTTTTCCTCCTTTCGGCATGGCGTGAGAGACGGCCGGCATATTCCCCTTGGCAAGCGCTTCCGCCATAACCGGAGGCATCTCTCCAAGGCCGGAGAATCCGGTTTTTTTGTCCGGCACGGATTCCCCGCCGGCAAGCTCCCGCAGCTTGCCGAGCCAATATTCCGCTCCCGGCCTGGAGGATGGTTTCTCCAGGGCCGTTCCGGCAGGGGGCATTCCCATTCCCATCATGCTCATCATCCCTGCCGGAACGCCCGGCGAGTTCAGAGCGCTTTCATAGACGCCGATAATTTTTCTCAGAAAAGAAAGGGGCACCTCATACCCGATTTTCTCGATGGCCTCGTCGGCCGTGATCTGGACGATCCCCTTTTGAAACAGCGCCATGGGGTTTTCATGCCCCAGATAAAGATCCGGCTTCAGCAGATCGTATACCTCCTGCATGGGGGCGATATTGGCAAGCTGGGCAATGTAAGGATTATATCCCCGGGCAAGGATACGGTCCATATCGGGCCGCTCCTCCTCGTAATATTCCCGGATCTGGATAAACAGCGGGACCATTCCCAGCGAGCAGAGGTATTCGCTTACCTCAAAAGCCATCATGGGGGTATTGCCGTAAATAAAACTTTTGCCGGCAAACAGGGCTTTCGCTTTTTCCTCCAGCAGGGAAAGCTCTTCCCGCTTCTCCTCCAGATGCGGGAGGAGACTGACGCCGAGAAGTTCCTCGATTTTGCAGTATTCCCGGTCGATGCGCTCCTTTTCCAGGTGCCTTCCGAAATAGACAAAGGGAATCCCCAGCTTTTTTTCCATCTCCCCGGCAAGCTTTAACGCAGTAAAATCCGTCACCACATTCAGGGATGCCCGGGACGCCTCTTGAATATCGGCAATCCGGCAATTCGAAGGGATAATTCCGCATAGAGAAACGCCCTCCTTCCGCAGGGCGGAAATCACCTCGGTTTTTTCAACGCCATGCCTGCGGTGGCCTAAAATGTTCATGCTTTTAGAAATTTTCTCTTTCTTTTCCAACAGCCCTGCCAAAGAGAAAAGCGCCCGTTCCATCCCCGGAATATGGCTGCCGCATTTAAAATGCTCCGTACTGACAAGCAAAAGCCTTGCAGAAAATTTCGGCTGGCTTTCCAGCAGCAGGCTTTCCAGATCCTCGCCGATCACCTCCAGCACGCAGGTGGTCACCACCATAACGGCCTCCGGCTTTTCCCCGGCTTCGATCTGCCGCAGGGCCTCCAGCAGCTTTTTGCCGCAGCCGAAGGTCAGGTCGGTTTTTCCCACCACAAGTGAATGGAAATTGTCCTTCCCCGCCTGATTTCCATAGGCAAAGCCCTTGGAATAATAGGTACATTCCCCTGTTCCCACCACCAGCACCGCCAGATCGGAAATAAACGAGGCGATCATGGCCACGCCGAACAGCGGGCAATGGGTGCCCGGAAATTTGGCATAGGATAAGGATCTGACTTCCTCGTTGCTTTTTACATCCGCGAGCCTGCTTATTTTCTCATCCAGATTAAGCATTGGAAACCTCCTTCGGCGTATTTTTGCAGATTCTGATGGGGCAGATGGTAAACCCGCCCATGCTTTCGTCGTTGCAGATAAAGGCGTCCACCTGATATACCTCGCGGATCAGCTCCCGGGTCAGCACCGCTTCCGGTTTTCCCTCGGCTACCACACCGCCGTCCTTGAGCACCACAACCCGGTCAGAATACCGGGCGGCATGAGCCAGGTCGTGCAGCACCATGATAATAGTCAGCCCCAGCCGTCGGTTCAGGCTTCTTAACAGCTCCAGCACCTCGATCTGATGACAGATGTCAAGGTAGGTGGTGGGTTCGTCCAGCATCAGCACCTTGGGCTTCTGGGCCAAAGCCAGCGCAATCCAGACCCGCTGCCGTTCGCCGCCGGAAAGAACCGCCACCCGTTTTTCGCTTAAATAGGTCAGGCTGGTTTCCTCTATCGCCCAGTCGATGATTTCCTCATCCTCCCGGTTTTTCTGCTCGTACCATTTTTTATGGGGCAGCCTGCCGTAATAAATCAGGTCGCGGACGGTGAAATCCTCGGGGCTCTGGTTCACCTGGGAAAGGATGGACAGCGTTTTCGCAACCTCCTTCACGCTCATATGGGCCATATCCCGGCCGTCCAGATACACCGCCCCGTCCTGATGGGCGATAAATTTGGCGATGGCGTTTAATACCGTGGATTTTCCGGAGCCGTTGGGGCCTAATATGGAGATCATCTCCCCGGCGGTGACATCCATGGAAAAATCGTGGATTACCTCATGCTTTTCATATTTCACCTGTAAATGGGTCGTTCCAATCATCTTGCACCCCTCCTGAGCAGATATAGGAAAAACGGCGCGCCTACAATCGCCATGATCAGACCCACCGGCAGCTCGATGGGGCTTGCCACCGTGCGGGCAAAGGTATCTCCCAGCAGGACCAGCAGGCTGCCCGAGGCCATGGACATAGGCAGCAGAAATTTATGGTCGGAGCCGACGATCAGCCTGGCAATATGGGGAACGGCCAGCCCTACAAATCCGATGGGCCCCGTGATGGCCACGGAAATGCCCGCCAGAAACACGGCTACAACAGAAAGCAGAATCCGGTACAGGTTGGTGCTGACCCCCACATTGGAGGCCATTTTGTCTCCCAGCTGCAGGGCGTTTACATAGCGGATGCAGAACAGGGAGGCGAAAAGCCCTATGCCGCTGTAGACAGCCAGCACCCGGATATCGTCCCAGCTTTTGCCCACCAGGCTCCCGTTCATCCAGGAAATGACCCCCTGGATACGGTCGCTGTACAGCACCGACAAAAGCGAGGTCCCGCTGCCCAGAATCGCGTTGACCGCCACGCCCGCCAGAATAATCCGCATGGGCTTGATTCCGTTTTTCCACGCCAGGATATAGATCATGATGCAGGCTACAAGTCCGCCGAGAAAAGCGCCGACAGGCACCAGATAGGTCAGTCCCGGAAACAGCATCATAATGAAAATGGCCACCAGGCTCGCCCCGGCGTTGACACCCGTAATGCCGGGATCGGCCAGGGGATTCTGCATCACCGCCTGCAAAAGCGCGCCCGAGACGGCTAAATTTGCTCCTACCATGGCCGCTACCAGTACCCGGGGCAGGCGCACATTCAGGATAATATTGCGCGCAAGAGAAGTTCCTCTCCCCTTGAGCGCCTCAAAAATTTCTCCGAAGCTGAGGCTGACGCTGCCAAACCGCATGGC
>ENA-UOOK01006787-UOOK01006787.1-fermentation-metagenome-genome-assembly--contig:-NODE-6787-length-10748-cov-3.305995_pt1 | contig 10748 bp, 6 predicted proteins | sample MGYA00245777_ERZ724023 | MGnify/ENA primary metagenome ERZ724023 (study PRJEB28704, sample SAMN03018312) | fermentation metagenome | biome: anthropogenic terrestrial biome; feature: soil; material... | reverse complement strand
GGTCATCCCCTCCGACAAATCACCTTCCGAAATGACAGGCTTTGAACAGCGTTTGTTATCCCGTTTTAAATGGGGTTTATCGGCCGATTTGCAAGTTCCCGATAAAGAAACCCGCATCAAAATCATCCGAAGTAAATTATACAACAACGGCATCCAAGACATCGATGAAGAAGTCATAGAATATTTGGCCTATCGCATCGTAACCAATGTGCGTGAAATCGAAGGAGCCATTATTTCCATTTTAGCACAATCTTCTTTAAACAAAAAACAAATTACCGTCGAATTAGCCAAACAAATGATTGATAAGTTTGTCCAAAATACAGCCCATGAAATGTCAATCGATTACATTCAAAAAGTAGTATGCGATTATTATAATATGCCTGTCAATCTCTTGTTTTCCAAATCCAGGAAGCGGGATATCGTACATGTAAGACATTCTTCGATGTATTTTGCCAAAAAATATACCGATATGTCCTTATCACAAATCGGAGCAAAATGCGGCGATAAAGACCACGCTACCGTCTTACACGCTTGCCGATCCATTGAAAATCTCATCGCTACCGATAAAAAGATCAAAGAAGATTTAAATAATATTGATAAAATATTGAAAAATTCATAACATTTTTATGCATTTTACGTTTACCAACTATCAAAAAAATGATTGATATATGAAAAAAATTGTAATTAGTATTTGTTTGTTATTTTTCATCAGCAGCTTTTATGCGCAAGGGCTTAAATTTGTCGAAACAACACATGAATTTTATCATATCCAAGAAACAGCCGGGAAAGCTGCCTGTCAATTTCTTTTCACCAATACATCCTCCGATGATATTAAGATAAGCCAGATCAATTCAACGGCTTGTCCCTGCTTGAGTTTTGATTGGAAAAAATCAGCCGTACAACCCAATGAAAAAGGAAACATTCACGTATATGTCGATCCGAGCAACCGCAAAGGCATGTTTGCTTTCCCCATTCAAGTAACAACGGAAGAAAACGGCAAAACAGAGACTTATAACCTTATGGTAAAAGGTTATATTGTCCCTATACCCAAAACCAAACAAGAAGAATACGGCATGAAGGAAGGTAATTTACGCTATAAAACCAACCAAAAACGTTACATCATGCACAGGGAAGAAATAGTATATGACACCTTGCACTTTTACAATGAATGGGATTCAGTCATGACTTTCTCCTACCAATCCTTACCGGCAAACATAAAAATATCTTACCTCACCCCTTCCCTTAAACCCAAAGGCGAAGGCATCCTATGCTTTTCCTATGATGCAAGCATCAAAAACGATTGGGGGAATGTATTTGATCGTTTCTTTATGTATACCAACGATCCGGATCGTCCACGCAAAACATTCTATATCTCTGCCGAAGTTTACGACAATTTCAAAGTATGGACACCCGAACAACGTGAAAACGCCCCCCATATTTTCACTGAAAAGGACGAATATAATTTTGGTACTGACACCAGTGGAAAAGACATCAAATGCACTTTCACCATTAAAAATACCGGCAAAAGCACCCTCATGATTCGTAAAGTAAAGACATCCTGCGGTTGTACTACCCCTACCCTTATCAAAACTGAATTAGCTCCCGGCGAAAGCATACCCGTCGATGCACTCTTCCGTACATTCGGAAAAACAGGCTCTCAATATAGAACCATCGACATCATTACCAACGATCCCGACCAACCTAAGCTTACCTTACAAATCAGAGGAAACTTGATAGAAGTTCCCAAAAAATAGATTTATGTTACTTGAAAACAATACATTAACAGTATATAACACCATTCATCGTAAGAAAGAAACTTTTGTTCCTTTACATCCTCCCTTTGTCAGCATGTATGTATGCGGTCCCACCGTGTACGGAGAACCTCATCTGGGTCATGCACGTCCGGCTATCGTCTTTGACTTGATATTTCGATACTTGAAGTTCTTAGGATATAAAGTACGCTATGTACGTAACATTACCGACGTAGGTCATTTGGAAAACGATGCCGATGAAGGCGAAGATAAAATCGCAAAAAAAGCACAAATAGAACAATTGGAACCCATGGAAGTGGCACAATATTATATGGACAAATATCATTTTGCCATGGACAAACTCAATGTGCTACGTCCTTCCATCGAACCCCGCGCTTCCGGACATATACTCGAACAAATCGAAATGGTCGAACATATATTACACAACGACTATGCCTATATCGCTAACGGTTCGGTCTATTTCGATGTGGCAAAATACGACAAAGATTTCGGTTACGGTAAATTATCGGGACGTGTACTCGAAGAACTCATCGCCAATTCGCGCAGCTTAGACGGACAAGATGAAAAACGCAATTCTGCCGATTTTGCCCTTTGGAAAAAAGCAGCTCCCGAACATATCATGAAATGGAAATCGCCCTGGAGTGTAGGTTTTCCGGGCTGGCACATCGAATGTACAGCCATGAGTACCAAATACCTCGGCAAACAATTCGACATACATGGAGGGGGTATGGATTTATTGTTCCCTCATCATGAGTCGGAAGTATGTCAAAGTACGGTAGCCAACGGCATTGCATCCGTTCGCTATTGGTTACATAATAATATGATAACCATCAACGGGCAAAAAATGGGCAAATCGCTCGGCAACTTTATCACCCTCGACGAATTCTTTCAAGGGACACATTCTATGCTTAGCCAAGCTTTCGACCCCATGACCATACGTTTTTTTATGTTACAAGCCCACTACCGCAGCACCCTCGACTTCTCCAACGAAGCCCTATTGGCTGCCGAAAAAGGCATGCATAAACTGATGGAAGCTTACGACACCCTAAAAAAAATAAAACCTTCTCAAACAAATACAAACCCGGAAAGCTTTGCCGAAGTCGATCGCCTGTTTCAAACATGCCTCCAAGCCATGAACGACGACTTTAACAGTCCCATTGTCATTGCCACCCTCTTCGATGCGGGTCGCATCATCAATGCGGCCTATGCAGGCAAGCTATCCTTGGCTCAAGAAAACATCGAAAAACTTACGCATTTATTCGATACCTTCTTATTCGATATCCTGGGTATGAGTGTCGATAACGAAAAAAGTACAACAAAAAACCTGGAAGATGATTTAATGCAACTCATCCTCTCCTTACGCAGCCAAGCCAAAGAACGTAAAGATTATACTTCGGCCGACGGCATACGGCAAGCCTTACAAGCCATCGGCATCACAATAAAAGACACCAAAGACGGTGTGGAATGGTCCAAATAACATTAAAATAAATCATTATGTTAGCTTATATTACTTGGAACGTCGACCCCATTCTCTTTGAATTGGGAAATGTAAGAGTCGGATGGTACGGTTTGCTGTTGGCAAGTGGCTTTTTACTCGCTTACCTGCTGTTTCAAAAAATGTTGTCAAAAGAAGGATTTCCTCAGCAACTCACTGACCGTTTTGCCATCTATACCATTTTATGGACCGTGGTCGGACTGCGACTCGGACATTGCTTGTTCTACGATTGGGCATATTTCCAACACCATCTCTTGGAAATATTTATCCCTTTTACACAAACACCACAAGGATGGCAATTCACCGGCTATGCCGGTTTGGCAAGCCACGGCGGAGTCATCGCCATCATTCTATTTGTAGTATATTTTGCCTATAAATATAAAATCAATATTCTTTGGCTATTAGACCGTTTAGCCATCGCAGTTCCCATTGCCGCCGCCTTTGTGCGTTGTGGCAATTTGATGAACTCCGAAATCATTGGCATCATCACCGATAAACCTTGGGGTTTTATTTTTATGCAACTTCAAGGTAGCGACGAATGTTGTGAACCTCGACATCCCACACAACTCTATGAGGCTTTTGTATATTTTTCCCTCTTTCTATTCCATCTATGGTATTATTTCAAACATACTAAAGGAAAAATCTATGCCGGACGAACCACAGGAATCCTGCTTATCGTGATTTTTACCGCCCGTTTCTTCATCGAATTTGTAAAAAAAGAACAAGTCGATTTTGAAGTAGGAATGACGTTAAATATGGGGCAATGGCTCAGTATACCTTTTATTATTCTTGGGATTTTCTGTCTATACTATTCGTATAAAAAGAAACTCTTGTTTGTTCCAAAACAAGCAATAGACAATCAAAAGAAATCTTAAGCCAATAAAGGATTCGAATCGGACGGATGAAGTAAATCATCATAATTAATTTCTCTCCAAACCCTGTACTTATTTGCCATAATGGTCCGTATATCATAGGTGGGTTCGCCTAAGCAAAGTTGCAAATTCAAGCGACTGCGTTTAAACGAAGTCCCTTCATTCACCAGTTTATATTGTAATTCCTTTAAACGACGTTCGTGCCATTCGTTTTTCACTTCATGGGATTTCTGTTCCCAAAACGAAGGAAATTCTATCAAACGGGTGCTATGAAACGGAGTGAGAAAATGATGTAAGAATCGATAATAGGCATTACGTAATGGAATGTAATCAACCATTACCCTAAATAAAAACGGAAAGTAAAATTGAATAAGATGTTTCGAAATGCGTATATTTATTTCATTCACTGAAAACAACAAATCCCCGTTATTATTTACCCCTTGATAAACCACTTTCTCTGCTTGGTCGGGATCTTTATAATTCACAATATTTGATTGTAGATTCAATGCTTGCTGTAAAAGAGACTTCCCATCGCTTTCCGTACATAAAGCGACGATAGTTTCTTTCTCTTTCATGTGTAAGGCATGATCGGCTATCAAAGTTAAACGGGCTTGTTGCATAGTATATATTAATTTAAGTATCGTATAAACACAAACACAACGAAAAGTCTATAAAAAATCGTATGCTTAGCCAAATAATATTCAGCTTTTAATTACCTTTGCAGAAAAACGCACATGCAGCTAAACGATCAGGTCATATTAGGCATAGACCCGGGTTCAAACATCATGGGTTACGGCATTATCCATAGCAAAAACAAAGACATAGAACTCCTCGACATGGGTGTGCTGAAGTTAAATCCTAAAGACAACCAACTATTGCGCATGAAACATATTTTCGAGTTTACCCTTGCTTTGATAGAAAAACACCTTCCCGATGTCATGGCCATTGAAGCTCCCTTTTTCGGTAAAAATGTACAATCCATGCTGAAATTAGGACGAGCCCAAGGCACTGCCATAGCCGTGGCTCTACATAAAAACATTCCGGTATTTGAATATTCTCCTAAAAAAGTCAAGCAATCCATTACCGGCAAAGGAAGTGCATCCAAAGAACAAATGGCAGCCATGCTCTGCCACCTAATCCCTATGAAAGAGAAACCCCTCTACCTTGATGCCAGCGATGCATTGGGAATTGCCCTCTGCCATTACTTCCAATCCCATAACCCCATACCTTCCGACACCTACAAGGGATGGGAAAACTTTATCGCTAAAAATGCCGACAGAATTATTCCGTAATAATGGTAACTCATTGCATCTAACAAAAAATCTGATAAATACACATTTCTATTCAAACGGGTATTAAAAATAAGCGTTAATGTGCACCTGCTTATTGGTATTTTGTGCATAAATTAAAAAAATACAAATGCATTAAAAATCATTTTATCTGATTATAAGTTTTTTATAAATATCATATCTAAATCCTGTTTTTTTTTCATTCTATTATAAAAAATATTTATATATTTGCAGAAATTTTTAGGAAATTAAAAGAAATAGAAAACACACACATTTTGGGATATTATCGAAATAATTAATAACTATATAAAATACAATGTACAAAATGAAAAAACTTTATTTAATGATTGGGGTAATGAGTATATTTACCTTGCTCCAATCTCAAACTCGCGTAACTTTTACCGAAAACTTTGATGGAACAACGCAAAGTTTCAGCATGCATCCAACGACAGCTTGGATGTTAGACACACAATTATCTGTCAACGGAAAAGCTTCCTGGGGTTTTATCCCCGATACCGAAGGCGATTCCGCTGTATTACTATCCCCTTTGTATGATCTACAGCCTTACGGCTATGCATACCTACGATTTTCGCATATCTGTAAAATTGCAGATTTCGACCAAGTAACGGTCGAATATAAAGAAGATTATGTAGGTGCACGTTGGAGAAAATTACCGGCCAATACCTACAAGGGTTCAAGCATCACGTATCGCAAAACCCAACAATTTCACGATAAAAGCTACGATGCTTGGATGAATAACGATTTCTATGCCGAACCCAATAATTCCTGGTGGCGTACCGAAAGCTTTGACATTAGCCAGGAAGTATCCTTTGCCAGAGTACAATTCCGCTTTAAAATTGTAAAAGGCAGTAAAACAGGCTCCCAATTTACCTGGGGTTGGTTAATCGATAATTTTGAACTCATTGCATCTACTTCTGAAATCAATCCTCCTGCAGTCGAACTTTTAAAACCCATCATTGCCGGAAAAGTATTGGGAGCCGGTCCTTATCAAATCATTGCCAAAGCAGCTCCGAGAACACTCATCCCTTTACAATCTCCTATTTTACGCTATACATACAAAATACCCGACCAAGCTGATATGAAAGATTCCGTGGTCATGACATTGATTGAAGGCGATAGTACATGGATGGGCAGCATTCCTCAATTTCCTATTGGTACTCAGGTAGACTATATGGTGTATGTTACGGATACGGTAGGAAACGATGCCATGGTCAATTCTTCCTATTTCATTGATCGAAAATGGGGCTTTGACAGCAATTCCGTAGCCATTAATGCCATCGACACCCCCCTGCGCGGAGCTTATGCCGGCGTACAAACTCCTGTGGTCGTCAACATCGAAAATAGAGGCTTAATGCAACTAACATCAGCCGTCATTTACTGGACACTCAATGGGGTTAATCAACCTATTACTTATTGGACAGGCACCCTCGACGAAGGCTTTTCCGAACAAGTCAGACTGGGTACTTTTTATCCGCAATTCGGCAAATACGACACCATAACCGCTTGGATTTCTGAACCCAATGGAATGAGAAATCCATCTTACGATACTATAGTATCCAAAGTTACCTATGGTTGCGACGTGATTTTATCCGGCGATTATACCGTGGGATCCAGCGGTGATTTCCCTAGCGTTAACGACGCCTTAGAGGTGTTAAATCTTTGCGGTACAAACGGAAACGTAACCCTGAAATTACAAAACGGCACCTATGTACAAAGCATTGATCTTATTAACCTCAACGAATATACAGGTGCATACGACATATTAACAATCACTTCCTTATCGGGAAATGCAGAAGATGTGATTTTGAAAAACGATCCCAATAGATCCAGTGTAATCGATATAGCTCGTTCACACAATGTCGTTATTCAACATGTAAGCATAGATGCTACCGAAACCTTCCAGGGAATTGCATTCCTCGATACCGCGTATAATATTGAAATCAATAATTGTCATATTCTATTGGATTCAACCGGTAAAACTACCACATACGGAATTTACAAAAACCTTAACACCGGATTATTTGACAGAGTACGTATCCTTAATAATTTTATTAACGGAGGCTATTATGGTATTTATATCAATGGTCCCGATAATTATAATTACAATACAAATTTATATATTGATAATAATATTTTCAAAAATTCTTTGACAACGGCTGTTTACCTTCGCTATACTGAATTTTATTCGATTTCTGAAAATCATTTCTTTTCTCGCTTAAATTATGCCGGCAATTTTTTTACAGCTATTCAAACCCAGTATGCCCGTGGAAAATATATTTGTAAAAACAAAATACGTTCCTATCGCGTACTTGACAATTCCACAGGCATGAATTTTATGTATCTGAATTACTTAGACACTGTCAATATCGCATTGATAGCCAATAATGAAATCATAGTACACAGTAATTCAGCTTCATCATCTGATGGTTTGGCTGATGTAAAAAATGCTGGAGGAGGACCGGTAATAACTTTATCTTATACTTCAGCCAATGTGATTCATAATTCTATTTTAAAAACCGGCAGCAGCCGCTATTAACATTACCTACCCCACCTATATCAATTTGCAAAACAACAATATTGTAACTGAACAAGGTTATCCAATTCGCTGCGCTAATACCAATTTCGGACTTAATTGTTTCATGGATTACAATAATTATTACAGTGCACTTGGCAATTATGTAGGTTATTTTGGCGCTGCTATCCTTGATATGAATACATGGGTAAGCACTACCGGACAAGATTCGAACTCCATAAGCATGCTGCCCCATTATATTGATACCTCCAAGCACCTTCAAATGACCAATTATGTGAACTTTGAAAGCCCGATTTCGCCCTTGGTACCTATAGATATATTAGATAGTTTGCGTATCGGCATCACTGCCATGGGTTGCTATACCCCTTCCCGTTTAATTTTCGATATCATTGCCTTGGGAGCGGATAATTGGGTGCTATCCAAACCGACCAATCAAACTACCAATGTAGATGCTATTTTTATGAATATCGGCTCCTACGACACCTTATACAATGTTACCCTGAATTGGTCTGTCAACGGGGTAGTACAATCTCCGGTCTCCTGGTCAGGTGCTTTATTGCCCTATACCGACACCATCGCTCATTTGGGAAGTTTCCAACCCCAAAGTAAATTCAATACCATTAAAATTTGGATATCCCAACCCAATGGCACAGCCTTCGACATGAATCCCGGAAACGATACGGTTACCCTTAGTGTTTACGGTTGTGATATGCCCTTACACGGAACCTTTACCATAGGCGGTACCGGTGCCGATTTTGCTTCCTTAAGCGAAGCCATACAAGTGGCTACCTTCTGCAGCATTGATGGTCCCGTTACATTTGTAATCCAAGATGGCGAATATTATGATTTGACCATGGGAGGAATTATTCCGGGCAGCGATAGCATCAATACTATTACGTTTAAAGCGGTAAATCGGGAGAATGTAATCCTAAAAGGTATGACCAATGTCATCACCTTAACCAATACATCCCATCTCATTTTTGACAACCTAACCATCGATGCCTACGATATCATGTATGGCGTAATTTTATACGGCAGTTGTTCCGATATTGAAATCCGGAATTGTAATATCATCCTTGATACGGCAACTTCGCTTCAACAATCCGGTATTTATTTTAACAATACGGCAAACTTAAATTCAGGCATTCGCGTCATTCACAACACCATCAACGGCGGTTATTACGGCATTTATTTTAACGGAGGCTCCACAACTTTGGGACATTCTACGGCTTATGTTATTGATAGCAATACTTTGACAAATCAATATTTCTACGCAATTTATACTGCTTTCGTTGATTTTGAAAGCGTTTCCTATAACAATATATCGGCCAGAACCCTTAACGAAAACACCAGCTGGTATGGAATTCGCTTGTATTATTCTTTTACCCCTAAAGTAATAGGCAATAAAGTACATTCCTTTTCCAATCAAATTACCAATCCCCATGGCATGTATCTGCAAAACATGAATGATGTAGTACAATCTTTAGTTGCCAATAACGAAGTAATAATCACAACAGGGGGTGCATATTACGGAATTTATTGTTCAAATTCAAACATTGATTTTTATCATAATTCCGTATTGATGTTAGGTAAAGGTGCCGGAAGAGCTTTTTATCTTACAAATTCCGCAAACAATTATACAATCAAAAACAATAATTTTATTACTTTAGCCGATGCCCTCTCATTCCCCATTTATTTAGCAAGTGTCTCTAACATAGGAACAAGCTGGATTATCAATCACAACAATTACTACTCCAACGGTTCGTACGTTGGCTATGCCGGAGGTAACAGAGCAAGCTTGGCCGTTTGGAAAAGCGCTGTTTCTACGGATATTAACTCAGTAAATATCATGCCTGCTTTTGTTAATTTCTATGATAATCTCAGCATGTATAAAAATACATTAATTACATGCCCTGCCGTAGCCGACGTAAGTGTCGACATCCTCAACAAAACACGAAAGGCAACCACCTATATGGGAGCGTACGAAGAATCCGTCTTTAGCTACAATACGGCATTGGTATCTTTTGTACAACCTTCTCAAAACATAGTTTCACCCAATGATTCCATACACGTAGACGTCGTTTTGCGAAATACATCAGATAGTGTATTGAATTCAGTAAGTATTCATTGGTCTGTCAACGGCATCGCTCAACCGGCACTTGCCTGGACAGGAAATTTACTCCCTAATGCTATCGATACCGTTTCATTGGGCAGTTTTTATGCTGCTATATATGAAAACACCATTTTAGCCTATACGAGCCTCCCCAACGGACATGCTGACGAGGCCCCGTCTAACGACAGCGTCCGTTATCTACTCTACGGATGTGCCGGCCCGCTTGCCGGAAACTATACGGTAGGCAATACCGGCGCTGATTTTCCATCCATACGTTCGGCACTAAACACACTTTATCAATGCGGTATTAACAATGTTGTTACCCTCAACATTGCTCCCGGTGTGTACAATGACCTAATTCTCAATGGATCTATTCCGGGTGCCAATAACAATAACATCGTTATCCTCCGCTCCGCTTCAGGCAATGCTGCCGATGTAACCATAGGAGATAGAGCCGATTTCGGTGATGCTTTGACCTTGGGAAATACATCTTATTTAAAATTCGCTAACCTGACTATAGGCTCTACCACTCAAATTATGTGCGGGGTGAAAGTAAAAGGTACTCTTACCAACGTAGTTTTTGACAGCTGCCACATCAAAGCGTTACTGGGAACTACAAGAAATACCAGTGCCTCTTTCTACAGAGAAAATGC
>ENA-UOOK01006785-UOOK01006785.1-fermentation-metagenome-genome-assembly--contig:-NODE-6785-length-10748-cov-39.535865_pt1 | contig 10748 bp, 21 predicted proteins | sample MGYA00245777_ERZ724023 | MGnify/ENA primary metagenome ERZ724023 (study PRJEB28704, sample SAMN03018312) | fermentation metagenome | biome: anthropogenic terrestrial biome; feature: soil... | reverse complement strand
CATTGGTAATTTTTATGGCATCCTCTGAGATTTCCACGGTTGCGCCGGGAATAGACGCGATCAGTTCGGCTATGGCTTGTAGTTGAGTCATATTAGGGCCTCCCTTCGGCTTTACGGAGGGCCGCTTTAATCATCGGTATAATATCTATGCAAGTTGAACAACCATTGCAGGGAACATCATGCCAGTCCTCCAATTCTTTTAAGGCTTTCCCTAACGCTTCGTACATATCGGGTGCGGCGGATATCAACCGCTTATTTTCCTCTGAGATGTTTAGATAGATTCCTTCGTCAGTGTTCTCAATGCTGATAATCTGGTTGCCCTTCTCGTCAAGTAGAATTTGATCGACCTCTGAGATTGGCCCCTTTTCGCTATAGTCCCATTTCCACATACTATTCCTCGCTCCCTTCCAAAATCTCTATTCTGCATTCCAAATCCTCGACCACTAGACGCAGAGCTCTTATATCGCCTCTCAGGTCTAAAACTAGAGCTTTTAGTTCGTCCATATTAACCCTCCTTTACTGAGGAACCAGGGAATTAACCCCGGCTCCTTTGCCCATCAATCTTCGCGCATATCAACATCATAGCTAGACTTCTTGTTGCATCGTCTGGTGCTGAGGAAAATAAATCCTTGTCCTCTGCAGTCATGTAAGGTAGGTAGTCGGTTGTAAATCTGTTAATCAAGTCATCAGCTTCCTGTTGCTCCTGTTTGGCTCTGAGCCTTGCCGTGAAGTCGATCACGTTGCTTACTGAGGGAATGACTTCCTTTTGAGCTTCGACCACTTCCGGCAGTTCTTCCGGCTCCTGAGCGATGCCTAACATTATCTTTTCGGCTTCGGCGTACTGAAAAGGTGCATAATGTCCTGGTCCGTGATAAGGCGTAAAATCGCGCTCTAAAACCTCTTGAAGCTGTGCCTTATACTCAGGGCTTAACTTACGGTTACAGTGGACGTATTTAGCACCTGGGCAGTCAAGCTCTGGCTTAATATCGCGGTATTCGTAGCTGTCCGTCATACCGTCAAAATGCCCGTACTGATACTGCCTTGTAATTCCATCCACCTGCTCATAGAGCGGCCCATCAGTCCAGGAAATGCTGACAGAATTACCCATCGAAAAATTATCACTCGTTACTGAGAATTTAACCCCCGGAAATTCGGCTTTAAGGCGGGCTTTAATAGCCTTTGCTGTCGCTGCTGAGCCGGTCAAGTTACCCTTGTTTTCAGCTTTGCACTGAGCTTTGTACTCTAGGCTGCGCTTCTGAGCTTCAATGGCTTTTTGCAATTCTGCATCCCGGCGCTCAATAGTCCGATAGGAGTAGTAATGGAAAGGCTTTGCCGCTGAGCCCTTAAAAATGCACAATACAAGCGGGTCATTGCCCATATAAGCAGTCAATTCTATTTCCGGCATATCTGTAATCTCCATACCTTCTGAGTAAAAAAATTTCCGGGCTTCCAGTCGCTTTTCCTTCGTGTCTAATCCCATTATTTTACCCCCTTTTCTATCGCTTCTGAGACGGCTCCCATCGTGAGGACGCCAAAGATTAGGCCGGTGATGAACGTTAAGAATAGCATACTTACCCCTTCCTTTACTTTTTGATTTGTCCGGGGTAAAATGGACTTGTGTGGTGCATCTACCCCGGTAGTTGTTACCTGGAAAGGCTCGGCGTTGGCGCGTCGGGCTTTTCTGTTTCCAGCGGATCGTAAGCCTTCCCACACTTTTGGCAGGTGCAATAATCCTGGTCATCCATCAATAAGCTATCTATTTCCCGGTTCTCACACTGAGGGCAAGCCATGCTGAGCATTACCAGCGTCCCAAACTCCGGGATTCCTGAGCTTTCCGCGTACTGAGCGCAAGCTACTGCCGCCGCTTCCTCTGTATCATGTTCTGAGATAACTTCCATTTCCGTGTCCAGGTCATAGTCCGCGACGATTCCGACCCGCAGCTCGTCCAATATGCAATTACCAGCTACGTTTGTGACCACTACATACCACTTAGATTCCATTTTTCCAACCTCCTTAAATCGCCTGCAACATATCAAACAGGCTATTAGCGTCCTGCACCGGGAATCCTGCCGCCGCCACTTCTGCGACTGCTTCGTCTGCTTCGCCCTCTGAGTCATGCTCGCTGATGATATTGTCACCGCAATAACTATCATCATTGATTCCGACGTAGTTTTTGCCGTCTGCCTGGGTCTCAATCACTACGTACCATTTCTCGCGGCCCCGGTTGGCAAAGTCAATAATTTCCTGAATTTCATCATCATCCATAAAATCTAATTCTGGATGGTCTTGCCGAATAATACTGACGGTCAATTCTTCTTGTGTGTATTCCTCTCTGGTTCCTTCCACAATAGCGGCGTATTCTGCTATTGCTTCTCTGAGATTTCCCATATTTATCCCTCCTGAGATTTGATAATAAGCCGGAATTTATCAACCGCCCCGGCATGCTGAGACGAAACACAGCGGCGGCTTGTGCTATTTGCTAACTCCTGAGCTAACAGGAGATTAGCGGGCGCACTAAAGGGACTGTCTGCCCTTATCCCTGCCTGCCGCCTGAGCCGACAAGCAGGGGAAGAGCGGGCTAAAAACTAGGGGATTGAGGGCAACTATTTCTTTTTTATTTCAAAAACGTGCCTTTCCGGTAAATCTTCCGGTGTTGCAAAAATCCATATCTCCGTCGTTTGGGGCGTAGGATTCGCAGGCTTATGCGCTAAGTCCATCCCGGTAGCCGTGACATACAGGACAACGCCGCCAGTGCCGCCTAAAATACCTTTTTTGTATTCCGCGGTTACTTCTTCGAGTTTGTAACCTGCTACATTGCCGATTCTGTGAGCCTTTGCGATACGGTCAAAATTTTTCTCAATCGCATCAATAAGATTTTCTCCGCTGATTCCCATGGGGTTATAACCCCCGCCTATGTGTACCCGATAACTTTTTCCCATTGTAATTCCTCCTTTAAGTCTTTTGGCTTATAGCCTTGAGCGGAAGGCCCCGTTTACTGAGGCCTGGCCGGGATTCTCGGCCCTCTCCCTAGCGGCTTAGTCCCACTTATGCTCATCACAATGTGCCTGCCATTCGGCCTCCATCTGAGCTAGTGCCTCTGAGCAATTTGCACCATCTGCTATAGCTTGCTTAGCTTTGCGACCGGCCTCTGACTTGACATAATGGCTGGTATACTCATAAGCCTCAGCCGTAAGGTAAGCGGCGGCTGCCGGATACTGAGCGGCAAGAGCGGTAGTGTCTTCGGTCGGTTGTTGAGGCATCTTTACCGCGCCCCGCTCAATCGCTGCCCGCTGGGCCTCGTAATACATATCCCATTTAGCGCGCGCATCCCGGAGAATCTCTAGTCCTGGCACGTTGGCGGCCAATCTGGCGGTGGCTTCCTCATGGGCCTTAATCTCAGCCTCTTTGCGAGCCTTAAGCTCGGCGACAATCTCAGGCTTTGCGGCTTTAAGCGCCTCTAACTCGGGCTTACTGAGTTTTTTGCCAACAGCAGCGGCCATCTGGATTTTATCACCGTCCGGGTGTAACTCTAATTTATACTTGCTAATCATGTCATTGACTGTCATTTTCTCGTCTCCCTTCTCGCCCCGGCCCCCTTCGTGGCCTGTCGGCTATGAAACTCGTAGACCCCTGGCGAAAACAAGACACCGATCTTGCACGTTGCACCGATCGGTGTCTTATAGCTGTTTTTTAGGGGTTACGGCTCCCCTATGCTTTTATATTCGGCTAGTAGAGGCTTCCTTCTGCCTCTACTTTGTCAGAGGCTTTTTTCAGCCTCCGATGCTCCCGGCTAGTTAGGGCGCGTATACCCTGATAGCCGGTACCACATGCATCAAAATCGCATGTGGCCCCCGTCCATACCCGGTAAATACCCGGGTATTCAGGGATTGGAGAGTAACGGGTATAGAACCCGTATTCTCCGCCGTTGTGGCATTTTTCGCCTGCCACAACATCGGTAAACACTACATCTTCATTAGAGATGTGGAGTTTTTTACCCTCCGCATACTGGAGGGCTTTTTGGAGGTCCTGGTTGTCCTGCCATGCTTCCATGGCGTCCAAGACATCCTCTACCGGGAAGGTGGTTTCATCCTCCCACCTTCCTGCCCATTCCCCGTTAGGGGTTGGACGGTACACGAAAAGCATTGGGCCACAAGCATCCCGATGCTCCCAACCACTTGTAACGGCCAGGATGTCATCGCCCTCAACCTGGGCGACATACCCCGGTTGCAAAGTAAACCCCTGCAACTCGATATTTCCTGGACCTTCCCAAACTTTTAACATAATTTCTCCTTTCCCCCGGCCTGCGATTGTCAGGTCTTACGGAGTGGAGCCTTCTGCGCTCCCCGGAATCCCCCGTCCTGAGACTCCGGGCAGGGCAGATGCCTGCCTCTAGTTTTGATCGCGTATCTCTTGGGCAAGGGCTGCCGGTTGGTATCCCCATCCCCGATATTTAACGTTGACAATGCCACCGGGCTTAATCTCGACGATTGGCGGCCCGTAATAATTAGGCGTGTCAACAATCTCTAACCTTACGGGCAATGAATAGGAATCGGGGTTTCGCGGGTTTTGCTTAAGTTTTACCTCCATGATACTGCCTCCTTTTGGCGATGGGCCGCCACCCAAATTCCTTTGCCGCCCTCAGTACGGGGCGGCAGGCAAGCTAAAAACCAAGGTTTAATTTTACAGGAGTCCCGCCGCGCGCGCAGCCTCGCATATGGCCTGGTCTACATCATCCAATAGGCCATCGTTCTCCTGCTTGTTACGGAAATTAAGACATTCGGACATTTCATCCAAGGTTTCAAACCGCTCCTCAAATCGGCCCTCAATTTCGAGAATAAAATCCGGATTCCTAGGGGTCCCGGTATATCTTGCGGATACCCCCTCCAGGTCCAGCCTGTTTATCAGGCCCACTAAATCTTTAATTTTCTTTTCCATATTCCCTTCCTTTCCGCCCCGCTCCCTGAGAGCTGCCGGGCTAGTCTTTCTTTTCGGCCCTCTCAAAATATTCTTCCAAGGCTGTGGCAACTATCTCAGTTTTCGTCTTTCCGGTGTCCTTAGCGAGCGCCTCTAACTTCTCGTTTAGGGCAACGGGTAATCTGAAATTTAGCTGTACCATTACTTGTGCCATATACCTAATCCTCCTTGCTCGTTTTGGGTAATATTATACGCTTGCTTGCTTTATATTACAAGGAGTTGTTGCCCCTCGCGCCGGCATTGGCGCCGGCTGGCCTACTGCGGATTCTGGCGCTCTCTTTTTATGAGCCAGTCACCAGATATGTCGCTAAACTCAATACTGCCCATTATTTCGAGCTTTTTGCATTCTTCTGTTAGCCATTCATCGTGCCCATTATCCGCCAAGAAACTTTCCAGGCTTCCGGCATGCACTAATTCGCCATCATTGTAGACCAGTATAACCTCAGCGATGTATTCCTCCGCATCTTCCTTGTTGCAAAATATTGCCCAGGGTTCCTGTTCTTTGTTCTCTACAACAACAGCCCACGCACCGTCAAATGTTCTTGCTGTTTTTAACATTTTCATTCGCTTCCTTTCTGCCGGGATTAGCTCCGGCTGGCCTATTATCAGGCGGGATTAGTCATCCTCTATTCGCTCAATTGCCCACCAAGCATTGCTCTCTCTGAGCATATTCCCTTTTTTCATTTCAATGAGATTGTTCATGATAGCGTCCATGTTCCAATCTATAGGTGCATTGCTAAGTAATCCGGTTGTGAGGGCCTCAATGCAACCAAGTGCCTCATGTGCCGTGGTGCAATCGCAGGTCAACGGGAAGCGCCCATTGTCAACAGTAATTCTATATATCATCTTTCCCCTTCCTTTCTGCCGGGCTTGTGACCGGGACCGCCCTACTGAGCGGTGCGCATTACCAGGGATTTCTCCCCGTCACTCTGCTATCTCTGCAGCCCGGTGCTAACCGGGTGCACTCTCCGGTACTCCTCGCTGTGCCTCTGCATGGCCTGGATACTCCGCTCGTTCTGCCACTGTCCGTAGCCCCGGAGGACTAGCTCATGTATGGCAGTTTCTAGGTCCTTCCCTAGTTCCTCGGCAACCTGCGCAATGGCGGCTGCTTCGTCTGCTCCCAACGTGATTTCCATCTTCATGTTATCATCCCTCCCTAAAATCCTCACATCAGCCCTAAAGCTCATACTTAGAGCTCATGCTTAGAGCTCATGCTAGGATTCTAGCGGGACATCCGTATTTAGTTGTCAAAGATCGTCATCCGTGCATCCCTCCCGCCCCGTGTCCGGTGCTTCCAGTTTCGCCTCTGCCCGGGTCCCTTCCCGGCGTTCCCGTCCTCCCGCGAGGGATACAATCTCGCTGCGCGGGGGTTTTGCAAATAAGATGTGTCTTCGGCTACTTCCGGCCCTCCCAGCCGGTGCGGGTGGTATGCGGTTTTCGTAGAGCCTTGCCGGGTTCAACTCCCGGTCTGCCGTGTGTCTCCCTCTATCTGATACTAGTATACCATGGTAGTTAACTACCGTCAAGCATTTTTTGTGCAAATTACGCAGGAAAACATGCAACGCATCCCCAAAAACCGGCGATACATACCGGCATTAATCGCCAAATATACCTAAAGCCACGATGCCCGACATACGGGCAATACAAGCACCTACTTGCTATCGCCTTGCAGCCGCTCTATCATGGTCACCCGATCAAAAATAGCTTGCCGCGCTAACTCGGTAGTCGTAGTGCCTATGGCTTTTGCCGCCCGGTCCACTCGCTCTTTATCCTCTTGCGGCATCCGTACTAAAATTGCTTTAGTACCCTCTTTGTACTTGTTGGGCATGTTATTTATCACTCCTTTTAAAACCTATCTCTAGGATAGCAAAAAAGATAACTACCCGCAAGACGCCCGCTCAGATCAGCCCAAAATCCAAAAATGATACGGTTTTGATACGATTTTGCACCCTTAGTGCCCTATTTATATGTATTTAGATGTGTTATCTTTATGGTAGCAAAATTATACAGTCGCAAAAAACTTAAAACTTAGTTTGATAATCAGCTCGGAGGAATCCGGGCTTTTTATATGCCCGTGTCTAGGTTTGGCCGACCGAAAGCACGGACTACACACCGCCAGTTGTGCGGACACGGGCAAACCTTTATTTATTGGCGGTGTTTTGGGAAGGCGGTGGAAAATTGAAAAAGAATAATATCATTGAATCTAAAAGAGTTGTTAACCCGGATACAGGAGAGATATTGTATCGCGATACAATAGAACGCAAACCCGAAGAGCTCGTAGGCACATGGAACCCTAGAGGGAAAGAAAGCCGGACTAAACATATTAAAATAAATAGTCGGCTCGAAATTAAGAGAAAGCTTAAAACCCTCACGGGGCCAGAAAAGATATTCTTGTTATCGGTGTTGCCCTATATGGACTGGGAGTCTAATTTACTTGTGGGCGACGGCGTTACGCTCGGCATTAAAAAACAGCCGTTATCTTGGGCGGATATAGAAAAAATAACCGGACTGGAGCCAAGAGCCAGAAGAAAAGCGGTTGCCGGACTGATGGAAAAGAAGATTTTAGCCTACCTAGCCAACGATAAAAAAAGAGGCCTTGTGATTAACCCTCAATTCGCGCTTAATGGGAAAACCCCTGGCGCAAGTCTTATAAACACCTTTAATACGGCAACAACGCTAGAAGAACCAGAAGAGGAATACACGGTTTAAAAAAAGTGCAAATTTGTACTTTTCTGACCCTAAAAAAGTGCATTTTTGTACTGTAAAAAAATAGCCCCAATCCTCGGATGCCGTAAGGCGCAAATCGATTTTACCTCGTTAAATGCTTCTTAGATATATAAGATTAAGGGTCCCCTCAAGGCAAAAAGTAATAACTCCTGTCGCTAATAAAACTCGTTTGGCATAACCAAACGATCAGCGTGTAAGAGTCGTTTTTTAATTAGCGTGTAAGATTAAGCAAATAGTATAGCACAATTAACAATGTTAAGGTTCAATGTGCGTCATATATATTTCATTGTGTGTCATATTAGAAATGTAAGTAATCAAATAAGGAAGTACAATGAATAAATATACAGGAGAATGAATAATTATGCAGTACGAAAAAGCCAGTCAACCTCCCGGCTATACTGAACGAATGAGGATGTGATACTATGAGTGACTTAACGCATAAAATTGACATTGTAGCCGCCAAGAACGACCTGACCGATGCGGCAATCCGTCTCCTAGAAGTGGTTACCCGGCCGGAATGCCGGACTATGAATATAACAAAGCAATGCGAGATTGCCAATATATCAAGGACTACATACTATGCCTTATTTAAGGATGAGAGCTTTAAAAAGGCTTATACAGAGCTATGCCAGACCATGCTACTATCCGGCGCGGCTCCTGCATCACAGGCTCTTAACGCGCAAGCGGCCATGGGTGATACAGCAGCTATTAAGATGCTACTTGAGCTTGCCGGCATATACCAACCTACGGCCACGGTCAACGTCCACCAGACCATAGATGCAGGTCCGAGTTTAAGAGAGCTATTAGACAGCCGCAAGGGCGAGAGTTAGGGCTTATTATAGGTTGCCCAATTGCCTCAGTATTAGTACCGAGATTGCTATAGTTTAGGTATTAATGTTTGCTATGCCCAATATACAGACGTTTAAAACTTGCAGCATTAGTACCGTTTTGATCTTTTGCCTGGAGTTGGTTGGCTCTTGTCCCTTCAGGCTAGGCCATAGCAGGTTATACAGGGTAGGGGGGGGCCGCTTCTGTCTATGCCGGGCGTGTCAGCGGGGCAGCAAAAGGCACATTCATAATTCGTAGCAGGTTTTTGAAGTTGTCAGACAATTCAATTTAGGAGGGATTTTATGTTCGAATCCATAGGCAGTTTACTAGATGATACTTTCTATGCTTTTTGTTGTTGGTATCGCAGTCATTGGTGGTATAAAAGATTATATTCCCCTGTTTTCTTGTTCTTTTGGTATCACGCGAAGGGATTAAGTAAAGAGCAGATAGAGATATTGCATAGAATGGGTTATTTAACCGATAAGCGATATGCCAAGCTAATAAATTCAATGGAGGTTTAACATGCTCATTAAAGAATATCTAAGAGAGAACTACCACGATGAGATCCGTGACATTTTAAAGGCAGATGAGGTGTTGCTGCCCGATAGGATTATTGATGCCGAACTTAATATCGGCGCAGCTAATCTAATCCTTGAAGGCATGCTAGAGAGTTGTGTGCAGATTAATACGGTTAAGCGCAAGGCTCAGGTGAGTAGAGCGGCTAAATTATTTCTTTGTGGCGTGTTGTGTTTGGCGTTGAATAGCAGAACCAAAGTTGAGCCGTTCTTAAAGTATCGGAAAGATTGGGAATATCATCGTAGGAAGAATGTGGGCAAGGCTAATGGGATAATGGTTAAGCTACTTAAGTAAATCTACGAAGCCGTACCCCTATGTTTGGGGAATTGAAGTTAGTTTTATATTTTCGCGGGATTTTGGCACTCTTTGGAGTGTTTTTTTTATTTTTAGGCAGGTGATTGAATGGGAATTGGGCTAATAGACGTTGATTCCAAGATGCCTAATTTAGCGTTGATGAAAATATCGAGTTACCACAAAAGCAAAGGTGATTCGGTATTTTTTTATGACCCTTTATTTGGCGGCAAGCCAGATCGCATTTATGCCAGCAAGGTATTTACTTTCACATCCGACTACAATTACTTTCCTGATAATGTCGAGATTATTAAGGGCGGTACAGGTTACAACATAGATTTGCAGTTGCCATCCGAAATAGATTCCATATGTCCCGATTATAAGTTGTATCCCGATATGGACTACTCTTTAGGTTTTCTAACTCGCGGTTGTCCGAATAAATGCCCGTGGTGCTTCGTGCCTCATAAGGAAGGTGATATTCGCCCGTATGCCGACATAGAGGACTTTTGCCGACACGACAAGGTTTTGTTAATGGATAACAACGTACTAGCTCATGATTGGGGCATAAAACAAATTGAGAAAATAGCGAAGATGGGCGTTAAGGTTGATTTTAACCAGGGGCTTGATTCCAGATTAGTTGATGATTCGATAGCCAAGCTACTCTCAAGGGTGAAATGGTGGAAGCCAATTCGTTTAGCTTGTGATACTGCTGGACAGATGAAATACGTTCATAAAGCGGTTGAGTTACTTCGTTGGTATAACGCACGTCCAAGGGACTATTCATGCTATGTTCTGTTGAAACCAGGGGAGATAGAGGATGCAATTCAGCGGATACGGTTTTTAAAAGGCATAGGCATTAAGCCTTTTGTCCAACCATATCAACCACCGGAAGGCAGAGAAATACCAAAAGAGGAAACGGACTTAACGCGATATGTTGACATGAAAGCGGTTTTCAACTCTGTTTGGTGGGAGGATTACCGCAAATAGGCAGAGGTGATTTCATGAAGGATAAAATCATTTCCCTTTTGGATAAGCGAGAGCAGCGAGACTATGAGCAGTTGTTGTTGGACTTGCAGGAGTTTATTGAAGCCAAGACGGAAGCCGGAGAGCCGGTGGTTGTGATAGTTGAGAGGAACGTTTCCTTTTGGGAGAGAGTTAAACGGAAGTTAGGTTTTTAAGTTAATACAGGGCTTATATCTAGGGTAGCTCCCGAAAAGCAGATGCCTACTGCCTGATATAAGCCTTTTGTTATTTGCAGGCAGACACTGAAAGGCAGGTGTTTGGATTGAAGGTTTTAGTTGCTTGTGAATATAGCGGTGTTGTTCGCGATGCCTTCAGACGGGGTGGGCATG
>ENA-UOOK01006784-UOOK01006784.1-fermentation-metagenome-genome-assembly--contig:-NODE-6784-length-10753-cov-5.623014_pt1 | contig 10753 bp, 7 predicted proteins | sample MGYA00245777_ERZ724023 | MGnify/ENA primary metagenome ERZ724023 (study PRJEB28704, sample SAMN03018312) | fermentation metagenome | biome: anthropogenic terrestrial biome; feature: soil; material... | reverse complement strand
CGATCTCACCGCGAACTAAACGTCTCCATGTGGACCTCAGCATTTCTGACGGTCGTTGGTAGTGGAATCCTTACTTACTTCTATTTTAAAGACATAGATGTTAGTAGTGTCGGTTTTAAAGCTGGCGCCATGTCTCCCTGGCTAGCCTCAGTTTTAGGGATCTTATGCGGAATGGAGATGGGATGGATTGCGGAGTATTATACCAGTTATGACTATAAGCCCACTCAATCATTATCTTATGCCTCTCTTGAAGGAACGGCCCTAACCATTACTGAGGGGATGGCCCTTGGTATGAAATCGACCTTTCTTCCTGTCGCTTTACTCGGATTCACCATTATTTTTGCTAGTATGATTGCCGGGATCTATGGCGTAACCATGGCTGCTTTGGGAATGCTCTCTTTTGTTAGTGCCACCGTCTCGATTGACACTTATGGGCCCATTGCTGATAATGCTGGTGGCATCTGTGAAATGTCAAAACTTGAGCCTGAAGTGCGCCAAATTACTGATAAGCTTGATTCGGTTGGCAATACCACTGCAGCAATCGGTAAAGGTTTCGCTATCGGTTCTGCTGCTTTAGCGGCAATGTCACTTCTATCTTCCTATATTTACTCGCAACCAGTTGCCCAGTCTAGCGAAGAAATGGTTGGAGGTTTAGATCTGATCCTCAATATGATTAATCCCCTTACTTTAACCGGAGCAATCGTTGGCGCCGCTTTACCCTACTATTTCTCCGGCATGCTCATTGAATCTGTTACTAAAGCTGCTCGGGAAATGGTACAAGAAGTTAGAAGACAATTTAAAGAAATGCCCGGTATTCTCACTGGAAAAGTCCGTCCGGATTATAAAACCTGTATCCAGATCTCATCAGAAAGCGCCTTACGACAGATGCTTCTTCCTGCCCTTATCTCCGTATTAACTCCCATTATTAGCGGTTTTATCTTCGGCGCTGATTTTGTTGGTGGTCTGCTAGTAGGGACAGTAATCTCCTCGATCATGCTTGCCCTCTATACAGCGAACGCTGGCGGGGCCTGGGATAATAGTAAAAAGTTCATTGAGTCGGGTATGGTTGAAGGTGCTAGCAAAGGTACCGCCGCTCATCAATCAGCAATTATCGGTGATACCGTAGGCGACCCCTTAAAAGATACGGTTGGTCCTTCTTTGGATATTCTGATTAAAATCATGTCAGTTGTTTCCCTGATCACCGTCTCAATCTTTGGTAAATATAACCTCTTTAGTTTATTTAACCTTTTCAGCAAATAACTCATTATAGTTGCTAAGTTAGCTTTTACTTGAAACTAATACCTAGAAAATATATCTTGTTGCTCGATGCTCATTGCTCGTCACTCGTACGAATAACAACCTCCCTTTGCAGTTTCTGTTATTCTATACCCAGCCCGGGCAGAATGTTGTTTCAGCAGTGAAATTGGATTTCTTCATTAAGCATTTCTTGGTGAAGCGGAGGTTGAAATTTTGGTCGAGCGACGTGAGGCCGCGAGCCGCTTCAGTCCAGGATGGACTATAAAGCGGTTACCAAATTTCAAACGAAGCTAAACCCTAGAATGCTTTGAAGAAATTCATGAGAACTAGGAAACAACATCTGACCGGGCGGAGATTATAACTTAAATAGATTCTCATCACTTCACATGTGCGGGCAGTAGCCAGCATGAGCGACTACCTGAAATTTAGTCAAAAAAGACTTTCAGCGATCTAAAGTTGAAAGTCTTTTTCCTTATACCTTATTTGATAGTATAAGCCTATAAATCATTCATATGAAATACTCATAAATTAACTCTGCCACTGCCCCTTCGGAATTGCTTTTTCTGGTTACATAATCAGCGGCACTAATTAATTGCGGGTGAGCGTTACAAGGAACCGCTCCTAAACCAGCTCTTTTAACCATTTCTAGATCATTCGGGTTATCTCCAATCGCCACTATTTCTTCAAGTTTTAACCCATACTCGGTTGCTAAGACTTCTAAGGCCTCTCCTTTGGAAACACCTACAGGTAAAATCTCTAAATAGGTCTCTTCCGATTGAACAAGATTAACTTTCCTGCCCAATATCTTTTCTAACCTAGCACGAAAGGCTCTAAATTTCTTTTCAGATCCGATCAATAGTAGCTTAGTTACTTCCCCGTCAATAAACCGGGATAAATCACCCACGGGATGAACTTGGACCTGATCTTTCTTCATATACTCCTCAATGGTCTCATTTATTTCTTCAACATAAATATCACCTTTGTCATAAACAAGAGCTTCTAAAGAGAATTCCCGGTATAGAGACAATGCTTTTTGAACAGTATCCATATCTACCTTTTTCTCATAAATAACTTTTCCTGTTCTACTCTCTACGATCTGCGCCCCATTATATAAAATAACGGGAAAATCAATCTCTAATTCCTTAATAAAACTATGGGCTGAACTAAACATTCTTCCCGTAGCTAGGGAAAAATAAAAACCCTTCTCTTTAAGCCTTTTTATGGCCTCCTTATTCACCAGTGGGATCTTTTGTTTCCCGTCGACTAAAGTACCATCAACATCAGAAATAAGTAATTTATAAGCCAACATCGTTCCTCCTGAGAATTATTAAAACCACTCTTATAAACCAAGTTTCTTATAATATTCGATTGTTAGTCTGACACTCTCCTCCGGTGACGGCTCGGGGAGAATCTCCGCAGAAATTGCCCCACCGTAGTTTATTTGCTGCAAGGTCTTAATAATCTCTGGGAAATTAATATGTCCGCACCCCGGAGCCCAGCGGTTGCTGTCCGCAAAATGCACATGCGCAATATAATCTTTTGCCTTCAAAATACTTTCGATCATATTAGGCTCTTCAATATTCATATGAAAAGTATCAATCAACATTTTTATATTAGGACGGTCGATCTGGTCAATTATAGCCAGCATGGATGGGATACTATTATAAAGGTTGGTCTCATAACGGTTAACTGGTTCTAAAGTTAAAGTAACTTTGGGATTATAATCGGCACACTCTTTTATAGACTGAATAAAGTAGCGTTCTGCTCTTTCTCTCTCCACATCTGGATAGACAGTGCCTCTGATTAGACCAATAATCACCTGTGCTCCCCCAACCGCAACAGAAAAATCCATCTGGTCTTTAATTCGTTGTACTGCTTGCTTACGAACTTCCTCTTCCAGATGGGTAAAACTTAAACCTTCCTCCCCATAGGCTTGACCTGTACCAATGGCTGGAACTGTTAAATTGTACTTTTGTAATAGCTCTTTAATCCCACTAATATCTAATAGTTTAGGATTTCTAACTGCTAATTCTACTGCATCATACCCTAAGTCCGCCACCTTTTTCAGACTATCTTTAAAGTCATCCTTTAAAGCTAAAGCTGAAAATTTAGCGCCTGGAGTTGATACCACTATACACTTTAGCATCTTACTACCTCCAAGTTAATGATAATTATGATAATTATATCATAATGACGATTGGAATCTAATTAAATAAATTACAAAATTGCGTTATTGATTAATTTACAATTTAACCACACAAACATTGCTAACGTTTACAATGTGTTATTAACCGTTTCTCAACTACTAGTTAATTCTTTTTTAACTTTTGATCAGCGGCAGGTTTTCCAGATCAAAGTTTAAAAATACTTGATCCCCAGTATGATATATTCCATGTTTTAAAGGGTTTGATACCTTTACGGTAAAAAGGTGATTTGAGGAAAGTACTTCATAAACAACTTCGGACCCTAAGTAAGTTACCATTTGAACTATCCCCTCTAATAACCCTTGCTCTTGACTGAGCTCAATCATCTCGGGCCTAATCACAAAAGTAACTTGATCTCCCTTAGAAAGTGTATTTATGCTTTTTACGAAAACTACTTTCTTACCAATATCAATAGCAACATCTTGATCCGATATTTCTTGGACAATTCCTTCCAGGAAATTAGTCTGTTTTCCGATAAAATCGGCGACAAATAATGATTGGGGTCGAGCATAGATCTCCATCGGGGAGCCAACTTGTTCAATCCGACCATGGTTCATAACTACGATCCGGTCCGATAATGACATTGCCTCCTCTTGATCATGAGTTACATAAATCGAAGTCATACCTAGTTCCTGCTGGAGTTTTCTGATAAATACCCTCATCTTCACTCTTAACTTCGCATCAAGGTTGGAAAGTGGCTCATCAAAAAGTAATACTTTAGGTTCGATCACCATTGCTCTTGCTAGGGCCACCCGTTGTTGTTGACCTCCTGAGAGTTGGGAAGTAGGCCGTTTCCCTAGCCCTTCCAAGCCAACAAGTCGTAATATTTTTTCCACCTTCTCCTGGATCTCCTTTTTAGGTAAACCTTTTAATTCCAGTCCGTAAGCAACATTCTTATAGATGTTCATATGCGGGAAAAGAGCGTAACTCTGGAAGACCATACAAGTTTCTCTTTTATTAGCTAGGAGATCATTGATCTTAACACCATCTAAGTAAATTTCCCCGCTCGTCACATCTTCAAAGCCACCAATCATACGTAAGGTGGTGGTTTTTCCACAACCAGAAGGGCCAAGCAGTGTAATAAACTCCCCTTGGTCAATCTTTAAGGAAAAATCCTGAACCGCAACCACCTTATCAGTTTGAAATTCGCTGGTAAATTCCTTTGTTACATTCTTCAACTCTAAATAGGCTTGTGCCATTTTCCCACACTCCTTACCATTTGTCTCACCTTCCCACTCTTTATAGAAAGGGCTAAACAAACTTCGTTTCTATCAAAATAGACCTGATTTCAACGATAAATACCAATAATGATGAGAAAAGTAAGATCATATTCTAATCATAAAGATATAAGCATCTTAACTAAATTGAACACCACGACGTACTCCTATTTTATTAACTAACAACTGAATAACAGCAAGTGCTATGAGAATAAAGATAATGATTACAATTGAAAACGCTGCTGCCTGCGATAAATCAGAATTTTCCACAGATCCTAAAATCGCAATTGTTATTAGGTTCCACTTCCCCGACACCACAAAAATTACCGCACTAACTGCTGTCATACACTTAACAAAGGTAAAGGCTAAGCCGGAGAAAAAAGCAGGTGTAATCAAGGGAAGAGTTATTTTTCGGAATGTTGTCGAACTACTGGCCCCCAAATCGGTAGAAGCCTCTTCAATTGCCGGATCAATCTGCTGTAACTCGGCAATTCCTGTTTGAACTCCCACAGCCATATTTCTAAAGATGAAAAGAATGATGATAATCGTGGCAGTCCCAGTTAAGAGCAGAGGTTTTTCATTAAAAGCTAATATGTAACCGATCCCAATCACCGTTCCTGGAACAGCAAAGGATAAAAGAGATACTACTTCCATCAATTTTTTCCCCGGAAACTCTTTTCTAACCACCAGAAAAGCGATGATCATCGCCAAAATACCCGCTATTGGCGTCGCCACCGCTGATAAGGTCAGCGTATCTTTAATGAATTTTCCTCCTATAGTAAATACATGTTGATAGTTGTTAAGGGTAAATCCATAATCCGCTCCCCAGATCTTAACGAAAGAACCAATGACCACCATCCCGTAGAATAAAAAGATTGCCGCCGTCAATAGAGTGCAAATCACTAAAAAAAGGACCTTCACGGCTGGTTTATCTGCTTTTGTGCGTTGGGAAGAAGGTTTACCAGTAACTGTAACATAAGACTTACTGCTCACCCAATACTTCTGCAGATAAAAGGCCACCATGGACGGGATCAGTAAGAGTAGGGCAAGGGCTGCTCCTCCTTTTAAATCATACATCCCAGTAATCCTTAAATATGCTTGTGTCGCAAGGATCGAGTAATTTCCTGATAAAATCATCGGGTTCCCAAAATCCGCTAATGATTGAGTAAAAACTAACAGAAAAGAACTGGCAATCCCTGGCGTAGCCAATGGTAAGGTGATACTTTTAAATACTTTCCACTTAGAAGCGCCCAGATCAAGCGCTGCATCTTCTATAGCAGGATCAATTGCTTGTAATACTCCAAAAAGAGTTAAGAAGGCCGTAGGGAAGTAAGCTAAAGTTTCTACCAGTAATAATCCCCCAAAACCGTACAGCTGAAAAGAAACACTATTTTTTAAGAGAAAATTACTAATAAACCCCTGCCTCCCAAAAAGGAGGATGGCCGCCAGCGCCATCATAAATGGAGGTGAAACAATCGGAAAAGTCGCTACTGTTCTAAAAAAATTTTTAAAGGGGATATTAACCCGGGTAATACCATAAGCAAATAAAAATCCAATGATTGTCCCAATTACTGAGACGGTAGCCCCAAGTTTCATACTATTAACAAAAGGCCGGCGATTATAGCTTTTAGCTAAAAGATTTTTAAAGATATTAAAAGTAAATTTTCCGCCTTCCTCAAAACTTAATTGAAAGATCTTGAACAATGGTAAGATAATGAAAAGAATTAATAATACCCCTATTAAGGTGATCATGCTTAACAGTACAGGCTCATGTAATAGTTGTTTTAAGTTTTTACCTGTTTTCTTCCAGTAAAGAACTGCCTTATTTACGGTCATTTTTCAACCTCCTGTCCGGATAGTAGATAAAGGGGGACCTACCCCCTTTATCTACTATTGACCGACCTGATCTCTCCATCTTTCGATCAGTCTTTCTTTATTTTGGCCAGCCCAGACCTCATTAAAATTAATCAGATTAATATCTGCTGCTTTTGCTGCTCCTTCCACTACTTCAGCCTCAGGATTCAAGGGAATCCTAAACCAATTTTTCATTAGATCCTGGCCTTTCTTTGATAACATGTAGTCGATGAATTTTTTAGCCAAATCCAGTTCTTGGCCGCCTTTGACTAAAGCCATAGCTCCAATTTCATAACCGGTTCCTTCCTTGGGAAAAGTTAATTTTACTGGATACCCCTTATCCACCCCTTTGACAATTACATCATGTGAAAAAGCAATCCCCAACGCGACTTCACCTAAACCAGCTTGAGTAACGCAAGCTGAACCAGAAGAGTTATAATGATGAATATTTTTGCTTAGCTCTGCCCAATACGCAAAAGCCTTATCTTCACCCATAAGTTGTACTAAAGTAGCCAATACTGTATAAGAAGTACCGGAAGTATAAGGATAGGCAAGAGAGATATTCTTCCTTAATTCCGGTCTGAGCAGATCTTGCCAAGAGGTAGGATATGGTAAATTTCTTTTATCAAAGAATTCAGTATTACTAGCAAACCCAATTGCCCCAAAATAGAAACCAGTCCAGATGTGATCGGGATCCTTAAGGTTCCCTTTTAAAAATGGCTTTCCCACTGGCGATTCATAGGGGATTAATAAACCCAGTTCTTTAGCAGCAATAAATTCCTGGGAAGGGCCGCCAAACCAGAGACTCACCTGAGGATTTTTTGCTTCTGCTCGCAACCTGGTCAAAACCTCACCAGCAGACATTCTTACCCATTCTACCTTTATTCCGGTATCTTTCTCGAAGGCCTCAATATAAATCTTAGCTTCATTTGTATCAAGAGCTGTATACATCCGTAACACATCTCCCGCAGCTAAGACTTGGCCTCCGACCAGTATTACCACCAACAACATAATCCATAACAGACGTCGCATTGTTCTCCTCCTTTATGTATTTTTTATTTTCTTCCCACCGGTCTCCTGACCGGCGAAAACTGATTATCTTATCCCATGTACCGTTGCAAACTCCGTAAACGTTTTAAATAACATCATATTTTTTTCCGTCAATACTTCCCCATATAGACTACACTGTTAATTACTGCCGTAAGCCCTCCAGACTGACCTACAAGCGCATTCCCTTTTAAGACCATCCTTTTCCCCATCTCCTTCGCTTATATTGAGCAGACTTCAATCTCATTTTATATTTTTGATATATGAGGAAATCCTATATTTACCTTGGAACAACCCCTTAATATTATGTTCATTCAGTTCGAAACCAGGTTATCGTCTAGTATTAGTTCTTTACTTAAATACTGCTTCTTCAAAGTTATTAAGTTGCAAATAAATATACTTTTAACTTAGCGCCGTAAAGCTTTTGGGGTTTGTTTTCAATTACTCTACTATCGAGTTAATGTAGTGTTAAGACAACAGTTAAATTAAGAATTCGCTCCCTCTTAGAAAATACCTTCTTTTGCAGGCACAATATAGAAATCTTTTCGATTTCAAATATTACAATTTTCCCTGAGTATAAAGTCAATCTAATTAACATTAACTTATTCGCTAAAATTTAAATGTCCCCTCATTAAAGAATTCCTACCACACCCTGAGCAATATTCACAGTATGATTGTCAATTCGTAACAAAGATTCAATCATATCAAGATGAAGCGAACTAGTGGCTAAAGTTCGTTTGTTTCCTGATTGCATTCGCTCAAAATGACTATAACGTAGTTCTTTTTCATACCGTCTAATCTTAGGATGTTCTTTAAGTATCCGACTGGCTAGTTTCGTGTCATATTTCTCCAATGATATTAAGGCCTGTTGGAAATTATTACTAGTCAAATTATATAGGGTTTCAATTTCTTTGTGCCCCTCTTCAGAGAAAGCTAACTGCTCAGAAGTGATTTTCATGCCAATACGCGCGATATTTAAGAGGAGGTCCCCTATATGTTCCAGATCATTTGCGGCATATAAGACTTGTAGGCTTCTTAATAGTAAATCCTCAGAAAAATTATTGATATCAAGAGTGGTAACATACTTTACTATTTGTTTAGCTAGAGAATCAACTGCCTGTTCCGTATAAGAAAAGCGCTCGAAAAGTTCTTCATCCTCAGAACGAAACAAAGGCAACATTTGATTTAGCATTTCTTTATAAATAATATAGCCCATTTCTACAGTCTGGCGATGCGCTTGATCAACAGCAAGCTCTGGCACTTCCAGTAAGTTTTCTTTTAAATACTTTGCTTCCGCCAATCCACCTGCTTTATCCGGTATTAAACGTTTCATAAAATTCGCGATCTGAGTAGTAAATGGCAAAAATCCTATAGCCATCACTAATGAAAAAATTGTATGCGCATTAGCGATCTGCCGACTAACGTCTGGAGAACTCCCCAGTACAAACATCGTGATTGGTCGATAAAACGGTAAAAAAACTACTCCATTAACCACTTTAAAGAGAAAATTAGCTAATCCCGCCCGTTTTGACTCCCGACCCGGAACGCCTAAACACGAAATAACACCGGTAATTGTTCCTCCCAGATGGGCTCCAAGAACAAAGGGAACCAAGGCATAAGGACCAATCATCCCTTGCCTAGCTAAAGTAATCAATAAAGCCAGAAAACCGGCGCTTGACTGGAGCACAGCGGTTATAATCACAGCTACCAAAAAAGCTAGCAGCGGGTATCTTTCTAAATTGATAATCACTTGTGCTACCATAGGAAAATCTTTCACGGGTTCAACTGCTGAGGACATGACGAACATGCCATAAAAGATCAGACCAAAACCTAGAAGAATCTGTCCAACACTTCGATATCGTGAACGTTTGATAAATAGGTAAAATATGGCGCCAAAAAAGATCAAGGTTAAAGCTAAATATGTTAATTTGAAAGCAATAAGATGAACAGTTAATGAAGAGCCCACCGCAGAACCAAGAAGCACGCTTAACGCCTGTGAAAGTGTCATCATGTTAGCACTTGTAAACCCAACTACAATCGCGGACGTAGCGCTACTGCTTTGTAAACCAAGAGTAACTAAGGCCCCTACCAGCACCCCACGCACTGAATTTTTTGTTAAGATCTTTACCAGTTGTTTCAACCGGTGAGCCGCCGCCTTTTGCAGTCCCTCAGAACATAACTTCATTCCGTAGAGAAACAAACCAAGACCTCCAGCTAGACCAATTATTCCCTGTAAGGCGCTCATTTTTTAGCCTCCCCTCTTTCGCGACTTAAAAGGATACCTTTCACCGTTCTCAGCAAAAATCGTAAGTTCCGCGATATTTACGATGTGATCCCCGATCCGTTCCAGATACCTAGCTACTAATAAAAGGTTGCTCGCTTGGTCGACAAAAGTAGGTCCTTGTTTCATATAGTCCATTAATTCTTTAAACAAATGCTGATATACTTGGTCTACCTGATCATCATCACTATGCATTTCCCAAGCCAACTCCAGATCCTTTTTTAAAAAAGCGAGAATACTCTTCCGCATCATCGCCTGGACCAGTTGGCCCATGCGTGAAACGTCCTCCAAAGGCTTAAAGTAAGGTCCTTTATCTGCTAACAAGAGAGTAGCTTCCGCTATATTGCATGAATAATCCCCGATTCGTTCCAACTCATTACTAATTCTAATCACCGAAGCTAATAACCTGAGTTCCTTATCCATTGGTTGTTGAAGGGAGATCAATTCTAACGCTTCCATCTCTAAATCTTCGTCCAGCTTATCAATTTGGTCATCACCGTAAATGATTTCTTGAGCCAACTTCTCATCTTGTTTAATCAGTGACTCCATTGCTTTCAAAAACCGATCCTCGACCAGTTCACTCATGGAAAGGATCTCAGCTCGGATCCTATTCAAAGCCCGATCATACATATTAATAATCCTTGCCATTTTTCTCCCTCCGATCGTACAACCAACGTAATAATCTGTTACTATTAATTAAATTCTACCTAGCAGCACGTTCTCCTTTTACCATTTACCATATTCAAATTTACTATCAAAAGGGGAATAAAATTACAGATATGGGGAAGAAAAAAGAACTCTTCCCCATATACCTCACATCTCGCAGCTCGTCACTCGTATGAATGATAGCCTTTGCGACTGTAGATCCCAAAATCCGGCGCTTCACCCCAGCG
>ENA-UOOK01006783-UOOK01006783.1-fermentation-metagenome-genome-assembly--contig:-NODE-6783-length-10754-cov-26.749977_pt1 | contig 10754 bp, 10 predicted proteins | sample MGYA00245777_ERZ724023 | MGnify/ENA primary metagenome ERZ724023 (study PRJEB28704, sample SAMN03018312) | fermentation metagenome | biome: anthropogenic terrestrial biome; feature: soil... | reverse complement strand
AATGGCGCAACCAACACCTGGTATTCCTTGCTGATCAATTCTTCATATATTTTTCCGCCTGGAGTTTGTACGCAAACAATAGGTTCAAAGCGCGATTCATCTAATCTCTCAAGAATGTTCGCCATCACCCGTCCAGAACCTGCAGTGATAAAGTTGGGAATTGAATATATAAGTCTAATTCGTGAGTGCATCGGTGTCTTTCTTGCCCATGCTTCGCTTACAAGCGAGCTTGCTTCCCAATTTATTAAGATACCAACCTATTTGCTTTTTCACCTTAGGATTTGTTGGCCAAAGCAGGAAAGATTGAAAAACCATTACTATTCCTTTAATTCCTACAAAATGCCGGCTCTCCCTCAGAATCTGATTAGCTATTGCTCGCTTATACAAACTGTCAAATTCTATGATACCTTCATGTCTCAGCCAGTGACGAATCATTAAGAGCACTTCTCGCTGAGCCCGAAAAACCACCTTTGTCGATCCAGCCATTAGGCCTTGACGATCCTGCCCTCGTCGCTGCCTTACTAAGGGTTCAGAAATCACCTTCATTTTTCCTCCTGATGCAGCAAACTGCATACACAGGAACCAGTCTTCTCCTATCCAGGGGTTTTCAGGATATCGAAAATCATTCCCAAGTTCTCTTCGGAATGTGATGGTTGTGTTGGGGATCTTATTGCCTTCCATGTACAGCAATCTAAAGACATCTTTTGGATCAGATGGGAACAGTCCATTAGCGACAATTCCAGGAAATACATTGGTTGTATTCAAGCTATCATCAACCCATGAAACACTTGAGAAAACTAACTTTGCATCTGGGTTCTTTCTGAATGCCTCTATTTCTAATTCCAACCGATATGGTTCAGAGAGATCATCATCATCCATAATTGCGACGTATTCACCCCTTGCAACGGCTATTCCCAGATTTCTTGCAGCCCCAGGACCAATATTTTTATCCGAATGGATAAAGCGGATGCGAGGATCGTTTTCAATCAACCTTTCAATAACAGCAGGGGTATCGTCTTGGGATGCATCATCCACAATAATGATTTCAAAATTCGAATAAGTCTGCTCCTGGATCGACTTCACAGCTTCAGGCAAGAGTTTTTCACGATTATGTGTAGCAATCACTGCCGAAACCAAAGGCCCCATCATCGCTCTGCCTACAACCCCACCAGTTTACAACTCAGATCTCGAAAGAAACCATCTGCGGTCATGTGCTCAATCCACAAGTTTCTGCAGGTCACTTGCAGGTTTTTGAAATCTTCAGCTGAAAGCCTTGAATGAAAATCCAACAAAATCTCCGACGCATCAGGCAGATCCTTCATATCGATCCAGGGGAAAATAGCTTTGTATTCGATCGCATCCTGGAAAGGCAGCAAGCAATCGGTGTCGATAAAGATGGGGATGCGGCCGAGGCATAGTGTCTCATAGAACCTGACCGAAAAATTCCCTCCACCGCGCATGCATACGGTGTAGTCTGAGTTAAGGATATTGTTGACAAAATCAGTCTTGAGTCGGGCTTGGAGATCCTTGTCGTTCTTATCACCGCCGTGATATTGGCTGCGCAAGAGGTAGTTGGTTTGAATGCCGTCCTTCCCTTCAAACTCTTTCAGGACGCGGGAACGAAAGGAACTGGTTTCAAAAGGTGCGGGTTCCCACTTCGTTTTCCCCTGGCGATACTGATGCTGCTGCCACTTCAATCGAAATGTTCTATAGGCAGTCTGGATTGGCGAGAGGCTGGCCTGACCGCAAAAGCCAACCGCTGGTTGGGCTTGTTTTTCCCGCACCAGCAATTCACCCCCACAATATTCTTCCAAGTAGTCCCCGATAAATGCTGGGGTCGCCGAGTGATACCGATACCCCGGGTCTGACCGGTATCCTGCCGATTCGAACAAGATCACATCACTGAAGGGCGTTCGTGCCGGGTAATCGCCCCCGCTAAACACCACCATGGGTTTGCCTGCCTCCTTTGCCACCTTAACCTCTGCCTCCGCATCGGCAACTCGGTCATTGTTGACATAGTAAGGCCATTGGTAGGTCAAAAGGCACACATCGGCCCTGCTGAGCCGTGGTTCATACTCAAACAGATCCACCCAATTCCCGTATAGTTCCCTACGCCCTTCTTGGGTACTGTCATTCCATAACGACTTAATGATGTTATTGGTATGATAACGGTCAGGAGCATGATAAATAGCCTGTTCTGAAAATACTCGCATTAGTGTTTTACTCGAATAATCTCAAGAAAAGGTCAGCCTTCGTTTGGCTGCCAGTAATAGTTCGCTACAAACGATGATAAAGTTCCCGGTGCATTAAGCCTTGGAAGGATATTTCCTCGAAAATCTTTATTCACCGTTTTTTGTTTGAGCGAGAAGCCAAACGCATATCCCGCACTTAAGATTTCTTGTGAGGAATTATTATTGTAATCTCCATTCGGGAAAGCAAACAGTTGGCATGTTTTTCCAGTTTCCTCCTCTATAATGGATTTGGAATCTATTAATTCCTTAGTCCTGACATCTTGGGGTTGAATCTGGTGGTGAATGGCGTGCATAACCCCGTGGCTGCCGATTTCCACCCCAGCATTAGCTAATTGCCTTACTTCATCCCAGGATAACATCATAAATTCAGGAAACTCCTCCAGTAATCTCAGGGATTCCTCAGGAGGAAATTGAGAACGGAGTTCATCCATTAGAGAAATCACCTGGTGCATCGACATAACTTTCATTTGGTATCTTATGGTTTGAAATGCCTTCTCTCTTTTGATGCTTGATCCGAGGTCCCATCTTGAATTAAGAACCACCACTTCATTAGCATTCCCATGCAGAAGGAGTAAGGATAACTCAACAGTCCAAAGCAATTTTGTTTTGCCTATGCAACCAGCGCTAATGAAGAGGGTCCAGGGAATTTTATACTTATCGAATGTCTCTGCAGCAATAAAATTATTAGCATAACCATCATCAAAAGTGATAATTGTCCCTTGTCGCTTATCACCAATCTTAAAGTCAGAAACATTGATTGGATTTAATCTCCTTAAATACCTGGCGATTTCTTTAAAATCATCAACATCATGAAAATTTCTATGGACCCTGGTTCGATGCATTTTTTTTAGTACCCCGTGAAAAACAAGGATTCGAACACCTGTCTGCCATTCGCTTCCAGAGTGAAACCCTCGAAAAAATCCTTTTGCAATTTTCATCTGTTACAACTTCAAATCATAATAATTGATACTATTCACTGTTCACAGTTGCCTTGGAGAAAATATCGATCAAGAATGATCGATATGTCAAATTCGGTTTTTTAAAATTCGAAAGTGATTAAAACGCAAAACAATCAATTATCTCCCAATTGTTGATTTTATAATTCCAATTCAATCGTTTTGCCTTACCATCAAAAAAAGTGTGGCGAATAGCCCCCCTAAATCCATTATGCCTCATAGCCCATAAAATGATTTTTCGCAATCTAAGTGGCAAGAATCCTCTATCTTGACCTTCGATTTCAAGATAAGCCGAAGTAGAGTGTGAACCCTGAACACTTCTTTGATCAGTATGCTGTCTCATCAAAGCAAGTGTGACTGGAATAAAAACCGGTGCAGAAAACTTTGCCATTCTTATCCACAGCTCGATATCCAACGAATCTTTAAGCGAAATATCCAGATATCCACCGGCTTTCTCATAAAGGCTTCTTCTAAAAAAGGTTGATATGTGTTGAGGAACACCCATAACCCAAGGAGTGTAAAAACCAAGTCTCATTAATTTGCTGTTATAAGCATCTAGATGTTTTCTTCGTGGGGAAATAGCGACTCCGTCTAACATAAAGCTTGAGTGACCAGTGATCCAGTCAATTTCAGGAAATTGCCTAAAAATTCTCGCCACAAGATTTAAAGTGTACGGCAATTGTACGTCGTCACCGTTAATCGTACCCAATATTTCGCCAGATGATTGTAAAAACCCATTATTAAGAGCATCCGCTTGACCTTTGTTCTCTTGGTTCTGTATTAGAGTCAGCCGATCCTCATACTTATTAATAATCTCAATACTACCATCTGTGCTACAGTCATCGACAATTAAATATTCTAAATTTGTAAAGCCTTGTGATAATACTGAGAGAATTGTCTCTTCAAGAAAACTTTGCTGATTGAAGGAAGGGGTTACGATGCTTATAGTTGGCAAATTAAAATCGCCATTTTGCGGGACAATTTGCTCGGGTAATTGCCTGTTACTCATCCAGTGGAGATTGTTAACTGTCATACAGTACCCTTCTAAAGTTACAGTGCGGAAGTGGTTTTATTGGAAGAACGGTGTCAGAAAATATATTTATCCTGAGAAGATAACCTAGTTTGCAGTGCAATTCTATTTTTCAGAATAATTCAGCAGATTTAATAAACCTAAGATTCCCTTTGTTCCGGAAAACACAATATTACGAATCAAGAAAAGAACTCTCTGGAGAAAAGGTGACTGCATATCCCTTGGTACAATCCAAACGGTTAGAAATTTTTTCAACCAGGATTCAGGAATAACTCTATAGTTTCTCCATACTGACTGGAGCACCTCAGTTAACGAGCGTCTTTGAAAGCGATGGGTTTTTGTTTCGGGATAAACACGTGTTACAGCAAGATCAGAATTCAAGAACACGAGATCAGCGCCATGTTTTGCCATCCTGAGCCAGAGATCATAGTCCATCGACATCCGATATCTCTCATCAATGTATCCGACTTCTTGTAACAAACTAAGTGGATAAAAAGTAGAAGGTTGTTCAATGATGTTCTTTTCAACGAGGTGCTTTATCGTAAGTGGATATTGTTCCAATCGCGTTAATTTGTCTAATGCTGAGTTGCCTTTTAATTTTGAACCAGTAATTAAAGCGTTTGGCCGACCGTTTTCAATCCAGTAAGAAACCACGGCTTTAAAAGCTCCAGGAAAAAAAATATCATCTGAATTAATCCAACCAGCTAATTCCCCGGTTGCAAGGTGAAAGCCTTTGTTGATCGCATTTGACTGTCCTTTATCTTTCTCACTTACCCAGTAAGCTAACCATGGTTCGTACTTCTTGATTATCTCTACGCTTCCATCAGTTGAGCCACCATCAATGATGATATATTCAAGGTTTTGGTAGCCTTGCATAAGCACAGAGCGGATGGTTTCCTCCAAGTATTGTGCCTGGTTGAAAGAAGGTGTGACAATGCTGATCTTTGGCCATTCTGTTCCGCTTGTCATACAATCTGGATATATCTCATGGCTTTCATCCCAAGGCCAACCTGGTTTTTCTGTGTAAGGAAGATTACTGTTCAAATCTACTGTATCCTAATGAATTCCAAATTCCTTCCGAATTTCCTTTTGAATTTTGTATAATAAATTTTCTGAGAAAGTCAATTCATAACGATGTTTCTCTATCACAAATTTTTTGAAGTATCTGTTTCTCCAGTTTATCTGTTGTCTTATCCGGTCATCCTCAGCCCCGTTGAAACTTGCTTTCCCATGGTGATAGATGGAATTTAAGTAAATATTTCCCCATAAACCATTAAAGGCTTTTGTGGGTGGAGCAAAATACACTCTGTGACCACTCTCGGTCAATTGCCTGCCGACTAAGCGACCTGTATCGACTCCCGTCGTGAATAAACTCTCGTCAAAGCTTACTGATCTTCCAACGCAATCTTTTTTCATCATCATAAAACAAGGATGGGTTTCATTCACTTTTCCAGGCACCAACGCCAAAACCGCATCGAAAGAGGTAAGTATTTCTTCACAAGCCTGCAGCCAGCTCGTGTTGATTGGGTGTGCATCAGAATCAAAAATACAAAGGTAATCCCCAATTACTTCCCTTATCGCTCTATTAAGTACGTTGGCGTGATCATGTCCTTGGACTTTGAAATGTTTTTCACTTCTTGGGTATTCCACTACTCTAACGAATGGACTTAACTCCTGAAGTTTACGATGGGATTCTAAAGCCCGATCTTGATTAATGATTAATATTTCATCAATTCGTTCGAATGGTGTGAAAACTTGGATACTATCGATCAACCGAAGGGTCCAATCAAAATCAAAAAAGTGGGTTGTAATGATCGATAAGTTATTTATCATCCAAGTTGGTTTCCTTTTCTTAAACCTTAAGACACCTCTAGAACACCGATGCCAAACCCATCCTGATTTTCGTTTGGCATCAACTAAGAACTCTTATTGTTAGAAAGGAAAAACTCAAGAGGTGATTAAGTCACTCGATCCAACTGAGCAATAAGCATTTTTAATCGGCTTTTTAAAGAAAAGAATTTGCGATATAACCATGTGGGACTAAAGGTCCACTGGAGTAATTTTTTAACCGTGTAAGTATTATTGAGTGAATCTTTACAAAATAATAAGACTTCTCGAGCTTCTTTCTTCTTACCCGCATAGATTAATGCTCGCGCCCTGCCTATCTCAGAGCGCACCAAACTGGCATAAAGAAGTTTGTTCTCAGTCTCATCAAGTTGCCCGCTTGCGAGCAGCTGTTTGCCAACCTTCACCACTTCCAGCTCGTATTCAGGAAAGTGAAGCCAGGATCGATTTTCTGCGTCGCGATGATAAATCGCTAATGGGTAAAACTTATACGCGATTTTATTATACAGGGACAGTCTCAACCAGGTAGTTAAGTCTTCGGTTAGTTTAATACCGTCAGGAAACATTCCTACTTCTAATAAAGCTGATTTTCTTACAACTATTGAGCTAGGAAAAAAAGGAGTATCTGCCTGAATTGACGCAATATAGCTTTCGAGCACACCACTCCAACCCAGCTCTGTAGAAATGCTAGGTTGGATCACACATAATTTTCCGCCCTCTTCCGATTTAAGATATGCCGATGCCAACACATTACACTCCGGATACGCAATCATTAATTCATAGATTTCTTCAAGAAATGCAGGCAGCCATTCATCATCAGCGTCCAGAAATGCAATCCACTCAGTATCCGCTTCAAGGATACCCCGATTTCTTGCCGCAGAGACACCTTTATTTTCCTGGCGGATGATGCGAATGCGAGCGTCGTGAATTGCGCTGGCTGCCTCAAAACTACCATCAGTCGAGCCATCGTCCACGATGATTAGTTCAAAATTCTGGTAGGTTTGAAAGAGGACAGAATTAATCGCTCGTTGGATGTGTTTTTCTTTATTATAGAGTGGAATTACTACAGAGAAAATTACACCCGAAGGTTTTTCCATCACAGTCCAAACTCCTCAAAATTATGGAGACTCTGTCTAACTACTTGCAGGTAGGCATGTCCGTACCTCTGATCGGGTTCAAGATGGTTGCCTTCGGCCCATTCATTCCAGGATTTGATAAAGATTATTTGTCGATCATCAGCATAACCAGCCACTCGTTCTATTGCTTTTTGAATTTGGTTTGCGAAGAGCTCCGGTGTTGATTCATGTCCCACAAAGCCCAAATAACCGCTACGAGGCGTGTTGTCCCAATTGGGAATCACACAAGGATAATATTCATACGCAAGCTTTTCGAAATGAACTGTTGTGTGCGCCACATCCATGTAATCATAGACATGGAAAGGCCGCTTTAGGTGTTTTTGGTAGAATTTCATTATCCTCTTTTTACCAATTCTTCCTATAATCAGTTTCCATAAGATGTTGTGATGTTCTACATATGGCCAATATAGTCTTGAGATAGTAAAACCATCAAAGCCTGCGGCATTCATCTCTTCAGTCACGATATTATTGTTTAAAACACCTACAATATGTAATCCGGGTAAGCCTGATTCCACTGCCATTTGATTCCAAAGATCCAAGGTATTTTCTGGCTGTGGCAATTCGTAAGGTCGATATATTAAAAATAACGGCTTTCCCTCGACACGTATGTACCTGGAATCTAAAAAGGCTGGAAGCAGCGCATGAAAATGCTCTCGGTGGTCTTTTTCACCTGGATAAGTTTGTTCGATCAATGTCCTTCCATCAGCGCCGTGCCAGATCCCTTTCCAACTCTCGTTTGCCCAGGCCAAACAGAAGGGGAAGTCTGGTTTTCCACTGGCAAGAACTTCATTAAATGGTCTTTCGAGGAGCTGTTTCCCTGCAAACCAGTAGTGCCAGTAGCAGAAACCCTCAATCCCAGCTTCTCTTGCGAGCTCAGCCTGCTGCTCACGCACTTCCGGCACGCGCAGGTCATAGAACCCCAGGTCGGCAGGCAGGTGGGGCTGGTAGTGACCTTTGAAAAGCGGCTTGGCTTTAGCCACATTGGTCCATTCGGTAAATCCTTTCCCCCACCACTCGTCATTTTCCGGGATGGGGTGGTATTGGGGAAGATAGAAAGCAATCAGTCGTGGTTTCATTTGTCCAATTTAGGCAGAGAATATTTTAAACACACAAATTGGTTGGTTTTAGGTTACGCAAAATTCTTCTAAAAAATCTACGAATCTTCAACTGCCTATGAAAGAAGGTCTCCACGGTGTTTTGGCGGATTCTCATGTAATCCACTCCACCATCAATTGCTGAGAAACCACTGTCGTTGTAAATTCCAACAAGGACTGGGATGTAAACAAACTTATACTTGTTCTCTGCCCAACACCTGATGTTTAAGTCGTAATCTCCCAAAACCTTGTATTGTGGATCAAACTTATACTCCGAAAACACCGCCCGGGGATAGAAAATGGATTGATGACAAATATTTTTCTTTAACAGCTTTACCCAGGTAAATTTCCCATCGTAAACAGTGTTGCTAGTAAGAAAGTAAGAATTTCCATAATAAATCCTTTTGGGATTCCGAAGGTGCTTGGAGACCTCCTCAAGGCAATTTACCAATTTATCATCTGCTCCTAAAAAGTAAATCCAATCCCCTTTGGCTAATTGAACGCCTTTTTCCATTGCATCGTAAATACCATTGTCTGGTTCACTTATCCAAGAGGCAATAAAAGCCTGATTTCTCTTTATTACTTGAACTGTCTCGTCCACAGAACATCCATCGACAACAATCAATTCTTTTGCTGGGTAGGCATTTGAGATCACGCTATCCAAAGCAGTCTGCAGATACTTTGCAGCATTAAGTGTGGGAATTATTATCGATATTAGTGGCGGTTTTTTTTTCTTGACCATGGTGTTCTGAACACAGGTAATAATCTAATCTCTGATGCCGTCATAGATCTTTTTTGATTCTTGTGGACGATGATTGCTTTGTTGCTTTGATTGGAAAAATTGTTTTAAGTTAAGTACCAAGTTCATAAATTTCTTTCCCCTTTTGCTCAAACCTCTCAATAGAAAAGACTTCTCAAAGTACGCCTTGTCAAGCCCATAGATCCGGCTTATCTGATATTCGACATCTCCGAGTAACCAACCAACATATTTTTGAGGGGATTCCGGAAATGGCGGAGGCTGGTTTGTTGGCTCTAGAAAGTATTTTGAAAAATTCTCAATATCTTGCTCGTTCATTCCTGTTCTACAAGCCCATACTTTTTGACCTGGAACAAGCATCGGTGATGGTCCTCCAAGGTAAATATTTCCATCGAGCATCAAAGGCGACTGGATGTTTTTGTAAATTAGGAGTGAGATCAGAGCTTGATCGTGCCTGTGTTTTGGATCTGTTGCCTTGATATTTTTCTCCACCATTGCCAATTCTAAAGCTTCTTTCAGAATCCTGGACATCAACTCATTCGATTTATTAAACCCCATGAAGCCGCCAGCTAGCGTTGATTTGCCCTCTCGAAATGAAGGATCAACGCCACAGCCTACGCAAGCCTCTTCTGAAGCCTCCTCAACCAGTAACCTATAGTTCGGTACAACCAGGTAACCAGTATTTTCGATATGTGGAAAAACTTCCTCTAACGGGCTCAATACAACCGCGCCAGCGTCTATCCATAAGAAAGTTTCAGCATCTATGTCATTCCAACACCAGATTTTCCAGGTGAAATGTTGACGCCAATGCGGGCAAAACTCTGGAACTTTCCGAACTTCGACATTTCGACCTTCCAGAGAATTCACCACAGAAACGGGCAACCCCAAATCATAGACAACAACAGGGGGATGAGATGGCCAGTTGGCTTCAAGTGAACCTAACAAAGCAAGTAGTTGCCTTGTATAGGATTCTGAAGCTGCCGTGATAATCGCTGATTTCATCATCCCGGTAAATCCTTAGTGTCATCCAACAAAACCCAACCGGCACCCTTGTCGTATTCGAAAACCCACCCAGTTTCAGTAGAACTACCTTCAGCAATTAATCGGATAGTGTTTTCAATTCTTGCAAAATACTTGATACCCGGGTCGGATATGTACAAATTCAAGATGTATTCACCTTTGGTAATCCGTGGTAATTGAATTGTTCTCTCAATTTTGAAGTTACCCTCATCGTAAACATCAACCTTGCCATGATGGTGCCCAGGACTATAAAAACCAAGCGGTTTTCCAAGCAAATCAGTAATCCGTGCTTCGACCTCAAGGTGCGCCTTGTTTTTTAGTCTCCCTTCAACAAGCACATTAATATCACGTCGTGAGCCAGGTAGAATTAACTCTACTTTTTCAGAGTCATTGATAAGAATTCTGGAAATGGCTATGTCAGTGTCGCTGTAGCTAATGTCATCAAGTAAGGATTGGTCTCTGTTTGTTTGGTTTGGCCTAAGGTATTGATTGGTGACAAATCCTGAATCACCATCTATTTCTATCTTTCCACCCGTGAGCAAAATTGACCTTCCACAAAGTGTTTGAATCGCCGCCATATTATGACTTACAAATAGCACCGTCCGACCTTCGCCCGCCACATCGCCCATCTTGCCCAGGCACTTCTTCTGGAACTCGGCATCAC
>ENA-UOOK01006780-UOOK01006780.1-fermentation-metagenome-genome-assembly--contig:-NODE-6780-length-10758-cov-4.683547_pt1 | contig 10758 bp, 14 predicted proteins | sample MGYA00245777_ERZ724023 | MGnify/ENA primary metagenome ERZ724023 (study PRJEB28704, sample SAMN03018312) | fermentation metagenome | biome: anthropogenic terrestrial biome; feature: soil; material... | reverse complement strand
AACAATCCTTTCCCATTTACACGATAAAGCCCGTTAAAGCAATGTTTATTGATAAATATAAACATTGCGGCCAATTCCACATCAAAGTCCTCTTGCATTAATTTATCATTATATTTTTCTCTAATATCATAATAGTAGGTTTTGCCATCCTCCGGAATATTACAATCCAACTCATCAATTGCTTTAATAAGCTCTATTGGCGACTGTTTAATTTGTCTGTAGGCATTAATAAGAGACTTATTTATATCATTAATTATGGCATCCTTAGGCTGCAAATCAAACAATACCGCTCCACCGCCAACAAACGGTTCAAAATATCTATTATAATTTTTAGGCATTCTTTTATTTATTTCTTCAAGTAATTGTCTTTTCCCGCCTGCCCATTTTACAAATGGTGAAATATTAAATTTACTCATGGCAACACCACATCTTTCTCTATTCTATAAATATTATAACCTATTTCACTGAAATAACAATTGGTAATTATTTTTCAAATATAAATATGTATTCATGTGCCAATAATAAGAAAGGATAAAACTTCTTTGTCCAATACTTAGATGATCTACAATTATACTGCTCTTTAATGATAATCTCTTTTGATTTAAATCCGGCATTCAAAAAGCATTCCATTGTTTGAAATCCCAACGGTATAATATTTCCGTTCCTTCGAATATCCCCCATCATAATAGCACATACTTTTCCTGTCTTTAGAACTCTATATGATTCTTCTGCAACCTTTTTCATTTCAACAATAAATTTATTTGGCTCAAATAAAGAAATATCATTCATGTTATCAACACTGTATTTTATAATATCAGCATAGGGCGGATGAGTACAAATTAAATCAATGCTCTCATTTTTTAGGCACTTTAAACTTCTTGCGTCGCCGCATCTAACAATATTTCTTTTAATCATATCACAATCAAAATTCAAGTTATCTTTAGCTATTAAAATTGAATTTTCATTTATGTCTATTCCAATTGAATTTCTACCTAACAATTTTGCTTCTACAAGTGTTGTTCCGCTGCCAGCAAATTGATCTAGGACCCACTCATCCTGTTTGCTATATCTCAATATTAAATTCCTTGGTACATATGGTGACCAATTGCCTCGATAACTACCTGAATGGGTTGCCCAATTCCCTCTATTCTGAAAAGACCACATGGAAGTCAATTCTAAATTAAAATTAATCGGTTGTAATTTTATTGAAATAACCCCCTCTTATTCTATTAATGATTGCGTCTTTTTATAGAACATTTGTTCTATAAGTTAATTATAAGTTTTAACCAGGCAATTGTCAATGTATTATATAGAAATCTTTAGGTAATTTATCGACATAAAAATATAATGAATTTAATTTATAACTTAATTACAACCTTTACATATAATAAAGCAAGTTGCATCATTTATTATGAATGGAGGTTAATAATGAAATACTATTCAAATCCTGATAAATACAAAAGCTCAAATATAAATAAATTTAACATGAATAATAATTCCAATAATGAAGAAACCGGTTTTTTAGAAATAACTGTAACAGATGCTCAGACCGATATGCCTGTTGCTGATGTAGATATTGAAGTGTTTAAACTGACTATATCAGGCGAATATGCAGAAAGAGCCGTATCAGAATTAGTTGTCAGATATTCTACATATGACGATGGTACAATTCCCTTAATAGAACTGCCTGTAATTGAATGGCCGCTAAACCGGTATTTTGCTCATTTGGATATTTTCGGATACTATAATGTTACCATAATTAACATCCCCATATATGAGGATGTTAAAACTATATACAATGTCAAATTGAACCGAATTACTTCTCCCACTCCTTTGCGTGAATATATAAGGACTCCCACAAGCACAGAGTATTATACTCCTCCTGTTTGGTTTTTATAGGTGATGTCATCGTAAAAGATAGCGAAGGATCTAACAAATAAGGGACATTCCTCTTACCTACAGACTATCCTTATAGTAGAGGTATGTCCCCATAGCTTAACCGATGAGATTATTTAAAACTTAATATCCCTTTCTATTTCATTAAATAATCATTCCCATTGAATCTCCAACCAAAATCATATCCATGCCGGCTTTTTCCGCATATGCTGCAAAGCAGCAGTCATATGCCGTAACCCATACTGCCTTTTCACCATTTTCTTTCATTTTATATAAGTCTAAAATGGATTTTTTCTTAGCCAACTTCATTTTTATTCAAAGGTTGCATATTCTTATTAAAAAACAACTCATTCCATGGCTTTCTTTTATCAGCACCAATAGTTGTTCTCATTGCTGCTTCAAAAACCCTCATCTTTACCTTTTTATATCCCACAGGCGATATAATAGCAATAAATTCATTTACGTTCAAACCTGCTAACTGCATAAAACTATCTTTACTGAATGTTCCTCCCAACCAACATGTTTGTATCCCCAAATCAGTGGCGAAAAGAATTATCTTTTCAAATACATACCCAAATTCAAAAGCATCATTATTATCCTTATCCATGATGCCAATAATATAAGTATTTGCTCCCTGAATAAATCCATAGGTTCCTAATTTCTTGGATTCCTCTTTGCCTGTTCCAAAATTAGATACAATTTTAAATCTAAATTTATTTCTATTTTCTTGGTTTAATTTATCCAAATATGAATTCAATTCATCTAAATGCTCTTTTTCCAATACTTTGCCATCATAAGTCCTGGTAGATGTTCTTTCTTTTATTAAGCTTATTATTGATTCTTTATATTCCATAGAAACTCCTTTTTTATTTTACTCCCACTCCGGATACTGTTCGGGAGATTCGCCTTTACTTTCAATAATTTCAGGTTTTACAGGTATTGGAACATCTTTATCTATACTAATAACGATTATGTCGAACTCCCAATGATCTCCGAAGTCGAAGATGTATTTGATTTTTTGTCCCGTGTAAATACCCGCTTCCCCTATATAGGTATCATCTTCTACTCCATCGTAAGGGTTTCCCGTATATATAATCTTAGCCGTTCGTCTGCTTCCGCCAATATAAAACTCATATAAATGATCGTTGTCAAAATTAAAGACCTCCTGGATTGCAAGATGCAGATCCTCAAAGGTATTTTTATATGACATTCTGATCTTTCTCCAAATATTTTTTGAAAGGCTTACTTTAAAGGTATATACAGCACATCTATCTATTTCAGGTTCAACTTCATCTATTATGGTCTGTTGAACTATATTATCAGGAAATATCCCTGCAATAATAGAGAACAAATCTTGATTGTTATTTTTCTTTACTTTAATACCGCCAAACTCCAATAGTATTTTTAAATCCTGTATATTCCAAAAGTTTATTGCTTCATTTAGTAGCTGCTTGCAAATTATGATGCCTAAATCAGTTGGAATAACAGCTTTAATTGAGTCTTCATACTTACCTTTTGCTCCTTCAATTAATTCCAGTTTGCATAATCCAAAATAATGCAAATGATGTGAAAAGGAGGCTGATCCGGTGAAGAGCGTATATGTTTTAACTGACTTTAAAATGCGTTCATCGTTCTTTCCATTGGCAATTAATTCTAATAACTCATATAATTCAAACACTCCCGACCATCTATTAAACTTTTCATCGAAATTATACTTTGACCAATAAGTTTCAAGAAGAAACACATATTTCTCAAAATTGTTAAGTTTCAAAAAAGATTCCGTTCCTGTACTCACACTTAAATATGCCTTGCCTTTTTCGTCATTAATTATTAAGAATAATCTGCTCTCAATAGCTAAAGAAAACATTAAATCTATAATCAAATAATAATCCTGAAATTAGTTGGGAGCTGTTACCGGCTTTCTATAGTTAAGTTCTGAATTCAGCTTAAATGAATCATTTTTCCCTAAGACTCCCATCCTGGGTGATAAAGTTGGTTTTTCTTCCTCAACATATTTAATAAATGTTTCAAAATCCTGCAATAATGGTGATATGTAATTTTCTATTTCTATTAAACTTTCTTTTATTTTTAATGGTTTTGTCACAATATCTTCTCCCTTATTATTCGCTTTCTTTATATTTTTTGTACAAGCTGTTACTTTAATTAAATCGTCAACCTATCTTTATTTAGAATGGAATTTCATTGTCATCATTATATTTATTACTTTCCGGTGTGTTTGCCCAATCTTTTGCCTCCCCATTAAATATACCATAAGGTACTCCACCTTCAGTAAAACCGGCAACATACTCCATATCATATAACTCTGCTAAATACTCTTCGTATTGTTCCTCTGTCCATATCTCCACATCATTATTTTTGGTTTTTTTAATTCTCTTTTTTTTATTCATTATATAATGCAATCTCCTTTTTGTTAAATCTTATCTATCTGCTGTTTATGGCATATATTCTGCATTATTTCATTTCCTTTTTTAATAAATATGCTTCTCAGGTATTACTCCCCTTACTCCGCCTCTTGGATTCTCAATGTCACTGCTATATTACACCTTATAATTATATATTATAACTTCCTCGCCTACCCTATTGTTGGCATCAGAATTAATCATTCTTTTAGCACTAACGTTATCAATAAATATCTTATATTTAGAATTATGATCAAATAAATTGCTATATAATTCATTAATGAACTCTGTATTGTGATTTGTAAGCATACATCGACAACCATTAACAGTTAGGTCTTTAAATAATTGAGATAGTCTGATATGACTATCCTTATTAAAACCTTCCTTCGTGTAAGATTCAAAAGTCGTATCGTTTAATGGTGCATAAGGGCTGTCTAAAAAAACATAATCGCCTTCTTTCGCACCTTTGCATGCATATTCAAAATCGCCATCAAGAATTGTAATAGTTTTTAAATATTTTGATGTATTCATAATATTTTCAATATTATATGATGCTTGTCTACTATTATTATATGGAACGTTAAATAATCCTTTCCCGTTTACACGATAAAGCCCGTTAAAGCAGTGTTTATTGATAAATATAAACATTGCAGCCAATTCCACATCAAAGTCTTCCTGCATTAATTTATCATTATATTTTTCTCTAATGTCATAATAGTAAGTTTTCCCGTCATCCGGAATGTTACAGTCCAACTCATCAATTGCTTTTATAAGCTCAATAGGCGACTGTTTAATTTGTCTGTATGCATTAATTAGAGCTTTATTTATATCATTGATTATGGCGTCTTCAGGCTGCAAATCAAATAACACCGCCCCTCCACCAACAAAGGGCTCAAAATATCTGTTGTAATTTTTAGGCATTCTTTTATTAATTTCTTCAAGTAATTGTCTTTTCCCGCCTGCCCATTTTACAAACGGAGAAATATTAAATTTGCTCATTGCAACACCATATCTTATCTTTCTTTTATTCTATAAATAGTATAAACTGATTCAGCTTAAATAACAACGGTAATGTAATTACTTTTCAAAGATGAAATGCAATTGTGCTGCCTTTAATAATTATTTTTTTGATTTAAGCCGGCAGCATTCCATTGTTTGAAATCCTAAAAGTAAATATATAGAGACGAAGCTATCCTATTAAGGAATAGCTTCTCTTCCTTTGCACAAATTTTATAAATTCCTTTTAACTGATGATAAATGATGTATATCCTTATCAATATAACATTGCTCCTTAGTAATCAATTATCATCTTCACCTGTATCGCGAAGACCTTGAGAACGACAATCACGACACCAAGATTGAGGAATTGTTTTTCCTGTTCCCATATTTCTAAAACCAAATTCTTCTTCAATTTCGGCTTCACCATATACTACTTTTCCGCAATTAGGGCATTTAGCATAGTCTCCATACGGCATAATATGTACCTCCTTTCACATCGATATAAAAAACAGATTCAAGGTCTTTGAATGATTGCACTATAATTGCTTTTAATTGCTCTTATTTTTTAAACCTTATTTGCAAATTTAGCTTCATGTATACATCATTTTTTTCTTTATATAACTCACCAAAATTATATCTGTGTGAAGGTGTGTCAAGCTTTGTATTTTTCAATAGATAATCTTCAAATTCATTTCTGTTATAAATATGATAACAAAGAATTTCTCCGTCTTCTTTAACTACTATATAACCACCGGTAGCATCATAATGACCTTTCCATACTGTTGCAGGTGTCATACCTAAAGCTATATCAGTTAATAAAGATTTTATCTTGTATTCATAAAAGGTATGATTATAACCTAAATTAAAATTACATGGGTTTTCTTTTTCAACAATATCCAATAAATCAATCAAACTGCTTGCATTTCCCATATAATAATTTAATAACATATTTGAAACAATAATAGGCATATTACTGTCAATTACTTGTAGATTTAACTTAAAAATCTCATTCTCCATTCCTGTAAACTTAAACTTCCCACCGTTAGACAAAATATAGGTAATCCTGTCTTTATACTTTCTTTGTAGTGGGTTGATAGAATTAATGTATTCTATTTCCAAATTTGTGAATGACTTCTTCCTAATTTTATAAATGAAATTTGTGGTAGTACCTGGATTTAACAGAGTTGATGCTCCACCTATTCGAGATTTTATACTAAATCCAAGTATCGGATCAAATCCGGTAAATTGGTCATGTACGACAAGAGTAATGTCAGATTTTTCATTAGCTTGAGCTTTAATTGTTGTACAATTTATACTGCTTAAGAATTCTTCAATCTCGGGTGCAGGAAAGGTTCTTTTGCCGTTTGAATCTATAATTATATTATATAATTTTTTAGAATATTCTACAAATGTGTTTATCGGCAAGCTTACAAGTAATTGTCCGTCATCACCGTTTATCACCTTTATATTACCATTCCTGCAGTACTCCCTACTGCCATCAGTTTCGGTTCGTAGAATTTTTAAAATTGGATAATAAATATTTTCAATTCTGTTCAAATCAGAATCCGCCGCATATAATCTTCCATCAGCCAATAACTTTAGAAATGTATAAATTTCACTCCATTCACCTTTATTACCTGTTATCATATCAATAACTCCTTAAGATTTTTTTTACAACCCCTTTTGCAGTAGCTTGTACAGCGGGTACAGCTACGGAATTGCCAAACTGCTTATAAGCTTGTGCGTCTGATACATCTATGATAAATTCATCAGGAAATCCTTGTAATCTTGCCCATTCTCTCGGTGTCATTCTTCTTATGCCGTCTCTGTTAACAACACCTTTTATGTGCGTAACAGGTGTAAAATCAGTTAATCTGCCATCAATTATTAAATTTCTTTCTCTCCCCATGCCCCCAACAACAATGGCATTAGCAATTCCATCTTTAGAAATAATCTCGTATCCGAATCCGTTACCTTTCATTTCATGCCTTTTTTTATGTTCTTCCAATGTATTCAAGTATTGTGTTGAAAGATAGTATTTCACAGATACGGGCTTGTCTTCTATTATATCGTTAATATTAACTTCTTTATTTATAGGGTTCGGGTACTTAAATTCATCAATTTTTAAATTTTTATTAAAACCAACTATAAATATACGTTCTCTGTTTTGTGGTACACCAAAATCTTTTGCATTAATAATTTGAGGTTCCGGTACATAATAATCAAGATCCTCACGTAGTGTGTTTAAAATTACTTTGAGTGTCCTTCCTTTATCATGATTTCGAAGATTCTTGACATTCTCCAATAAGACATATTTGGGCTTCTTTATCGCCAATATATCCATTATACGGAAAAACATCTGTCCGCGATCCTCTTCAAATCCAGCTTGGCTTCCCATCATACTGAATGTCTGACAGGGAAATCCACCTGTCAGTAAGTCGAATTTAGGAAGAGATTTTATGTTCTTCTTATTACCGGTAAAAGCAACAATATCCCCCAGTACAAATTCATTTTCATCTATGTTATAATTTGCACGATAGGTCAATTCCGCCTTAATATCAATCTCTGAATACCCTACACAATGAAATTCCATAACATTGTCCTTTGTAAGAAGATCCATTGCCCTCCTAAAACCGCCAATACCAGCAAATAGTTCTAAATGTTTCATAAGAATTTCATTATACTACGTCCTATCACTTCAGCAAACTTCACTGGTACCGCATTTCCAACTTGTGCATACCATGAGTTTTGAGCTCCTTTCAATATAAAATCATCTGGAAACGTTTGTATGCGTGCAGCCTCCCTTGGAGACAATCCACGCGCTTCCCATGGATGAATATACATATTACAATCATACTTCATATGAGAAGTGATAGTTTTACATATTTGGTTCTCATCAAGTTTAAAGTACTTATCTTTAAATATGTTATTACGCCTTTTATACGGCATTATATCTTGTATGGATTCATGTAAAGAATTTGCGCCTTGAGGCAATCTTCTATAAATCTCAATATCACGTAAATTATTATATCTATTTTTGTGATTATATAATTTAGTAATAACTCTATCACCATTAATAAAGTGATAAAAATCTGTATCCGGATATGAAAAATCTCGTTCCATAAATCCACACTCTTCAGATTCATACTCTCCTTGATTCTTTTCTTTTCTAGCTTCCAGATGTGGCAGACCAAACAATACATCTCTTAATAAAAAAGGATCTCTTTTGTAACGTTCAATTTCTGCAAAAATATCATTTGGAGCAACACCCATTCTGTTACCAATCATTATGAAACGTTCTCTATTTTGAGGTATACCAAAATCTTGAACTTTCAATAACCGATAATCATAAAGATACTCATCTCCTAAGTACTCTTTAAAATTGGCAATTATCTCATCGAACTTATTAGCCATTCCTTTTACATTTTCCATTATGAAAAATTGCGGTCTAATTTCCGAAAGGAATTGCAAATAAGCCTTATAAAGCTGATTCCTTGGATCATCAATAATCCTTTGCCTATTCGCCATAGAAAAGCCTTGGCAAGGAGGGCCTCCACATACTAAAGTAATTGGTCTATCCGGATTCTTAAGTGTATCTCTATATTTGTCTAAACAAGTATTCAATTCATTGATGTCTCCAATAAAATACTGTCCTTGTTTTAGACTATGATTAGCCAAGTAAGTAGATGCAAAGGTTTCAACAATCTCGTTCATGAACACAACTTCAAACCCTGCCTGTTCAAGCCCAAGGCTCAACCCGCCACACCCTGCGAATAAATCTATAAATGTATATTTTTTTTGTCTACTCATTCTACTTCATAATTAAAATCGGCCTCTATAAGGTCTTTAATATCCACTTTAAGCAGTTGGGCTATTTCTACAAACTGAGACATTGATGGTTGTATCTTATTAGTCTTCCATCGTGACACAGTCATATCGGTGACACCCATCTGTTCTGCCAGCCAACGATTGGTTATTTCCTTTTCCGCTAGAACTACACGCAATCGGTTTGAGCATTCTATTTTCGCCATATTGCTTCGCATTATATTTTCAAGTACAAAATTAAACATAAAAAGATAATATTCAAAACAACATGATAAGAATATCATATAACGTCGTTACAAAAAGCATTATGCTGCATAAACATAATGTTGATTCCACATAATTTGATCTCATTGTATCGGTCGCATCATCAATCTATTATATAATATGCAAAAACACACCTCTTTCTTTACTTTATAATAGGTTATTGTTTTTATTCGTCACCTTCATCAAGATAAGTCCAGTCTTTAGTTGCATATTCCTTCTCAAATTTCGTCAAGTCTTCCTTGATACGTTCACGGAAACTATCTTCGCTGTCATCGCCACTCATCATCCAATCTACACGAGTTGCATATATTTCTGCTATACGCATTTGCCGATAAGCCTCTTTCATAGCATTTATTGTCTCATCGGACAGTTCCAACACATCAGTTTCATACGGATAATGGTCATAATAACAATGATGTATTGAGTATAATACCGGGATTTGTTCAGCATCTGGAGTGCCAGACCACTAGTGTCCGGTAAACTTCTCCTTAGAATTCGTAAGTATCTGATAAATAATATTTTCCGCGGACAAACGCCTGTACACGATTTGAAATGCCTACATTTGCAGAGTGTAAGCTAATCAATCAGAAAATGAACAAAGGCAAAACCGTATTCTCACAAGTCATGGATATGATTCCAAGAAGAGAATTTGACAATATAGTCAGCAAGTATAATGGTAACCGCTATGCCAAGCAGCTTTCGTGCCATGATCAGTTCTTGATTATGTGCATGGCTCAGTATGCCGACAAGAATAGCCTTCGCGACATTGAGGCCAGCCTCATAGCTTTGGATTCTGCACACAAGCTGTATGCTTGTGGAATCCGACATGTAGCTGCGAAAAGTACGCTGGCCGATGCTAATGAGAAACGCAGTTGGCACATATACGAAGAGTTGGGACAAGTACTCATCAAAAAAGCAAGAGCCTTATATATCACAGATCCGTTCCGCCTTGACATAGATAATATGGTGTATGCCTTTGACAGCAGCACTATAAGTCTCTGTCTCAAGCTCTGCCCTTGGGCAAAGTATAAAAGTGATATTGGCGGGGTGAAGATGCACACCCAACTTGACCTACGCGGTAATATTCCGGTCTTCGTGCGACTTACAGAGGCAAGTGTCCATGATGTGAATGTATTGGATGGCATAAACGTAGAAATGGGTGCTATATACTTGATAGACAAGGGTTATGTGGACTTCAAACGATTGTACAGAGACTTCCAAGCGAAGGATGCCTTTTTCGTCACTAGAATTAAGGACAACACTAAGTACGAGGTCATTGAAGCAATGCCTGTGGAAAAGTATACAGGAGTCATTTCAGACGAGAAGATAAGGCTGACAGGAGTCAAGAGCAAAA
>ENA-UOOK01006779-UOOK01006779.1-fermentation-metagenome-genome-assembly--contig:-NODE-6779-length-10759-cov-5.486454_pt1 | contig 10759 bp, 8 predicted proteins | sample MGYA00245777_ERZ724023 | MGnify/ENA primary metagenome ERZ724023 (study PRJEB28704, sample SAMN03018312) | fermentation metagenome | biome: anthropogenic terrestrial biome; feature: soil; material... | reverse complement strand
TGCGAAGGCAAAGAGCACGCTGAGATGAAAGAGAAAAAAGAAGCCGAAGAAAAGGCCGCTATCCGTGAAAAAGTCGGAGAGGATACAGAAAGCAAAGTATCCTGACTATTTTCAACCTGATATCAAAATAAAGTTCAGCGGGGGCTGCTGCAAGATGAAAGTTTTGCGGCAGCCCCAACTGTTTGCGCCGGCCGGAAGCTCCGCCCACCGGCGGCGCGGTGGCATTCCGGCCGGCGACCTGCTATAATGGATAAAAAACCAGTGCGCCGCACCCGAAAGCGCGGGGAGAGGGAGGGGATGACGATGAAAGCCCCGAGAAACAGAACGATCGATTTTCCGCTTGAGGAAAGCGCGGATTATCTCGGCCGGTGCATTTCCGTGAACGCTCCGGCCGGGCTGCGGGAATTGCGCAACCGGGTGATCCTGGGCGACGCTTTCGCCGTCATGCCTTATCTGCCGGAAAAATGCGTGGATCTGCTGATCGCCGACCCTCCCTATAACCTGGACAAGGACTTCCACGGGCTGAAATTCAGAAAAAAGCGGGACGGCGATTACCGGCGCTACACGGTTGCCTGGATTGAAAAAGCCCTGCCGCTGCTGAAGCCGGACGCCTCGGTCTACGTCTGCTGCGACTGGAGGTCCAGCCTGATCGTGGGCGAGGTCCTGCCGCGGTACTTTATCGTGCGCAACCGCATCACCTGGCAGCGGGAAAAGGGCCGCGGGGCGCAAGCAAACTGGAAAAACGGCATGGAGGACATCTGGTTCGCAACGAATTCGGAAAGCTACACGTTCCATCTGGACGCGGTGAAGATCCGCAGGCGCGTCGTCGCGCCGTACCGCGCCGACGGCAGACCCAAGGGCTGGGAGGAAACGGCGGAGGGGAACTTCCGGGACACCTGCCCGTCCAACTTCTGGGACGACATCTCCATCCCGTACTGGTCCATGCCGGAAAACACCGCCCACCCGACGCAGAAGCCGGAAAAGCTGATGGCCAAGCTGATCCTCGCAAGCTCCGGCGAGGGCGGCCTGGTTTTCGATCCGTTCCTGGGCTCGGGGACCACGGCGGTAACGGCGTATAAGCTGAACCGGGACTTCATCGGCATCGAGCAAAATCCGCAGTATTGCGCCTGGGCGCAGCGGCGCCTGGAAATGGCGGAAAGCGACAGGACGATCCAGGGCTATGAAGACGGGGTTTTCTGGGAGCGCAACGCGTCCCCGCCGCGGAAAAAGGCCGTGGTTCCGCGGCCCGCGAAGGGAAAGGCGTGAAAAGCGGCCGGCACAAAGCTGCCGCCCCGGTCCAAATTCCGGACCGGGGCGGCAGCTTTGTGATTTCTATTCCGTTTTCCGCCGGCCCGCCGACTCCGCCTTCAGCCGCTCCATGGCTTTTTTCAAAAGGAGGTAACCCGTCCGCGCGTCTTCGGTCCGGGAAACGGCCAGCTCCAGGGGGCACAGGCCGTCCCCTCTCCGGTTCCGGATAAAATCGACCAGTTCCCCCCAGGCGGCGGAGCACCCGTGCTCCGCCAGATAGGCGCGGGCGGACGCCCCCATGACTTCGCCGTAAGCGCTTTCGGCGCCGCCCAGGACGACGATCATGGCCGCCGCCTTTCCGACGACCTTGTCGAAGACGCGGGCGTCCCGCAGGATTTCCGGCTCGCTTTCATAAATCGACACGAGGGGCGAAACGCCGGGGCCGGTTTCCGTCCGCGCGATGGCGCCGTTTTTCACCACCACGCAGCTTGCCAGCCCGTCCGTGATGATTTTTTTTGCTTTTTCCTCTGCGCGCATGGATCGGCTCCTCCCTTCGCCGCCTTATGCGGCTCCCCGCTTACGGCTGCCGGTCGAAAATACCGGAGGCCTTGCGGAGCGTCTCGATGATCGGCAGATGCTGCGGGCAGACGCCCTCGCACTGGCCGCACTGGACGCAGCTCCCGGCCGTGTGGCCGTCCCCGGCGATCCGCCGGTACGCGTCGTGCAGGCGCGGCTGGTCCCCATAGGTGAGCGCCGCATTGTATTCCCGGATGACGTCCGGGATCCTGATTTTCTGCGGACAGCCGTCGACGCAGTAGCGGCACGCGGTGCATCCGACGGTCGGCGCGCTGTGCAGCTGCTCCGCGACTTCCCGGAGGCAGGCTGTTTCCGTGCCGGAAAGCGGCTCCAGATCTTTGAACGTGGCGATATTGTCCCTCATCTGATCCTCGGAGGACATGCCGCTCAGCACGACGTAGACCCCGTCGAGCGCCGCGCTGAAGCGCAGCGCCCAGGACGCGGTCGACCTGCCGGGGGAGACGGCCCGCATCTTTTCCTCCAGGTCCCGGCGGAAGGACGCGAGCGCGCCGCCCTTCACCGGCTCCATCACGGCGACCGGCTTCCCGTGCTTCCGCGCCACCCGGTAGCACTCCCCGGAATTGGCGCCCTTGCTCGGCCAGTCGAAGTAATTGACCTGGAGCTGCACGAACTCCACCTCCGGGTGGTCGGTCAGGATCCGGTCCAGCAGCTCCGGCGTATCGTGGAACGAAAAACCGAAGCGGCGGATCAGCCCTTTTTTCTTCATCTTCTGCGCCCAGTCCCAGCAGCCGAAGCGGTCGCAGTTTTTCAGATGGTCGGCGTCGAGGCTGTGCAGCAGGTAAAAATCGAAATACCCCGCGCCCGTGCGCTCCAGCTGTTCCTGAAAGATCTTTCCGGTGTCGCCCTGCGATTTCAGGGCCCACACGGGCATTTTATCCGCGATGGTGAACCTGTCGCGCGGGTAGCGGTCCGCCACCGCGGCCTTGAAGGCCGTTTCCGACTTTCCGCCGTGGTAGGGGTACGCCGTGTCGAAATAATGGAACCCGTTTTCCAGAAACTCGTCCGCCATATCGCTCAGCCGCGCGATGTCGATGCCCCCGTCTTTCTCGGGAAGGCGCATCAGGCCGAAGCCCAGCCTCGGTTTTTTTTGCAGAATCTCGTCAGTAGCCATGGCATACATTTCCTTTCTGATATTTTTCCCATGCGGGAAAGGTCAGGGCAGCGGGTTGCCCGCCGCGCGGTAGATCTCATACCATTCCTCGCGCGTCAGGGTAAGGTCGGCCGCCTTGCGGCAGTCTTTCAGCCTGCCGACGTTCATGGTGCCGATCACCGGCTGCATGTTCGCGGGGTGCCGCAGAATCCACGCGAGGGCGATCGTCGTGTCGGCGACGCCGTGGTCTTCCGCTATTTTCCGGATCGCCCGGTTCAGCTCGGGGAATTTGTCGCTGCCGAGGAAGACGCCCTGGAAAAAGCCGTACTGGAAGGGGGACCAGGGCTGGACGGTGATGTCCCGGAGCCTGCAGTAATCGAGAATGCTGCCGTCGCGGTCCACGGCCGATTCGTTTTCCATATTGACGTTCACGCCGTTGGAAATCATCGTGCAATTGGCGACGCTCAGCTGCAGCTGGTTCGCCACGATCGGCTGCTTCACCCACCTGCGCAACAGCTCGATCTGCATCGGCTTCTGGTTGGAGACGCCGAAATGGCGCACCTTTCCGGACGACTGCAGGATATCGAACGCCTCCGCCACTTCCTCCGGCTCTACGAGCGCGTCCGGGCGGTGCAGGAGCAAAACGTCGAGGTAGTCCGTCTTCAGGCGCTTCAGGCTGCCGTCCACCGCTTCCAGGATATGTTCCTTTGAGAAATCGTACATTCCCTTGCGGATGCCACACTTCGACTGGACGAAGATCTTCTCCCGGATTCCGGCGTTCATATGGATGGCGTCCGCGAAAATCTCCTCGCAGGCGCCGTCGCCGTAGACGTCGGCGTTGTCGAAGAAATTCAGCCCAAGCTCCAGCGCCGTGCCGATGAATTTTTCCGCCTCGGCCTTGCCGATGGAATTGATGCGCATGCATCCGACGGCGATGGGCGGCACCTGCAGGCCCGATTTTCCCAGATTCCTTGTTTTCATTGCCAATCCTCTCCTTCTTTGTGTTTTGGCGGGACCGTTGCGGCGTTCCGGCGGCCCCGCTTCCCGTCGACCCGGGAAGCGGAAACGCGGCGCGGAAAACGCCTGTTCCCCAAAAGCGCGCGAGGGCCGTGAGAGGGGCGCCCCGCCCCCGGCGGCCGGAGGCTTCCCCGTTTCCGAAAAGGACTTGAAAAGCCGCCCGCGCTGCTTTATAATTCACAGTATAAACCTTAAAGTCAACATGAAGTCAATACGAAAACGGAATAAAAAATGATCTCGGGGGATGGCGGATTTGTATTACTCGATCAAGCAGGTTTCGGAAAAAATCAATATCCCGGCCTATACGCTGCGCTACTATGAGAAGGAGGGGCTCCTGCCGTCCATCGGCCGGAGCCGGGGCGGAATCCGCCGCTTTACGGAGGAGGACCTGGACTGGCTGGGCCTGATCTGCTGCCTGAAAAGCACCGGCATGCCCATCAAAAGGATCCGGGAATTCGTCGACTTGAGCCGGCAGGGGGAAAAGACGCTTTGCCAGCGCTGTGAGATCCTGATGGAGCATAAGAAGAGCGTCGAGAACAGGATCGCGTGCATGCAGGCGCAGCTGCAAAAGGTGAACTGCAAAATCCAGTGCTTTTCCTCCCAGTATGAAGCCTACCGCCGCCGGAAAGCGGAGTAGCTAAAAACGCGGCGTCTTTCTCCTTCCGCTTTTCCTCACCTTGGGAAACCGGACGTTCCGCAGCCGCCGCGAAACCTTCGCCCGCGGCGGGGCGGGGACAAAGCGGGGAAGGGTACGGACAGCACTGGGCGGCGGGAATTTCCCGCCGCCCAGTATCTTTATATATTGTGCCTTGGTGGCCGTCAGCCGTAGATCCGCCGGCAGGCGGCCTTCGCGTCGGCCAGGACCTTTTCCCGGTCCATCGTGAGGTATTCGCCGTTTTCGTAGAGGATCTTCCCGTCCACCATCGTCATGCAGACGTCGCTGCCCTGGGCGGAATACGCCAGCAGGGCAAGCGGATCGCGGTTCGGGACCAGGTGCGGCCGGTCGAGGTCGAACGCGATGACGTCGGCCTTTTTGCCGACCTCCAGCGAGCCGGTGTCGCCGCGGCCCTGCAGCTTCGCGCCGTTCGCCGTGGCCATGCGCAGCACCTGGGCCGGCTTCATCACGAGCGGGTCGCGGGTGCGCCCGTTGTGGATCACGGAGGCCAGGTGGATTTCCTCCATCATGTTCAGATTATTGTTGCTGGCGGCGCCGTCGGTGCCGAGCGCGACGTTCAGGCCCTCGGCCGCCATCTCCGGCACCGGCGCGAAGCCGCTGCCGAGCTTCATGTTGCTGGTGGGGCAGTGGACGACGGAGACGCCCTTTTCCTTCAGGATCCGCCGGTCGCCCCGTGTGAGCCAGACGCAGTGGGCCGCGGCCGTGGGGGAATCGAACACGCCGAGGTCCCGGAACCATTCGGCCGGCGTTTTCCCGCGCTTCGCCGCGCATTCGTCGCACTCCTTCTTCGTCTCCGAAAGGTGCAGGTGCATCCTGCCGCCGAGCGCCTTGCAGTCCGCCGCGTACGCCGCCGCGATGCGCTCCGTGCAGGTGTATTCCGCGTGGATGGAGAAGTCGATGCGGATGCGGCCGTCCGCCTCCCCGTTGTGCGCGCGGTACAGGGCGAGCGACTCCGCGACGCGCGGCTCCTCGCCGTACTTTGTGCTCTCGTCGAAGCACTGCACCGGGCGGCAGAGGTTTGCGCGCAGGCCGGCTTTCACCGTGTTTTCCACGGCCGTTTCCGTTTTGTAGTACATGTCGGAGTAGCTTGTCGTGCCGCAGGCGATCATTTCCAGCAGGGCGAGCGCGTTGCCGGCGCCGATGTCCTCCGCCGTTAGGCGGTCCTCGATGGGGAAGACGCTGTCGAAGAGCCATTCCTGCAGCGGCAGGTCGCTCCCCACGCCGCGCAGCAGCGTCATCGGCGAGTGGCAGTGGCAGTTGACGAGCCCCGGGGCCAGCAGCTTGCCGCTCATGTCCTTTTCCCTATCGTAGGCCGCCTTCGGCGGCTCGGCGCCGATATAGTCGATCCGGTCGCCGTCCACGCCGAGAAAGCCGTCCCGGATGACGCGGAATTCGCCGCGCTCCGTGGCGACGATGCCGCAGTTCTTGAAAAGAAGCTTCATAAAATACCTCCTGTTTCCCATGCCGTCGATTCCGCGAGCCCGTTGTTTTCCCGGTGCCTGCCGCAGGGGAAGGGCTTTTCGGAAAAACGTCCGGGCGCATGCCGCGGAAAGCCTCCGCGGCGCGCCCCGTTCCAAAACTTTTTTCTATCTTATCACGACCGGAGCGGGAAATCCAGCCCGGACTGTATGCAGGCCGCGGCGGATGTGGTAAAATAGCAGGGAAAACACAATACCGGAAGGAGAGATTTTCCGTGAAAAAGGTTTTGATTGTCGGCGGGACCGGAGTCATCAGCGGGGCGGTGGCGCGCCGCGCGCTGGAAGAAAACTGGGAGACGACGCTGCTGCACCGCACCGCTTCGCCCGCGCCGGAGGGCGCGGAAACGCTGCCGGCCGACGTGAACGACGCCGACGGGGTAAAGCGGCTGCTCGCGGGCCGCCGCTTCGACGCCGTGGCGGACTTCGTGGCGTTCCGGCCGCAGGACATCCTGCGCGACGCGGCGCTTTTCGCGGACCGCACGGACCAGTACCTGTTCGTCAGCAGCGCTTCGGCCTACCAGAAGCCGATGAACTGCTTCCGCATCACGGAAAGCACGCCGCTGCGGAATCCCTTCTGGGACTATGCGCGCGGCAAGATCGCCTGCGAAACGCTGCTCGCCGAGCTTTACAGGAAAGACGGGTTCCCCGTCACCGTCGTGCGGCCCAGCCACACCTACGGGCCGACGCATGTGCCGGTCGCGTTCCACGGCGAAAAGGGCTGCTGGCAGGTGCTGAAGCGCATCCTCGACGGGAAGCCGGTCATCGTGCACGGCGACGGGCTGTCGCTCTGGACCGTCACCTGGAACGAGGACTTCGCGCGCGGCTTCGTGGGGCTGCTGGGGAACCCGGCGGCCGTCGGGGAGACCGTGCACATCACCTCGGACGAATCCGTCACCTGGAACCAGATCTACGGCTGGATCGGCAAGGGGCTGGGCAAGACCCCGCAGCTCGTCCATATCGCGAGCGACACGCTCTGCGCCATGCGCCCGTCCCTGACCGGCCCGCTCCTCGGCGACAAGGCCTACAGCGTCTCGTTCGACAACGCGAAGATCAAGCGCCTCGCGCCCGGCTTCGCCGCGCGCGTTTCCGCCGCGGAGGGGATCGCGCGGGCGGCCGCCCACCTGGCGGAGACGCCGTCCCTGCAGGTGCCGGACGGGAAATTCGACGCCTGGTGCGACCGCGCCGTCCGGGATTACTTCTCCATCCTTGCCGGAAAAAGAGAAGAGACCAGTCAAAAACAGTCGTGAATCCCTCGAAAAAGCAACATGACCGGCAGGAATAATATGTTAGATTCCGTTGACATCCGCCTTTCCATTCATTATAATAAAGCTTAGACAACGATCGGAAAAGGAACGCCGCTTTTCGTTCCGCACACAAATGAAAGACGGGGAGGGAACCGTTTGAAAAAGTACGATACGAAGGAGATCCCACGTTCCGCCAGGATCCCCAAGCTGGTGGAGGACCTTTACGCGAAGATGCCGGAGATCGAGTCGGCGCGCGCCGTCCTGATCACGGAGAGCTACCGCAGCACGGAGAACGAGCCGGTCATCCTGCGGCGCGCGAAGGCGTTCGCCCATATTCTCGACAATATTCCCATCGTCATCCGCGACGGCGAGCTGATCGTGGGGAGCAGCACGATCGCGCCGCGCGGCTGCCAGACCTTCCCCGAGTTTTCATGGGAGTGGCTGGAGGCGGAGTTCGACACCGTGGAGCACCGCAAGGCCGACCCCTTTTTTATCAGCGAGAAGACGAAGAAGGAGCTGCGCGGGGCGGACGCCTACTGGAAGGGGAAGACCACGAGCGACCTCGCGACGGCCTACATGGCGCCGGAGGCCCTTAAAGCGATCGCCCACAACATCTTCACGCCGGGCAACTATTTTTACAACGGCATCGGCCATGTGACGGTGCAGTACGAGAAGGTTCTCGCCGTCGGATTCGACGGCATCCGCGCCCAGGCGGAGGAGATGCTCTCCCGGTGCGGCTTCGGCGACGCCGACTACGCGGAGCGCAGCCGCTACCTGGAGGCGGTCGTCATCAGCTGCGCGGCGGCGGCGCGGTATGCGCGGCGCTACGCCGCGCTGGCCCGGAAGATGGCGGCGGAGTGCGCCGACGCGGCGCGCCGGAAGGAGCTGCTGCAGATCGCCGCGAACTGCGAAAACGTGCCGGCAAAGGGCGCGAAAAGCTTCTACGAGGCCTGCCAGAGCTTCTGGTTCGTGCAGCAGCTCCTGCAGCTCGAATCGAGCGGCCATTCCATTTCCCCCGGGCGCTTCGACCAGTACATGTTCCCGTACTATGAGGCCGACCTCAAAGCGGGCGGGCTGACGCGCGAATTCGCGCAGGAGCTGATCGACTGCGTGTGGGTGAAGCTGAACGACCTCAACAAGTGCCGCGACGCCGCCAGCGCGGAGGGCTTCGCGGGCTACAGCCTGTTCCAGAACCTGATCGTCGGCGGCCAGGACGAGAACGGCCAGGACGTGACGAACGACCTCTCGTTCTGCTGCATCCGCGCCTCGCGCCACGTTTTCCTGCCGCAGCCCTCGCTTTCCATCCGCGTGTGGAACGGAAGCCCGCACGACCTGCTGATCGCCGCCGCGGAGCTGACGCGCACCGGCATCGGCCTGCCCGCCTACTACAACGACGAGGTCATCATCCCCTCGCTGATGTCGCGCGGGCTGTCGCTCGAGGACGCCCGCACCTACAACATCATCGGCTGCGTGGAGCCGCAGAAGGCCGGCAAGACGCAGGGCTGGCACGACGCGGCGTTCTTCAACATGTGCCGCCCGCTCGAGATGGTGTTCTCCTCCGGCGTGGACAAGGGCGAGCGCATCGGCCCCGCCACCAAGCCGGTGGAGGAGATGAAGACGTTCGGCGAGTTCTTCGACGCCTACAAACAGCAGATGAACTGGTTCATCTCCCTGCTCGTCAACGCCGACAACGCGATCGACGCCGCCCACGCGAAGCGCTGCCCGCTGCCGTTCCTTTCCTGCATGGTGGACGACTGCATGAAGCGCGGCAAGACGCTGGAGGAAGGCGGGGCGGTCTACAACTTCACCGGCCCGCAGGGCTTCGGCATCGCCAACGTCGGCGACTCCCTCTACGCCGTGAAGAAGCTCGTGTTCGACGAGCACAAGCTGACGCTCGCCCAGTACAAAAAGGCCCTGGCCATGAACTTCGGCAAGGGGTTCGACGCCGCGACCGTTTCCGAGATGACGAAGTCCATCGCGGACGAGCTGGAGAAGGAGAGCGGCAGCGCGCCCACGAAGGAGCAGCTCGCCGGCATCGCCCGCGGCCTGCTGGAGATGAAGGTCCCGGAGAAGGACAAGGAATTCTACGACCGGCTGCTCCAGTGGATCGAAGAGGTGCCGAAATACGGCAACGACCTGGAGGAGGTGGACCGCTTCGCGCGCGAGGCGGCCTACACCTACACGCGCCCGCTGCTGCAGTACCGCAACCCGCGGGGCGGGCAGTTCCAGGCCGGGCTCTACCCGGTTTCGGCCAACGTGCCCCTCGGCGCGCAGACCGGCGCCACGCCGGACGGCCGCCTTGCCCACACGCCCGTGGCGGACGGCGTTTCGCCCGCGGCCGGCCGCGACGAGAACGGCCCGACGGCGGCCGCGAACTCCGTTGCGCGCCTGGACCACGGCATCGCCTCCAACGGCACGCTCTTCAACCAGAAGTTCCACCCCTCCGCCCTGAGCGGGAGAAACGGCCTCGAAAAATTCGTCGCCCTCATCCGCAGCTATTTCGACCAGAAGGGCAGCCATATGCAGTTCAACGTAGTCAGCCGCGAAACCCTTCTGGACGCACAGAAAAACCCCGATCAATATCGCTCCCTTGTGGTTCGCGTCGCTGGATACAGCGCTTTATTCACCACACTCTCCCGCTCGCTACAGGATGACATTATCAACCGTACCGAGCAAACGGCGGAGTAAGAAAATATGAGGTAAAAATCCTATGACTGATTATATGGATACCCTCGGACGGATTTTTGATATACAAAAATTTTCTGTTCACGATGGGCCGGGCATCAGAACCATTGTTTTTTTGAAGGGATGCTTTCTAAGATGCCGCTGGTGCTGCAATCCTGAATCACAGCGATATGAGATTGAAGAGATGAGCACGGATGGAACCGTCAAAACCATCGGACGCGATGTAACCGTCAGAGAGATTATGGATGAGGTTTTGAAGGATCGGGTCTATTACCGGCGTTCCGGCGGCGGCCTTACAATCTCGGGTGGGGAAGCACTCCGCCAGCCCGAATTTACAACGGCACTGCTGAAAGCCGCAAAAGAGTCGGGCGTTTCGACTGCCATCGAATCTACCGGCCACGCATCTTTTGAAATCATACAGATGCTTCTCCCCTACCTCGACCTATACCTGTTGGATATTAAGCATATTAATCCCGATAAACACAAAGAGTTCACCGGAGTTTCCAACCGACTGATTCTCGAAAACGCCGTTAAAATCGCAAGGGACGCAAAAAAGCTGATCATCCGTGTTCCGGTCGTACCAAACTTTAATGATACGCCCGATGAGATTGCCGATATTGCGGGCTTTGCTTCATCCCTGCCGAATGTCAACGAGATTCACCTTCTGCCCTATCACCGTTTGAGATCGGAAGAGCGTCGTGTAGGGAAAGAGTGTAGATCTCGG
>ENA-UOOK01006778-UOOK01006778.1-fermentation-metagenome-genome-assembly--contig:-NODE-6778-length-10760-cov-8.808874_pt1 | contig 10760 bp, 11 predicted proteins | sample MGYA00245777_ERZ724023 | MGnify/ENA primary metagenome ERZ724023 (study PRJEB28704, sample SAMN03018312) | fermentation metagenome | biome: anthropogenic terrestrial biome; feature: soil; material... | reverse complement strand
ATGAAATCAAGAGATATTATCACGAAATTGTGTCTATTTTATGCAGAAGGGCTCACGGTCTATTGTATCATTAGTACCAACATTTATTTCATGTACTGCAAAAACGCCATTGTGCTGGTAATAAATATTTGCAATGTCAATGCCCGGATCTACAACAATGTCATTATCAGAGATGAGTGATATGCTGGAATTTTCAGCTTCAACAGGAATATTCAGCATAGAATCCAACCTTGTAGGATCTGCCCCGTTTTCACCTGTTATAACTAAAATACCTTGGTTATCAAAGAACTCGTCAATAGTTTCAGGTGTTGTACTTAGAATATTATCAAAAGCACTAACATCATTGTTGGTCAACCATACAACACTTTGTGCCCCTCCTGCAAAAGCATTTGCGGAAATGGCTCCCGTATCTTCCGCTGCAATAGCTTGTGAACTGAAACTGAAAACCATAAGAGAAGATAAGGCTAGTGCCACTAATTTTTTCATAACTTGTTCCACCTTTCTTTACATTTAAATTAAGTCATTCAATACAATCTTATTTGAATGACTTACTTGGTCGGTATATAAATGAGCTGTAATATCATCTTTCATTACAAATTCAAAATCATAGGTTGTGTTGAATGTCACACTTTTTTTATCACTACTAATAATGTAAGTGTTTTTTGTGAGTTCATAATGACTATATGCCCATGTCATTCCAATAACGAAAGAATTTCTGTAAGTCGTTATATTTGCATTACTGATGGTGCTAAAAATGTAATCACCACTTGAATTTACGCTTGCTTTCCAATCAAAGGAAATCTGAAAAGTATACCCCGACAATCCGGCATCATATTCCTTCGATTTATAGCTGCCCTCTGTTGTCGATGAATTACGAGCAGTAATTGTAGAATGTTCCATTATGGATTCGACAGAAAATGAATCTGGTAAAATTGTTGATACTTTTGAAGTTTCAACAGCATAGTTGACGCTAACGGCTGTCTTTGGGGCTTCATTCTTATCAGTTACAGAATCAGCTGCAAACGCCGTTGTTCCCATTCCCATGACCATAATAGCAGCTAATGCCATTGATAATAATTTTTTCCTCCTTCAAATTACTAATCCCTATTCTCATTATTGATACAACTTAAGCAAATAAAGTTTTTTTATGTCTGGTATATGGATTAACATTAGTTAATCTGCAAATATCCACTCCCTAAATAGGGTTATTTACTGTACATGGGGCTCACCTCACCTTAAAAAGCAAATTGTTATCTTCATATCTATTATACCAGCCAGGGTATGACATGTATACCATTTTGTTACATAAGCTGTCCTTCTATGCAGTTATACCTTTGGACTCCTTAAAGTACAAGCCGATTGCCAGCAGTATAAACGCCGGCGATAATAGCGGAGAAAAGCAACAAAGACAGGAACTGCAAAGATGCCGCAAATTCATGCCTTTAAGAGTGCATTTGCCGTATACTGTTTAGTGGAAAAAGCATAATTTGAAGGGGTGGAAAAGAGGAATCGTTTTTTTGTCCCGGAAATGCCGAAAAACCCGCATGGTTAGCAGGTTTTTCGTTGGTGCGCCAGGCGGGAGTCGAACCCGCAGAACTACGACCCTGAATCGTATACGTATGCCAATTCCGTCACTGGCGCAAAGCAAGTGCAAGAACAATTATAGCACCATTTTATTTCCATGTCTACAATTTAAGGATTAAAATGGTATTATAAGATATACTTAATACATAAATATTTTACAGTTCCTTTTCTATTTTTAAACAAGGTATCCCCATTTTTAATAGCTTCTTTAAGCTTTTCTCTCATAGAATCGGTTAGTTCTTGATTCCCGTACCTTACACTGGTAAATGTATTGACTATATCCATTATATCTATATTGTTTAAAGCTAATGTGGATTTATACTTTTTAGAAAACTCGTATAGGGTTTCCCCTTCGCCCCTATATATTCCGCCTTTTTTAAGGTTATTTTCGAAGATGCTGTAGTATTCCATTGCAGCATCCTTTCCATCTAGTTTATCTGCTTTTTTTATACTTCTTAAGTATAAAAGTCCGCTAAAAGCTATTTTAAATACCAAGGCAAATACTAAAGATATGATTATATAATACTTTTTATTTGATTTCTTTTCCTGCTGGATATTATCATCCATGTTATCTTCTTCATCTAAAGGCTTCTTTTGGTCTTTATTATCTATTTCATCTTCAATAGGTATATCTCCTTCTATATTTTTATCTTCTATCAATGTATCAATTGCTTGATTATATTGAGTAGCTTCGTAACTTGGTGTAGGTTCAAATAAAACCCATCCTAGCCCATCAAAATAAAGCTCAACCCAAGCATGGGCTCTATTTGTTCTTACATTATACAGCCCTTCTTTATCTACATCATATGGGTTTATTACAAAACCTTCTATATACCTTGATGGTATACCGGCTATCCTGCTCATTACAGCCATTGCAGAGGCAAAATATGTGCAATATCCTTTTTTCTCATCAAATAAAAAATAATCAACAAAATCCCTGCCTTCAGGTAAATCTGATGTTTCAAGTGAGTATGGGTAGTTTTCTCTTAAGTATTTTTCTATGGCCTTTGCTTTATCAAAATTATTATCCCAATCTTCAGTTATTATGTCAGTTAAATCCTCTATTCTATTAGGCAAATCTATTGGAAGCTGCAAATATCTATTATATTTATCTGGTACATAATTTGCCTTTTTTAGGTCGTCTAAATAAAAAGTTGGTATCTCTGATACGACCTCATATTCTCTGCCTCTAGCTGAAGGCTTCTCCATAAAAAGCTCCCCGTCATAATTAGAACTATAATACTCACCATGTACATCAGCCTTAATAGGCATCCATAAGTTAAATATAGTTCTTGTACTTATTGATTTTGGGTATACCTTTATTGTGACTTTATTATAGTTTTTTGCATTAGCAGAATTAACCAAAAGATTATCTATATTTTCTTTATAATCAAAGGTTTCAGATACTGATTTAGGCTTATCCCACATATAGCCTGTATAAATACTTTTTACTGCTCCCCTTAAATATGGCTGCGACAATTTATTGCCATATACCTCTACCTTCATCATAAGTGTATTGTCAATCTTTACAGTCCCTCCAAGCTTAGCTTGGTCCTCTTGATACCCTACATGCTGTATATCAAACCTATCGCTAGAGACCTTCCTTTTTCCAAAGCCATTAGAAATGTCCATATCATTTATTTTGCTTATAATATTTTCATCTATCCATTTTGTACTTATTGGTTTTATGTCATTTGAAATACAAGATGTAAAAAGCAGCATAATGCCCAAAAGGAAGGATGTAAATACCACCCAATGTGCTCCAACCTTTTTTGAGTAAATATACTCCCCTTTTTCCCACATGGACTGTTTATTATCATAATTAGTAAAGCTAAAAAGCATTAAAGATAATGCCATATACCACTTAGCATACAGAAATGTTTCTTTATAATCGTAGTACCACATAGAAGATAAAAGTGCCACACCAATTAGCATTACCATAAAAGGCCTTTTCCTCTTTATTGCAAAATACGATATGACTATTGTTGCAACTACTATAAATGCAATCACAATAAAATAAGCATAAGAAGTGTTAAGCTGAACCTTATCCATCATGTAATCAATAAACCATGTAATTGCATTTATTACATGCTTTACCTCATAATATACTGCATTTAAAACACTGTTGCCCTTAAGCAAATACAAAGCCATAAAACACAGCATAGCTACTATTCCTATAATTGCATACAATGAAGGATATAAATATAGTATATACATTATAATATTTACTACAGATGACAATATTAGTATTGTTTTATAGTTTAACCTATAATTTATATAATCATTAAAAGGAAGTGCAAGTATTAAAACAAGAAGTGTTGTAAGTACTAAATATATTAAGTATTTATAGGTTTTAGTTTTTCTCTTCAACCCTATCCCTCCAGAGATGCATTAACATCATCACCAATTCCAACTTTAAGCAGCTTTACTTTAGAGCTTAATAACTTTTTAATGGTCTCTTCAGGTACGCTATCACTGCTATGGCTATCAATTATATATATTGCCACTACATCAAATCCAATATATTTTAAGCTCAATATCTTTTCTATAAGGTTACTACTCATAATAGGGGTAATTATAACAATGGAAGACCCCTTTGGTAATAGTTTAATTTTAGAATCAATCATATCTTCTATTGTTGTGGATCCATCAGATTTAACTCCAATTAGCTCATCTAAAAATATTTTAAACTCTTTAAGATCCCTTCCCTTTACATATATCATTCTTTTAGAGTTTGCATAAAGCCCTGTACTAATATTTCTTGAAAGCATATATCTAACTATGGAAACCCCATACTCTACAAGCTTCTCTTCAATATCCCTTCTATAAAAGTCAGTATTTAAGCTATCGCTATCATAATCATCATAGTAGAGGTTTAAAAAAATGTAGCTTTCAGAGCCCCCACTCATATCAAAGTTTTTAACATATAGTTCTCCCTTTTTAGCTGAAACCTTCCAATGTATATTTTTAAAGCTATCACCCGTGTTATATCTCTTTATATCTGAAATGCTTGTATAATCTTCATTAGACTTCTCATTAGTTGTGGTAGTACCAAACATCTGTCTAGGCTTTATATTAAATCTTTGTATAATAGCTATTTTAGGATAAATAATCAATTTGCCATCACATTTTACTTGACGCTTAAAAGTAAAAAATCCAAAAACGTCAGATACTTTTACATTTATAGGTCCTAAATCATATACACCCCTATATTTACATTCTATATTGTAATCAATACCTTTTGAGCTTAGAGGCATTATTGAAACAATATTTTTTTGAACAGCCTTTCCCGTTATCTTTGATATCATATCATTTTCAATCTCAATACATGGTAATGGAAATATACTATCATTATAAATTACTGTTTTAATTTTTATATTGTCTCCAACATAGGCTAAATGCTTTATAGACTTTTGAAATACATTTATCCTTTTAACTGTATGCTTTATCCACAAAAATGATAATGCCACGGTAGTAACTATTGAAGCAAATACAAAGTATGGAAGCCTTCCACCCCAAAGTAGTGCCCATATTAGGCTTACAGGTATTAAAATAAATATTATTTTATTATACTTAAACATATCTTTTCACTACGGGAACCCTAACCTGCTCTAAAATATTTTCAAGTACATCATAAGGTTCAATACCCATAAGCTTTCCTTCAGGTTTTATTATTATTCTATGGCTTAAAACTGGCTTAACAAATTGTTTTACATCATCAGGTATTACGTACTCTCTTCCATGTATAACCGCCCAAGCTTGAGCAGCTCTAAAAAGTGATAATGAGCCCCTCGGGCTTGCTCCAAGTTGTACATTCTTATTTTCCCTTGTTGCTCTAACTATGTTTACTATATAATCATCTATGGATTCATCTACATAAACTTCCCTTACTATTCTTTGTATTTCTAATATTTCATCTCCTGAAATAACAGCTTTTAGATTGTCTATGGGATTCTCTACCTTAAACCTTCTAAGTATTTTCTTCTCCTCCTCTAAATCAGGATACCCAATAGATATTTTCATCATAAACCTATCAAGCTGGGCCTCTGGCAGTGGAAATGTCCCCTCATATTCTATAGGGTTTTGTGTAGCAAGGACCATGAATGGCTCTTTAACTTTATATGTGTTTCCATCAACGGTTACCTGCTTTTCTTCTAATACCTCGAGAAGGCTTGACTGAGTTTTAGGGGATGTTCTATTTATCTCATCTGCAAGTACTATCTGATTCATTATAGGCCCTACCTTAAACTCAAAATCTCCTGTTTTCTGATTAAAAACAGATACACCCGTTATATCTGATGGAAGTAAATCAGGGGTAAACTGTATTCTCTTAAATGAACACCCCATAGATTTTGAAAAAGCCTGAACCATAACAGTCTTTCCAACACCGGGCACATCCTCTAAAAGCACATGCCCACCAGATATTAATGCTGCAGATATATATTCTATTACCCTTCTTTTACCTACTATTACATTTTCCACATTCTGAATTAGACTTTCTATTTTATCTATAGTATTATTCATAATCCACCTCAAATACTTATTTAAAATAAAAATAATAATATGTTTATAATCTTTGCCTAACTATCTAGAATATATTATTTTAAATACTATTATTCAACTAAATACTAGTAAATCCCTTCAATTTAGTATTAATGTTCATAATAAAGCCTAAAATAGTTTTGAAATTATATAATCATAGGTTAAAATAAGAGTATGTTCTAATTAATATTAATTATAAGGGGGAGATACCATATGAACATAGATATGGATTATATAGTAGATATATTAAAAAAGATAGCAACTACTCCTAGCCCTTCAGGCGATACAAGGAAGGTAATGGATATTGTAGAAAATGAATTCAAAAAATTTAATGTGTCTACTAAAAGAACAAATAAAGGGGCATTAATTGCCACAATAAACGGAAATAATGATTCTAATCAAAAAACAATTTCTGCTCATGTTGATACATTAGGAGCAATGGTAAAGGAAATAAAATCCTCTGGCACACTATCTATTACTAATATAGGTGGATTTATTGGTCAATCAATTGAAGGCTCAAACTGCACAATTGAGTCCTCTTCAGGGAAGTATTACTCAGGCACAATACAAACAATAAAGCCATCAGTCCACATACATAGTGATGCGGGAACCCTTGAAAGAAAAATTGAAAACTATGAGGTAATTATTGACGAAAAGGTATTTTCAAAAGAAGATGTGAAAAATCTAGGTATAGGTGTAGGCGATTTTATTTTTATAGATCCTAAAACAATTGTAACTGACAGTGGATTTATTAAATCAAGACATTTAGATGACAAGGCAAGTGTTGCAATTATACTTGGTGCAGTTAAATATATATATGATAATAATATAAACCTAAAATACACAACAAACTTTTTCATAAGCAACTATGAAGAAGTAGGCCATGGTGCAGCATCTTCAATACCTCCTAATACGGTTGAATTTTTATCTGTTGATATGGGGGCACCTGGAGAGGGGCAAAATTCAACGGAGTATGCTGTATGCATATGTGCTAAAGATTCATCTGGTCCTTATGATTTAGAGTTTAGAAAAAAACTTGTTAATATATGCAAGGATAAAAATATTGACTATAGGGTTGATGTATATCCATACTATGGTTCAGATGCAAGTGCAGCCCTAAGCGCTGGATGGGATATAAAAGCTGGCCTTATAGGTCCAGGAATTTTTGCCTCTCATGCATATGAAAGAACCCATAAAGATTCTATATTAAATACCACTAAACTTCTTATAGAATATATAAACCACCAAAACTAATTGTTTTGGTGGCATTTTACTTGTATTTGGGAATAATTTAAATATGGTGTTTTAAAAAACAAAAATCTGGCGTATAATAGTTAATGCAAATAGTTTGCATTAACTATTATAATTTTAGGAGTGCTAAAAATGATAAACAAATATACAAAAATAATGAGTATTATATTGGCTACACTGCTTCTATCAGGTTGCACAAGCAGTATTGGAAATGATAATGATTTAGAAAAGGACAATGGTAAAATAAAAATTGTTGCAAGTTTTTATACCATGTATGACATTGCAAATAAAATAGGCGGTGATAAGGTATCCATTAAAACCATGGTACCTTCCGGCACGGAGCCTCATGATTGGGAGCCTTCATCAAAAGATATTAAAGACTTGCAAAAGGCTGATTTATTTTTATACAATGGTGCAGGTATGGAACCTTGGGCTGAAAAAATTCTAAGCTCTATTGATAATAAAAAGCTAGTTGTAGTTGAGGCTTCTTCTGGAATAGATCTTATTGAAAACCAATCTAAAGATGGAGATTTAAAGAACGATCCCCATGTATGGCTAAACCCATTGCTATTTGAAAAGCAAATGGAGGTAGTTAAAAATGCTCTTATCGATATAGATCCTTCAAACAAGGAGTATTATGAGAAAAATTTTAGAGAAAACTCAGCAAAGGTTCATAAATTAGATAAGGAATACAAAGATTCAGTTTCAAAGTTTAATAAAAAGGATATAGTTGTTTCACATGCGGCTTTTGGATATCTTTGCAATGCTTATGGATTAAACCAGATTGCAATAGAAGGCATAAACGCAGATTCTGAGCCTTCCCCAGGCAGGATGGCTGAAATAACTAAATTTGTGAAAGATAACAACATTAAATACATCTTCTTTGAGGAACTTATAAGCCCAAAGGTTGCTAATACTATTGCAAAAGAGACAGGTGCTAAAACAGAGGTTTTAAATCCCATTGAAGGGCTTAAAGAAGAGGATGTAAAAAATGGCAAGGAGTATTTTACAGTAATGAGAGATAACCTTGAAGTATTAAAAAAGGCTCTTCAGGATTAGGGGTATTTTATATGGAAAAAGTTATAGAAGTTAAAAATCTAAATTTCGGTTACGATGAAAACTTAATTTTAAAAGATATTAATTTTGTTATTGAAAAAGGGGATTATGTTGGAATAATTGGTGAAAATGGCTCAGGTAAGAGCACATTAATTAAACTACTATTAAATATTAATTCCCCTTTAAGTGGTGAGATAAATATACTAGGTGAAAATATAAAAAGTTTTAATAGATGGAGTAAGATAGGTTATGTATCTCAAAAGGCAAATTCATTTAATAAAAGCTTTCCTGCTACAGTAGAGGAAATAGTGGAGGCAAACTTATTTTCAAGTATAGGTATGTTTAAATTTCCTAACAAGGATCATAAAAAACTAGTATATGAAGCTTTAGATGTTGTGGGGCTAAAAGATTATGGCAAAAGGCTTATAGGAAATCTATCAGGTGGGCAGCAGCAAAGGGTTTTCATTGCAAGAACTCTTGTAAATAAACCAAGTATAATGGTCTTAGATGAGCCAACCGTAGGAATAGATGCAAAATCAGAGGAGGCCGTATACTGCCTACTTGCAAGACTAAATAAAGAGCTTGGTATAACCATTGTTATGATAACTCATGATATTGGTGCAGTTACAGTACATGCCAATAAAATATTTTGTATAAGCAGCGGGAAACTTATATCCCATGACCCTAGCATAAAGTTGTCTAGTAAAGAGGTTTCTAATCTATATGGTTATGGAGTAAACCTCCATGTTCATGATTGATTATAAAAATGAACATTTGGGAGTAACAAAATATGTATACTGCCCCATATTTAAAATCAATGGTAAATTATTTAGAAAAAGGATGGAATAATTTTTATGTTTGAGATGTTTAGTTATGGTTTTATGCAAAAGGCATTTATTGTAGGTATACTCATTGCAGCAATAACCCCTTGTATAGGCGTTGTTGTCGTTCTAAAAAGGCTTTCAATGATAGGTGATTCACTATCCCACGCCTCTCTTGCAGGTGTTGCTGCAGGGCTTGTTTTCGGGTTTAATCCTGTACTTGGTGCAGTAATTTTTTCATTAGCTGCAGGACTTGGAATTGAAAAAGTTAGAAAATCTTTCCCAGAATACTCTGAGATTGCAATAGTTGTTATCATGTCTACAGGTGTTGGGCTTGCAGGCATACTATCTGGTTTTGTAAAAAACGCTTCCAGCTTTAATAGCTTTCTATTTGGTAGTATTGTTGCTATAAGCGATTTTGAACTATATATGGTTTTAGCACTTAGTACACTCGTAATTGCAGTTTTTGTGGCCTTATACAAAGAACTTTTTTATATAACCTTTGATGAAGAAAGACATATTGCCTATTTTGAGATAATTGATAAACTGGTTGATGATTGTCTGCAAAAGGCTCATAATCAATTTGTAGAAAAGAAGACTTTGTTAACAGATAAAGAACTTTTAGCATTTGTGACGGCATGGTTTCAAAAACCTTTTAAAGGTGGTGTTTTTCAATGAAGAAAAGTGCTTTGCCAATGAATAAAGAGAAGAAAAAGAGATTGCTTGTATGTGGAGGAATTGTCCTTAGCGGCCTTCTTATAGCAGGGTTGGTTGGGCTGGCTGTTAGGATGAATAAGCCTACTGTGGACGCAGCAACAGTTAGCAGACCAGAATCTCAAGTAACGACAGAACGTGTCTTATCTCCAAGAACAGCATATACACAGACAGGTAAAATCGGAGGACTGAATTTAAAAGTCTTGTCTATTAAGTTACAAGGCGAAAGTTCTGCTAAACATCCAATTGGAATTATTACATTGCAAGCGCAAAATGAAGGGAAAAATCCGATTCAATTTTATAAAGCTGTTATTTTATCGGCAAAACAAGGAAATCAGGTTTTGACACCAGCTATTGTATCTGTAAATTCAGAAATTAATCGACAAATTGTTATTGAACCTGGTAACACACAAACAATTCGATATGCTGTTAATTTAAAAAATAAAGAGGAAGTATCTTTGAATATAACAGATTATTCTTTTACAAATGCAATTAATTTAAGAATAAAAATACAATCGAAATGATTATCGAAATGATATCATACAAAAAATATTTTTTAAAAGTCGAAAAAATTAAGATATAATATAGGTAAACATTAAGCTGTTAATAAAAAATTAAAAGTTTATATTGAGTATATTTATTTTTAAGCGTTGACATTTATTTATTACATGCTATAATAAAAATACAAAAGCTTGATTGTTTTAGAAAAATTACAAGTTAAACAAATGGAGAGATGTCCGAGTGGTTTATGGAGACAGTTTTGAAAACTGTTATTCTTTATTAAAGAATCAT
>ENA-UOOK01006777-UOOK01006777.1-fermentation-metagenome-genome-assembly--contig:-NODE-6777-length-10762-cov-3.151957_pt1 | contig 10762 bp, 9 predicted proteins | sample MGYA00245777_ERZ724023 | MGnify/ENA primary metagenome ERZ724023 (study PRJEB28704, sample SAMN03018312) | fermentation metagenome | biome: anthropogenic terrestrial biome; feature: soil; material... | reverse complement strand
AACATCAAGGACAAAAAAGATATAAAAAGGTATAATTAGTAAATGAGCAACGGTGTTCATTTGTTAAGGTTTTTCCTTTTCCGAATGAATACCTTTCCTGATTTTAAGGAGGAATACCGATGTATACTTATGACGAGGTTATGACTTATGTAAAAGAGGAGGATGTCAAGTTCATCCGGCTTGCGTTCTGCGACATTAACGGAAAGCAGAAAAACATATCAATAATGCCCGATGAGCTTCACCGTGCCTTTACCGAGGGAATCGCTTTTGACGCTTCTGCCGTAAACGGTTTTAACGCAGAGGTCAGATCCGACCTTTTTCTGCATCCCGACCCTTCTACCATATCCATCCTCCCCTGGCGACCATCCACAGGCAGGGTTATAAGGATGTTTTGTGACATAAAATATCCCGACGGCAGTTTTTTTGAAAAGGACGGGCGCTTTATATTAAAAAAAGCTGTCCGTACCGCCAATGACATGGGAATTTCCTGTCTTTTCAGCTCAAAATTTGAGTTTTACCTTTTCAAGTTCGATGAAAACGGCGAGCCGACCAAGATTCCTTTCGACAACGCAGGGTATATGGATATAGCGCCCGAGGATAAGGGCGAGAATGTCCGCCGTGAAATATGCCTTTCGCTTCTGGATATGGGCATATACCCGGAATGTTCTCATCACAAGGAGGGTCCGGGTCAGAATGAAATTGATTACAGACACTCGGCTGCCTTAACGGCAGCAGAAAATGCGACGACCTTCAGGATGGTTGTAAAAACTATAGCGATGCGGAACGGTCTTTACGCTGATTTTTCTCCGAAACCGCTTGAGGGTAAGAGCGGCAACGGAATGCATATAAGTATTTCTGTCAACAGCACGCAGGGCGTAGATTATACAGATGGCTTTATAGCGGGAATAATGGAGCATATAAGTGAAATAACCGCATTTTTAAACCCGTGCGAGAACTCATACCTGAGGCTTGGAGAGAAAAAAGCACCGAAATACATTTCCTGGTCGCACGAGAACCACTCTCAGTTAATCCGTGTTCCCGTCTCAAACAGCCCGTCTCGCCGGATCGAGGTTCGTTCCCCCGATCCGATGGCAAACCCCTTTATCGCTTATTCACTATTGATTTATGCCGGGCTTGACGGCATAAAGAGAGGTCTGAGACTCACCGGGCCCGTCAACACAAATCTGCTTTTTGCGGATAAGAGCATTACCGAACAATTAAAAACCCTGCCCTCAAGCCTCAGTGAGGCCATAAAAGAAGCTGAATCCAGCGCTTTTGTCAGGTCTGTGCTGCCCGATATGTATATCGGCCTGTATAAATAACCGATGCTTTTATTAAAGTCGGGAGGGATGATATGTTCGCGGAGAATGATGCAATCAACGTACTGATAGTTTCAGGCTCTTTGAAGGGTGCCGGATATATAAGCGGAATACTTTCGGATGAGAATTTCAGGTCGGTACAAACCGTTTACGATGCAGGAGAGGCAAAACGGATTCTTGTAAACAAATCAATAGATATCGTCCTCATCAATACACCGCTGACAGATGAGCTGGGAGTAGATTTGGCACTTGATGCTGCAAAAAATGATTTTATCGGTATTTTATTGCTTGTAAGCGGCGATTTGTACGACCAGATATCCGTCATGGTCGGAAAAGCAGGAATCCTGACCCTTCAAAAACCAGCGTCAAAACAGCTTATAATACAGTCGATGAAACTATTGACTGCAGCAGTAACGAAAATAGCCTCCATTCATAAAAAGTCGGTTTCGCTTGAGAGCAGAATGGAGGACATAAGAATAATTAACAGAGCCAAGCTGATACTGATAGAACATCATTTTATGAGCGAGTCACAGGCTCACCGCTACATAGAAAGGTCAGCTATGGACACCTGTGTAAAGCGAAGGGAAATAGCGGAAAATATCATCCATGCCCATGAAAATAACGAAAAATAAAGGCTCTGTCACAACAAAATGTTGATGATTGTCGATTTCTTTGACTTATATTCAAAAACACGTTATAATATAAACCCATATTTCAAAAAACGGTAAGTCCTTACGTAAAACAGCGGAATACTGTGGCATCCACAAGAACACTGCTTTTGCGTGTAGGCACAAGATTCTCGACGTTCTTCAAAACATGGCGAACTCTGTGAGAATAAATGGTATCATAGAAGCAGATGAGACATTTTTTAACATCTCTTATAAAGGAAACCATAACAATGCCCAGAAAGGCTCATAAGAGGGGCGAGGATGTCCATGTACATGGTATTTCGTATGAGAAAGTTTGCGTCCCTTGTGCAATCGACAGAAATGGTCATTCTATCAGTAAGGTGTCCAATTTGGGAAGGTTATCAACTAAAGCCCTCCATGTTGTTTTTAACGACCGATTCAACCCGAAATCCACTCTCTGCACGGATAAATTGAATTCTTATATCCGTTTTGCCACTAAAAACACGTTTAATCTGGTGCAATTAAAGGGTGGCAGAGAGAAGAGAAGCATTTGCAACATTCAGCGCATGAACGCTTATAACAGTGAACTGAAACTCTTTCTGAACCCATTTAAAGGCGTTTCTACGAAGTATCTCAACAACTATTTGGTTTAGCGCAATTTCGTAAACTAAGCCAAAGAAACGACGTATGAGAAGAAAAATATCCTCTTGAAATTTTCGTTGTCAAGTACATCATCCGACAAGTGTAGAACCATGTCCCATAGTAAGACAATGCCATTAGTAGCATAAACAGAAATTTATCGGGTAGTTTTGAACTTCAGATTATTTTTTGTGAGGTGAATATATCATGAAGGATATTGTGCATCAGTGGTATGTGGATAAAATAAATGTAGATGAGATGGTTCATTGGAACAAAGGAAAACTCAAAAAATGGGAGCAGGCAGTTGCTGAATTTTTTCCTAAAGAAGCAAAAATCCTTGATATCGGCTGTGGAATGGGAAGAGAAGCATTTGCACTTACCGACAAGGGATTTTCCATTACAGGCATTGATATTTCAGAAGAAGTTATTAAGCAAGTTATGCAATTATCTTTGCAAAACGGCTATAACATTCCGTTCTTGATTTATGACGGGCATACGTTTTCATTTGACGACAACTCATTTGATGTGGTTATTATATGGGCACAGACATTTGGCATAATGTATGGGGATACATACAAGATTGACTTTTTGAATGAGTGCAAACGTGTTCTTAAGAAAAATGGTTTGCTAAGTTTTTCTGGTCATGATTACAGATATGAGATGGAATATTATAAGCAATATACAAATGGCGGAAAGTTTTATCCATATGCAAATGCCGAAATTTATTGGGAAACATTTTTGCCCGAAGAGCTTATAAATTATGCTCAAAATGCAGGATTTTCCGTTATACTTTGTGAAGAGGGAGAAATATATGAGCCCGAAGATGGGATAATATTACATTGCTTGTGCAAAAAATGAGCATATAAGAAGTTTTCAAATTCTAATTTATTTATATGACTGTTATGCCCTGAAATAAATCGCAGAAAATCAACTATATATTGTGACAGAGCCAAAATAAAAAAGAAGCAGAATACGATTAAGTGTCCTCTGCTTCTTTTTGATTCTACGAATTTCTTTCTTACCCATACCGCGAACAGTCAGAGCAACAACCCGAACAACCGGAGCAGCCACTCTTTTTTTTCCTGTGTCTGAGGCTTATCACCGCTGCGGAAAAGCATAAAACAATAACAACAATCAACGCATAATCAAATATATTCACAAAAAAACCTCCTTAGAAAATAGCACTCCCTGTCTGGTATATAACAAGTGATGCCACATAAGCTATAACACATTGCATTATTACAATCAACAGCGCTTTTGCCGCAGATTTCAGCTCTCGTTTCATTGCCGTAACAGCCGCGATGCAGGTGGTATATAACAGCGTAAAGACTAAAAAGCTGATTGCAGATAAAGGGGTAAACAGAGAGCCGAGAGTAGCGCTCAGCTTGTCGACTGAGGTTGCGGTAAGAACGCTCAGGGTGCTTATTACCGCCTCTTTTGCGCTTATTCCGGCAATCAGGGATGTTGACACTCTCCAGTCGCCAAAACCTAACGGAACGAACAGTGGCGATAGTGTTTTTCCGATAATTGCGAGCAGACTGTCTGCGGGATCTGTTACTACGTTCAGTTTCGGGTCGAAGCTCTGCAAAAACCAGATTACTATCGTCGCAACGAAAATGACCGTAAATGCCCTTTGCAAAAAATCCCTTGCCCTCTCCCACATCAGCAACACCACACTCTTAAATGACGGAAGCCGATAATTGGGCAGTTCCATAACAAACGGAACCGGTTTCCCCTTTGAACCTGTCTTGTTAATAATAACCGCGGTTAAAATGCCGAATATTATCCCGGTTACATATAAAGATATCATAACAAGAGCTTGATATTCTGTAAAGAATGCGGCGGTAAATACAGCGTAAATCGGAATTTTTGCGGAGCAGCTCATAAAAGGCGTAAGAAGAATTGTTCTTTTCCTATCCCGCTCTGAAGGCAGCGTTCTTGTAGCCATAATCGCAGGAACAGTACAGCCGAAGCCTATGAGCATCGGCACAAAGCTCCTTCCCGAAAGCCCGATTTTACGCAGCAGCTTATCCATAACGAAAGCGACTCTCGCCATATATCCGGTGTCCTCAAGTATGGACAGAAAGAAAAACAAAGTCACTATTATCGGCAAAAAGCTGAGAACGCTTCCGACACCTGCAAAAATTCCATCGATGATAAGACTATGCACGACCCGGTTAATACCGTATGCTTCCAAACCCGATTCGACAAAAACGGTTAGTTCCGAAATCGCCATAGCAAGCATATCGGAAAGGAAGGTTCCTATCACACCGAAGGTAAGCCAGAAAACCGCTAACATTATTCCGATAAAAAGCGGTATTGCAAGGTATTTATTTGTAAAAACCCTGTCTATCCTTACGCTCCGTATATGCTCTTTGCTCTCGGGAATTTTTGTAACGGTCTCCGCGCAAACCTTCTCGATAAAGGTATAACGCATATCAGCCAAAGCAGAGTTCCTGTCCATCATATGCTCGGCTTCCATAACTATTATACAATGTTCAGTAGTGATAAGTTCGTTTTCGTCGATTTTGAGCCTTTTTATGATACTTTCATCACCTTCTATGAGCATCGTTGCAGCAAAACGAGCCGAAACCCCTGCATTTTCAGCATAATCCTCTATCATGTGAGAAACAGCATGTATGCAGCGGTGAACGGGGCCGCTGTCGCAGAAATCGATAATCTTAGGATATATTTTCTTTTTGTTATATAAATGCTTGTTTTTATTAGCTCGGTGACACCCTTTTGCTGCATAAATGCTTTTTTTATTAGCTCGGTGACACCCTTTTGCTGCATAAATGCTTGTTTTTACAAGCTCATCCACGCCCTCGTTTTTGGCCGCGGAGATCGGAACAACCGGAATTCCGAGCTTTTCCGACATTTTTTTCACATCGATTGTTCCACCGTTGTTCCTTACCTCGTCCATCATATTCAATGCGAGAACCATGGGTATCTCCATTTCAAGCAGCTGAAGAGTTAAGTACAGGTTTCTTTCTATGTTAGTAGCATCAATGATATTTATTATTACGTCGGGCTTTTCGTTCAAAATAAAATCACGGGTATCTATCTCCTCGCTGCTGAAGGGACGAAGCGAGTAAATCCCGGGCAAATCGACCACGGTGCAGTTCTTATTTGTTTTTATTTCTCCCATTTTCTGCTCAACAGTTACACCCGGAAAGTTACCGACACGCTGGTTTGAACCGGTAAGCTGATTGAACAATGTGGTTTTGCCGCTATTCTGATTTCCGACTAAGGCGAATATCATTTTTCCTACCCTTCCCTCCCGTTTTCGATATCATCTATTTCTATTTTTTCTGCGTCCTCCATACGGATGGTGAGCTCATATCCCCTGATTCTTACTTCAATCGGGTCTCCCATAGGCGCGACCTTTCTTACAAAAACTTTTGTTTTCGGGATAAGCCCCATATCCAGAAGCCTGCATCTCAATGCACCCTCTCCGCCTACTTTTTTTATTGTGGCGGTTTTGCCGACCGCAAGCTTGTTGAGAGTCATGTTAATGTCCATTCCTTTCCTTGGCGTTAAGATTCTTCTTTTTATATGATAGAGTTAGCCCCTGCTAACTAAAGTTAGTATACTATAACTATGTCAAATTGTCAAGCAGAATTTATGCGAAAAACTTACCTGATTTTTATCTGAAACAGAACTGTTTTTTATTGAAAAAGCACAACTTTTTTTATTGATAATGTGATTCGGTTACAGAGCGACGACATAAAAAAGGATATACTATATTATATAAAATCATATTCATGGGAGGTTTATTATGAATAGCCAAAAAAAGGTGCTGATTATCGGCGGAGTTGCAGGCGGCGCAACAGCGGCGGCAAGACTGCGCAGGTTGGATGAGTCTGCCGTTATCGTGATGTTTGAGCGCGGTGAGTATATTTCATATGCGAATTGCGGACTTCCCTATTATATCGGCGGTGAGATAAAGGATAAATCCTCACTCACTCTTCAGACACCGGAGAGTTTCAGAACGCGTTTTAATGTGGATGTACGCATTAACAGCGAGGTTATCGCTATTGATGTAAAAACAAAAACAGTTACGGTCAGAAACCATTCCACAGACGGAACTTATGAGGAGTCATATGACAAGCTGGTGTTATCAATGGGCGCAAAACCCATATTGCCGAATATTGACGGGATAAATTCCGACAAGGTGTTCACCCTTCGCAGTATTCCCGATACTTTTCGAATTAAGGAATTTATAGACAGCAAAAAGCCGAGGCGTGCCGCTGTGGTCGGCGGAGGATTTATCGGCGTCGAAATGGCGGAGAATCTGCATAAAGCCGGTATTGAGGTTACTATAATCGAAATGGCAGACCAGCTCATCGGCACTATTGATTATGATATGGCCAGCGACGTGCACAGACATGTCGAGTCTAAGGGAGTAAAGCTGCTGCTCGGCAATACAGTACGCTCTATCATCGACGACGGTACTTCTTTAAAATTAGCTACCAACAGCGGTATAACTGAAGCGGATATGATGATAATGGCTGCAGGAGTAAGCCCCGAAACTAAAATCGCAAAAGAGGCAGGAATAGCTCTTAACGAACGCGGCTATATAATCGCAGACGAACATATGCAAACGAGCGAAAAAGATATATACGCGGTCGGAGACGCCGTTCTGGTCACGGATTTCGTTACGGGAAATAAAGTATCCGTTCCGCTTGCCGGCCCCGCGAATAAGCAGGGCAGAATTGCAGCCGACAATATATGCGGCCTTAACAGCGCGTATACCGGAACACAAGGCTCGTCGATATTAAAGGCCTTTGATCTCACGGTTGCCTCCACCGGCGTGAATGAAAAAACAGCAAAGCGGTCAGGCCTCGATTATGACAAATCCTTCACATACTCGGCAAATCATGCAAGCTATTATCCCGGGGCCGTTAATATGTCCATCAAAACAATTTTTGAAAAAGATACGGGGAAAATACTCGGTGCGCAGATTGTGGGGTATGACGGGACCGACAAGCGATGCGATGTTATTGCAACCGCTATACGCGGCGGTATGACAGCATATGATTTGGCAAAACTTGAATTATGCTACGCACCGCCTTACGGCTCTGCAAAGGACCCCGTCAATATGGCAGGTTTTGTTATAGAAAATATCCTTTCGGGCAGAATCAGGAATTTTCATTGGCACGATGTTGAAAAGCTCCCGCGGGACGGCAGTGTAACTCTGCTCGACACACGCACGCCGATCGAGTATCAAAACAGTCATATCGATGGCTTTATCAATATCCCGCTCGACAGTCTGAGGGAAAGGCTTTCGGAAATAGACAGGAAAAAAGATGTTTATGTAACCTGTCAGATAGGTCTTCGCGGATATATAGCGACGAGAATTTTAATTCAGAACGGGTATAATGCCTATAACCTCAGCGGAGGATACAGGCTCTATAACTCGATTTTCGGGACACATTCACCTAAACCGACAATGAACTTTGTCAATCCCGAAACACAGATAGTCAACAATACAGCAACAACAGATAAAAATACGATCTCACTCGATGCCTGCGGACTTCAATGCCCAGGGCCGATTGTAAAACTGTCCGAAGCATTAAGCAGAGCAAATATAGGCGATATTATCGAAATATCCACCACGGACCCCGCATTTGCGAGCGACCTTGAGGGTTTCTGCCGCAGGACCGGAAATGTCTTTTTGGGAATGGAAAGCAACAAGGGGGTCAGCGTTGCTAAAGTACAAAAGGGTATAAAACAACCTGAAACGGGGGGTACGAATAAGGAAAATAAAAATATTATCGTATTCTCGGGAGATCTGGATAAGGCGATCGCTTCCCTGATTATTGCCAACGCAGCAGCCGCGATGGGAAGAAAGGTCAGCATGTTTTTCACGTTCTGGGGTTTAAATATTCTCCGGCGTCCCGAAAAGGTAAAAGTAAAAAAGAATTTCTTATCGAAAATGTTCGGTATAATGATGCCTCGTGGGATAAAGAAGCTGCCGATTTCAAGAATGAATATGGGTGGTATGGGTGCAAAAATGATCCGCAGTGTCATGAAAGCGAAAAACGTAGACAGTCCTGAGTTTCTTCTCAAACAAGCACAGGAAAGCGGCGTTGAGCTGATAGCCTGCTCGATGAGCATGGACATTATGGGGATCCATCCGTCAGAGCTGATCGACGGCGTAAAACTATCAGGAGCTGCGGCAATGCTTGCGAATGCGGAAGAATCCGATATGTCATTATTTATATAATTTTTAATATATATGTTTATTTATTTTGCAATACATGGTAAAATAAAAAACAAAAAAGAACGGGAATGATAAAGCTTGAACATCCAAGGCTTGCAGAAACTGACTCTGCTCGACTACCCCGGAGTTGTCGCCTGCACGGTTTTTACCGGAGGCTGCAATTTCCGATGCCCTTTTTGCCATAATGCATCGCTTGTATTGACGCCGGATTCAGAGAGCGGGATTACTTATGAGGATTTTTTCACTTTTCTGAAGAAAAGGAAGGGTGCTCTCGATGGCGTATGTATCACGGGCGGAGAACCGCTGATGCAGAGTGATATCCATAACTTTATTACGGAGATAAAGGCATTGGGTTATAAAGTTAAGCTCGATACAAACGGCAGCTTCCCTGAAAGGCTCATCAAACTCATAGATTCGGGCATGCTCGACTATGTTGCGATGGATATAAAAAATTCCCCGAAGTATTATGCAAAAACTGCGGGAAAAGAGATTATTGATATCGACGCCGTTAAGGAGAGCGCGAAAAAACTTATGACAGGTTCTCTCCCCTTCGAGTTCCGCACAACGCTTGTACGGACATTCCATACCGAGGACAGTATCAGGTCAATAGGGTTGTGGCTGAAGGGCGAAGAAAAGTATTTTTTACAGAATTTTGTAGATTCCGGCAATTTGATAGAGAGCGGGCTCTGCGGTTTTTCTGAGAAGGAAAGCAGGTATTTGCTTGATATTTTAAGGATTTATGTGCCAAACGCTGCTCTGAGGGGCTTTTGATGAAATTGTACATCATGTACAAAAACACAATATATAGTAATTTTATTATTGACAGAGTCTAAATGTTGTGATATTATGTATTTACTTAAGAAAAGGAACGGAGATTACTATGTACCAGGTCATTAAAAGAGACGGTAATATTTCAGAATTCGATATTACCAAAATCAGCAGCGCAATTACAAAAGCATTTGATGCACAGAACAAGCAGTCTCATCCCAGCATAATCAATCTTCTTGCTCTCAATGTAACCGCCGATTTCGAGCCTAAAATAAAAGATAATCTGATCGCTGTCGAGGATATTCAGGACAGCGTGGAAGCTGTACTGATAAAAGCAGGCTACGCTGATATAGCAAAAGCATACATCCTCTACCGCCGTCAGCGTGAGAAAATACGCAACATGAAGTCAACAATACTCGATTACAAGGAGATTGTCGACAGCTATGTAAAGGTTACCGACTGGCGTGTTAAAGAGAACTCTACCGTCACCTATTCTGTCGGCGGTTTGATTCTGAGCAACTCGGGTGCGATAACTGCGAATTACTGGCTTTCGGAAATTTATGACGATGAGATTTCCAAAGCTCATAGAAACGCTGACATACATCTTCACGACCTTTCCATGCTTACAGGATACTGTGCGGGCTGGTCTTTAAAACAGCTCATAAAGGAAGGGCTTGGCGGTGTTCCCGGAAAAATCACATCCGCACCTGCAAAGCATCTTGCGACATTATGCAACCAGATGGTAAACTTTCTCGGCATTATGCAAAACGAATGGGCCGGCGCACAGGCGTTTTCCTCTTTTGACACCTATCTGGCGCCTTTTGTGAAGACGGACAGCCTTCCTTATGATAAAGTAAAGAAATGTATAGAGGCCTTCGTTTTTGGCGTAAACACTCCAAGCCGCTGGGGAACTCAAGCTCCTTTTTCCCACATTTCCTTAGACTGGACGGTGCCGGAAGACATGAAAGGGGAAAAAGCCATTGCAGGCGGAAAACGGATGGATTTCACTCCCTGTTCATCTATCAGAAACCTCCTGAGCCGCTCAGTCTTCTCATCACCATTCATATATTCTATACCCGCGTAGATGTCCTCCGAGTTCTCGCGGAAGATCACCATGTCGGTCTTCTCGGGCTCCTTCACCGGCGAGGGCACGCCCTTGAACCAGCGCACCGGGCGCAGGC
>ENA-UOOK01006775-UOOK01006775.1-fermentation-metagenome-genome-assembly--contig:-NODE-6775-length-10763-cov-67.950224_pt1 | contig 10763 bp, 8 predicted proteins | sample MGYA00245777_ERZ724023 | MGnify/ENA primary metagenome ERZ724023 (study PRJEB28704, sample SAMN03018312) | fermentation metagenome | biome: anthropogenic terrestrial biome; feature: soil; material... | reverse complement strand
ACACGCTTCCCGTTTACCAACATACTGTTTTCGTCAGGTCGGATATCGGCTTCGCATCGACCGTGAATAGTATCATACTTGGCCATGTGTGCCAGAATTTCAGGTGAATAACTGGCGTTCACGCACACAATTTCAAGGGTCGGATCTTGCAGAGCTCTACGAAACACCATGCGGCCGATCCGTCCAAAGCCATTGATCGCTAACTTGACTGGCATAGTAATCCCCTTTCCCAAGACTTATGATCCTACCTTGATCTTATGATGAGTATCCAGATCTTACAAGCGCTGGAAAAGGGCTATTTTTCGGTTTAAATCAGAAAGCGGGACGTTTTCTGTCCCGCTTACCGGATAGCTCAGGTATGCGCTGAAATCGGGTTAGGCTTGGCAAAAATCGCAGAAATAGACACTTCCGCCAAGATAAGTCTCTTTTTTTATTCTATTGTCACAGACCGGACAAGCAGTTCCGATGGTGTTTTTACTGAGGACGGTAACATAGCCCCCAAAATTCCCAAACAGGTCACGCTCGGTATCACGACCTCCCAGCTCGGTCATTTCCCGTAGTATCGATTTAACAGCATCATACATGTTTTGCATCTCCGGTGCAGAAAGGGTTGACATTTGGCGTTTTGGGTGGATGCGCGCCTTCCAGAGTATATCCTGCAGCACACCATTACCAAGGCCGGGAATGCGTTGTTCTGTGGCAAGAAATGCCTTAGCGGAAAGATTTGTTGCGCCATCCTGCAATAAAGCGTCGAAATAAGTCCGGTCGAACTGCATCGTTAGCGGAGAGGGTTTTTTCATGGCGGCTGCTATATCGAACATTCCACCATCTTCACCGTCCCGAAGACAAAATAGGACGCCCCACATATGAATAGTGGCAGTCAGTGCCGTGCGGTCATCTAATTCCAGCAACAGCTGATGTTTTTGGGGCAGGCGCTCTTCAGGTCTATGCCAGCGCAGACCGGTACTCACAATGATGATCATTTCATCGGCTGCAATCGCGACGTGACCTCCATAGGCGACGGCTGTGCCTATAGTCTTACCCGCCAAACGCTCGTTGTAATCGGCAGGATCACCTGTGTACCAAGCGAATTTATGCGGCGAGTGATTGGCCGTGGTCGAGATAATTCGCTTGCCTGAAATGTTTTCATTAATCTGGCGGGCCAGGACGACCGCTTCGGGCAGTTCGAGCATAGAAATACCCCTTTGCCGGATTACTGTAATTGCTTGTATCTGCAATCATTATAGCGCAATGTTTTGACAATAGTATGTCAGTTTTACGATGTGTTGCAGCTGTACGTCATCCGTTGCCGTCCAACCACAGTCTGCCGCCGATGTCTATATTTCCGGAGGAAATTTACACAGTGATATGGAAATAACTGCAGTAGCAGCCGGTTGTATTCAGCGCCAGCCGGAAGGCTCAAAAGGAGGGCAGCGATGAGCAGTTATAAATTAATCATTGGACTGATTCTCATTGTTATTGTTTTGGGTTTATCGCTAACGGCAGTTTATTTTTTGCAGAATGGTTTTGTGGTGCAGGCGGTTACCCCGGATTACAGTACTGCCCAAAGTCTGGTGACCGCTACTGGCGAAGTACGCCTGATTTCAGAAGCAAAAATTATTGCCCCTAGTTCAGGGATTATCGAGCGCGTATTGATTTCTGCCGGGGATTTGGTAGAGGAAGGGCAGGATCTTTTAATTTATGCAGTCGATAACTGGCAGGCCGAGCTATCCCAGAGCCGGCTGGAGCTTAAAATACTGCAAGATAATCTTGCGCAGCTGGATCGGCAAAACCAGGAGAATCTGCGTCGTATTAATACGGAGATCACCCAGAAAGAAGCGCAGCTTGCTGCGGCGCGGCTCCAGGAACGTGAAATGGAACAGACGCTTGTAGTACAGGAGAATAATCTCCGGAAGAATCTTGCCGATCAGCAGCTTGCCGTGGCAGAACAGGAGCAGGAGGTAAGCGTCTTAGGACTTTATTTGAAGCGGGGGCAGTCTCCAAAAGAGATTATGACAAAGCACTTGAAAGGCTGGAGTTGTTAAAAGTTGATCTTAGTTGGGCTGAAGAAGAGCTAACGCGGTTTCGGGAAGAAACCGTTCCGCTCAAGCGGCTCTCAATGCAGGCACAGCTGACTCAGATTCAGCTGGCTTTGCAGGAAACACGTCAGAATCTGCAGTCTCTGGCTAATCCGGAAGACCAGAAAAGACTGGATCGGGAACGGATTGCCCTGCTACAAAAAGAAGCCAGCAGTCTGGAGCAGCTAATTGGCCAGGCACATGTTAAAGCGCCTTCTGCCGGGCGTGTTTTGGATATCAAAGTTGCAGGAGGAGACCAGGTAACCAAAGGCTCTTTATTGATGGAAATTGGCGATATCAATAAGCCGCAGATTGTCCTTTTTGTCCCGGCTGAATCGTTTCATTTACTTGCAGTGGATGCTGTCGTACATTTGAATTTTGAAAAGCGCAGCCCGATTATGGGAAAGGTGTCCCGGATTGCCCACCAGGCCGAGAATGGCATGGTTGAAATAGCTGTAAATGTTGAGGCATGGGAGATAACACTGCTTCCGGGCACAAAAGTCAGCGGTGAAATCGAAGTAACTCGCCCGGACATCTTATTGCTTCCGCCCCAGGCGGTTGTTGCGCGTAAAATCCCAAAAACATCACCAATTCTTCGTACCGGTGAAGATACAGTCTATTATGTATTTGCCGTAGATCGAAAGACCCGCAAAGTAACTCCCCGGCGCGTCCAAATTGGGGAAACCGGTAATGGGTTTATCGAAGTTCTAAGCGGAATTGGCCAAAACAATGATATAGTCGTTGGAGACGAGGCAGCTCTGGCCAGACTCAGATCCCAACTGGAGCAGTGGGAAAGGAAGAATGTCAAAGAGATACGGGCTACCTTTGCGCCGGAAGGATAATTTGCCGGCTAGAACAGCTTGGATATACGAGGGTGTGTAGCAATGTATGGATATCTGATACGCCGTTTTTTGACAGTATTGCTGCTGATGTGGGTCATGACAGTTATTATTTTCGGGCTGGCTTCCATATCCGGGGGCGGAGTCGACAGACTATTTCCGGTTAACGCCGTGACTCCTTTTGACATTGTGCGCCACAAAGGCATCAATGAGACTGATACATCACCTGCCCAACAGTATTTCACTTGGCTGAAAAACGTTTTTTGGGGCAACTTCGGCAATATTGCCAGCTTCCGTGGTGATACGGTTTTTGATTCCGTCTCCGAAAAGCTTATTCCAATGTTCAATGCCAGTTTGCTTTTGGTCGGGACCGCGCTTTTATTTTTAGTAATCCTCGGTTTCTTATTGGGTACTTTTGCCGCCGTAAAACCGGATCATATTGCTACTAAAATAATTAATTTTTTCTGTATGGTGAATACCTCGATACCTGATTTTGCCATTGCCATTATTTTGATGATGGTTTTTGCTGTGAGGTTAAGGCTGCTGCCGTCTTCCGGAATGTCGGATCCGCTGCTCTACGAGTCGAATTTTTGGCAGCACTTTCTAGACAGACTGCGTCATCTCATTTTGCCGGCGATCACGCTCTCTTTCACTTATGTGGCCTCTTTTACCGAGCATGTCCGCAAGACGATCAGCGGAATACTGCAGCAGGACTACATCCGGACTGCCCGTGCCAAAGGCCTTTCAGGACGGATCGTCTTGTCAAAACATGCGCTGCGAAACGGCCTGGTTCCATGCCTGGCTGCCGTTTTCGCCTCCCTCCCTTTCTTAATGGGCGGAATAGTAATGGTCGAGTATATTTTTGCCTGGCCGGGGATTGGCCTGTATATCTACAGGAACATCTCATCCAGGGGCGATTTTCATATTGTACTGATGATTACCGGGGTTACTTCAATGTTCTCGCTGCTGGGCAGCCTGATTGCCGATTTTTTGTATGCGTTGGCTGACCCGAGGATTACCAGCCCCGTGGAACAGAAGGCCAGGATTCGCATTTGGCCTTTTTCAATGTTGATTGTTGGAGGAATCGTGCCGGTAGTCTTATACCGCGTGTATTTATACAGAATTTATGAGAATATCGGCAGTTTGTCTTGGATACTGGCTGGAATGGGAGCATGTCTACTAGGTGTCAGTATTCCTCTGCAACTAAAATATGCGCGGCGTAAGAAAGACAACAATCTGCTGAAAAACGGCTTGATTTCGGCGGCTGCGGTGCCAGCCGCGAAGTCTCATTCCTGGCTTCGGCTTAACTTTAACTTGCGGCTTCCCGGCAAGAATCAGGTGGCCTCATTCTTCAGCCGCCTGATGAAACCGTCAATTATAATCGGGCTGTTGGTTATCTGGGCTTTGGTGCTTGGCTCTTTTTATCCGGTGTTTCTCGGTTTTCAGAAGGCGGAGGATATGCCTCTGCAAATCGGAAACATGCTGAAAGCACCCTCATGGCAATATCCTTTTGGAACTGACGGGTATGGGCGTAATTACCTGCTGGTCATTCTTCTGCTGGGCCGTCAGACTTTGGGGATTGCATTTGGCGTATCCCTGATCAGTACAATACTCGGGACGGCAATTGGTGTGTTATGCGGTTTCCTGCAGGGGGTCTTTGACCGCGTTGTCTCCGGTATCCTGGATCTGGTCTCCTCCATTCCGAGTTATTTTTTTATCTTTTTGATCATTGGATTGACAGGAAGTTCAACAACCAGCATGATTATGGTTCTGTCTATTTTCGGCGTCACCGAATTATGCCGTGTGGTGCGCGCGCAGGTTCTCGCCATACGTAACTTCCTGTTTGTCGAAGCTGCCGAAGCTATGGGAAACTCTGCGGTGCAGATTATTGTGCGCCACTTGCTGCCTAATCTCTTGTCGCTGGTTTGGGGACAAAGTATGATCTTGGTTGGACGGACAATGCTGCTGTTATGCAGCCTTGGGTATCTAAATATACTTAGCTTCCCAACCTGGGGCTCGCTGGTCGCTGAATCTGTTAAGAGTTCACAGTACCTGTCAAGCTGGTGGACCAGCATTTTTCCGATTGCCATGATTTTTGTGGCGGTGTCGGCTGTATATTCGGTCGGGAAAGGAGTGTTGAGATCCTTTGACCCGTTTGCGCGTTAATAAGACCGTTATTTTACTGGCAGTCCTCATTTTGGTTAGTATCATCATCCATATTTTTCTGGCCGGTGGCGCAACAGACGCGAAAGAGGATTTCGCGCTGGCACCATGCAATGAGGTCGGCCGCGAGGTGATTCTCAATCAGCGCCCGGCCTGGTTTTTGGATGCCCAGGGCCGCATCAATCTCTTAACGCTTGCGAAGCACAATCAGTTGGAGTTCAACCTCCTGACTACGCGGGGGCAGGTGGCTGGACGGCATACAATTGCTTTTAATGAAGACACGGATATTGGCTATATTGCAGGTCTAGGCACCGCACCTTTGGGGGCTGCCTTTCTGATCACTGAGAAGGAGGATGGCTTGTACCGGCCCAGCCTTGTCTGCATTATGGCAGGCACAGGTACTGATGTTGGGGCTGGCACAGACACAGGCACAGACACAGGCACAGACACAGGCACCCGGGAGAAGAATGGCAGTCACTCAGTCAGGCCGTTTGATCTTTTGCTGGAATGGCCGCGCGACATCGCCGGGGTACTGAGCGGCGGCGAATTACATTTAGCATATGTGCTTAAAGATATTGAATCGTATAAGCTTTATTATCAGAAATGTATCTTGGGCGAAGGGCCTGCATCAGGTGCGAACAGGAGCGGCGGGGACGACGAAAATGCATCTGGGCGCGCCGCAGCAAAACCACAACTGATTTCCTCTGCGGAGATGCTGGGACTGCCCGCCATGATTAGAGATCATTCCGGCCGACTGCATATCACCTGGAAAGAGAAAAATGGGACCGGGACCCAGAGCTTTCAGTATTATGTTGCATTGAATCCGGAGGCTGAGGCGGAGACACAGGCGGGGGCGGCGCGGGAAAAACTAAAACTGGGCCAGGCGGCAGTCTATTTCGGGGGTCAGGACGGTCAGCGTTATTATTTTGAGGATGTCGGCCCTTCCATGAGCCTTGACCCCGACGGCGCAGTTTATATCACCTGGAACTTTTCTTTCTGGCATACATTTTTCAATACCTTTGATTCCAAGGCATATTTAGCGAAAGTAACGCCGAATGGCACTTTGGCGGATTTGTGGACCTTTCAGGGTAAAAATGGATTTGCAGTCGCCGGTGACGTGACGGTTAATAGTCAGGGTGAACCGGTTGTTTTCTGGGAAGACTTTAATAACCGACGGGTTTTTATCTATTGGTCAAGGTATGATACAATTCAGGATAAGTTTTCTGAGCCAGAGCGGTTCATTCCGTATTACGGAAGCCATCGTCTGGTTTCCGCGGGAATGACAGCAGCAGGCGACATGCTGGTTCTTTGGAAACAGCTTGGCTCGCATGATAAGATCTTTATGCGCAACAGTAGCCAGGCGATACTGCCTCAATGGGTTAATCATTGGTCGGCATGGATCGTTTCTGGGGGGGTCGGCGGCGCAGCCCGGGAAATCATTTTTATTGTGCTGTACAGCCTGGCCGGTGCGGTAGCCTTTCTGGGCGTTAATATTCCAGTATTAGCGCTGTTCTTACTGATCTATTTTCTGCTGGAACGCTATAACATACTAGTCAAGGTCAACTTCTTGCTGATGCTCTCCATCTCAATAATTCTACTGGTTTGTCTGAAAATTGAGGTGCCGGCCTTCTATGCCAGCGCGACATCTGAAACTGGAATTATGCTGATTGCGATTTTGACAGCAACCCTGGCGGCTTTCCTGGCCGGTCACAGACACTGGTTTGAAGGCGGCGAAGAAATAACCTACCTGAGATTCATAGTTATCTGGATTTTCTGCGATTCATTCTTATCAATACTAAGTACGGCACCAGGGATGTTTGCGCCGTAATAGAACGGAGCCGGGCATGTGCCCGGCTCTGCCGATAATGTGCGCCATTAGTTCGATAAACCGTATTAATTCTTATGACCCTGCAGGAACTTCCCATGTGGATCACGGCCAAAGGCCAGCCGCTTGGCCCAGGTGCTCGGGTAGGAATGTAACTCCCTGGCTGCGAGCGGCATGGGCGGTCTATTAAGGCGCAATCCGCTCTCTTTTAGAACCCTAAAGATCCGTTCGGCACCTTCCTCCAGCGACCAGCCTTGTTCGGCAAGAGCACCGCCGTTCAGGCTGATTTCCAAACTGGCCTGCAGGCGCATGATGCGGAACAGACCGCTGATCAGCGCGGCGTCGCCTGTCAACAGCCCGGAGAGCAGGCTGCCCCACGGGAAGTTAATGGTAACCCGATCCGCCAGGTTGGTCAATTCGCCGGGCAAACTCAGCGCATTGGCAATTACAAACAGCGCGTTCTGCGGTGCTTTGCGCGAGTTATCGCCCAGGTTGCCGCGGCAGGCGTCGACTCCGATTACTAGCCTGTCGGGCGTTTTGGCCGCGGAGTGCCTGACAAAATAGCCATCTCCGGTGCCAATATCAATTAGAATGCATTTGTGTCCTGATACCAGATTGCCAAAGTGGCTTTCATCTATGACAAGGGTTTGTTTACCCCTAATGACCTCCATCGTTTTCCCGCTCCATTCTGTAATGTCTTTTAATGACACGACAGAATGAGTGGTGGTGCACGGGAGCGGACGAGGACGATTTGGCGAACAACGCAAAATAGGGCGCTGCGTCAAGCACCGTCCAAATCATCAGGAGTCGGTTTCAGATTTACTTTTTGGCTGCTCCTGGCCTGATCATGAGTGACTTTGATAACAACATTGATCAGTTGCTTGCGGCGGTACAGTCCGGTCATGGCAAAGGTCAACCGGGGAATGCCGCTGCCTAAAGCTTAACAGGGAGGCCTCGCCAATTGTTTTGGTCTGTTCATTTTAAATGAACCCCTTTCTAATGCAGATTTCCTTCTGCATGCCAGCATTATACCACAATATTGCAGCGCGAACTTATGAAAATGCAAACCCGGGTGCAATTGTAGTTGTCACAAGGAAGGTGAGCGAGAAACCTGGTGTAATTATCTGGCAAAAATATCCGGTGTGATCATAGTTGACAATGCGAGAAAGGCGCAGTATATTGGATATGGATAGACAATAACGCGGGTCGTCTACTCTATCTATAGGCAGAACATGAGGTGTCTATTTTGGACTTATCCAAGAAATTTTGGGAAGCAGATCTATCCGACATCAGGCGCGGCTATTATATTGATGTTCAGAAACAGACACAGTCACTGTCTCAAGTGCCGGCACTGGCATCTGCACTGGCGTCGGCAAAGTCGTATGTCTGTCTGATCTGCGGAGCGGTTTTTGAAAAAGGCATTATTTATCCCATGGAAGGAGTGCTTTATGAGGCTGAGCGTGCAGTTCAGGCGCATATTGCCGCGGAGCACGGCTCGCTGTTCGAGTACTTGCTGGGCGTCGCAGCCAGCAGCGGCGGGATCACCGAATTGCAGTCTGAATTGCTCAGACAGTTCCATCAAGGCACTGATGATGCTGAGATCGCCAAATTGCTGGGTCAGGGAAGTACCTCCACAGTCCGAAATCATCGTTTCAAGCTCAGGGAAAAGGAAAAACAGGCCAAGGTGTATCTGGCGCTGATGAGCCTTGTCGGAAAACAGGAAGGTGCCGACGCACTGGTCGGAGTACACAGAGGTGCAAAAATGGTTGACGAACGCTATGTCTTTACCGAAAAAGAAAAAGAGCAGATCATTCATAAGTACTTTGAGGATAATGGGCAAGGGCCACTGATTGACTGGCCGTCCAAAGAGAAGCGCCGGGTGGCTGTTGTGCAGCATATTTCGGCGAAATTTGAGCCCGGACGCCAATATACTGAGAAAGAAGTTAACGAGATTCTGAAGCAAGTCTACGAATTAGATTATGTGATCCTGCGTCGCTACTTAATTGAATACGGCTTTTTGGATCGCACCCGCGACGGTAGCTCGTATTGGGTTAAATTGTAAAAAAGGCACGCACAAAAAAGAGACCGGGGTTGCCCGGTTTCTTTTTTTAAGTATGGCAATTAAGCAATAATACTTCTATCAAGCCTCTTAATCCGTAATTCTATCAACACAGCTAACCTCCATATAATACTTGGCGGTCGTTTCAGGTGTGTATTTCATACTGTTATCAATCCACCATTTAACTGTTTCGGCAAAGCTGCCTACGAGATGGTTTAACACGAAATCAGCAGGGGCATTCACATTTGTCCCATTTAAATACTTGGAGAACATCTCGGTAAGGTATCCTTTAAAATACTTCATAAAGAGTTCGCCGCTTTCGCAGGATAAAATGCCGACGATGTTTTTTTCGCTGTCCTTCAAATGATGGAGAATATGCGTGAGCTTTGTTTCAAGCCCATTGTTATTGCCTGAAAAATCATGGGTTTTTTCTGATATGAGGTCATCCGAAAATACATGGCTGAAGATGTCGGTACACATTGCTCTGAGTAACTCGTCTTTGGTATCAAAGTGCGCATAAAAAGTGCTTCGGCCAATGTTCGCCTCATCAATAATTTCCTGTATCGTGATATTGCCGTACCGCTTTATTTCAAGAAGTGTACTGAATGCCCTGAAAATAGCGCCTCTTGTTTTCTGTTGCCTTCTGTCCACTGCAGTTATTCCTCCCGTACAAATAAACTAAAACGTTCGGTAACGTACATAATAGACATTTTAGTTATTGAATATTGCTTCGAAAAGCCATATAATCATGACGAACAACATGTTCGGTAACGTACTAATTGTAACATTATTTAACCAACTAGGCAACTGGAGGGCTTTATCTGATGAAAAGAATCAGTGATTTTTTAGCCGGAGTACCTATGACGATCGTTAGCGGCGTGTTTCTAGCTGCAAGCCTTATTCTTATGCTGATGAAAATGGAAGTTCCTGTTGATCCGGCATGGGTTTCAGTGATTATCAGCGGGATTCCACTGCTATATCTGGCAATATGGAGAATTATCCATAACAAAGGAATGAGCAAGATCTCTTCTGCACTCTTGATTTCCATAGCCATGATTGCAGCTGTCGCTATTGGAGATACTTTTGCGGCCGGAGAGGTTGCATTTATCATGGCGATTGGTGCAATTCTGGAGGAAAAAACAGCTGAACGATCTAAAAAGGGACTTAAGGAGCTCATCAGCCTTGCTCCGCAGCAAGGACGCAGAATTAATAATGGAAATGAAGAAATGATTTATGCGGAAGAAATCAAAGCAGGCTATATTCTGCGAGTTCTTCCCGGAGAAACCATCCCCGTTGATGGGAGAATCATCAGTGGAAATACATCGGCCGACCAGGCTATCATGACTGGTGAATCACTGCCTGTGGACAAGGAAGTAGGCGACAGTGTCTTCTGTGGCACCATCAACCGTTTTGGTGCAATCGACATGGAAGCAACTAATGTTGGTGAGGACAGCTCATTACAGAAGCTGATTCGGATGGTTCAGGACGCAGAAAACAAGCAAGCGCCAATACAGCGCATAGCAGATAAATGGGCAACTTGGCTTGTGCCGGTAGCATTATTAATTGCTATTGTAACGTATTTCGTTACGCAGGATATCGTTCGTGGTGTTACCGTACTGGTAGTGTTTTGCCCTTGTGCTTTGGTTCTGGCTACCCCTACCGCCATCATGGCTGCTATTGGGCAGGCTGCCAAACATGGGGTCATCGTTAAATCAGGCGAAGCTCTAGAAAAGATGGGCAAGGTGGACACCATAGCCTTTGATAAGACCGGGACTCTTACATTCGGAAAACTTGAAGTT
>ENA-UOOK01006774-UOOK01006774.1-fermentation-metagenome-genome-assembly--contig:-NODE-6774-length-10767-cov-5.637696_pt1 | contig 10767 bp, 10 predicted proteins | sample MGYA00245777_ERZ724023 | MGnify/ENA primary metagenome ERZ724023 (study PRJEB28704, sample SAMN03018312) | fermentation metagenome | biome: anthropogenic terrestrial biome; feature: soil; material... | reverse complement strand
TTGTATATTTATGCAACCCTTATGCAACAAAAGGGGTTTTCGCAGTGGAGTCATATTATATATATCCAAATCATCAGATAGTCCCTGATTACAGCTTATCCATATTACGATTTTCTCATTGCCAATTTATTGCTGGCTAGCTCTGGCCCTTAATGGTAGAATTTCCTTAGCTGTCCTTTTTTGCATTAAGGGCTTTAGCTTATTTCAAGAAGGAGAAAAAATGTGTAATATGGAGCTCCGGGAAGGTATAAAAGATTCAATCCCCATTGTTTTAGGTTATTTGCCTCTGGGTTTCGCCTTTGGTGTTCTGGCCACGGAAGCCGGAATGAATCTGCAACAAGCCACGGCTATGTCTGTATTGTGCTTTACCGGTGCCGGGCAATATATAGCCATCGGGGTTATGCAGGCGGGAGGGGCAGTAATTACGGCTATTCTGGCCAACCTTTTAATAAACCAGAGATACACCCTTTTTGCTACTTCCATGGTCCCCTATTTAAAAAAGCTCCCTACCCGCTGGGCGGCCTTTTTATCCTATGGCCTCACTGATGAAACCTATGCCGTAGCCATGAACCGGTACCGGCAACGCGAAGCCAGTATTGCATATATGGCGGGACTGAACCTGACTTCACATTTATCCTGGATCGGCAGTACTATTTTAGGGGCCTGGCTGGGCAGCATGATTAGCAATACCGAGCGTTTTGGCTTGGGTTTTGCTTTACCGGCTATGTATACTTGCCTTCTGGTTTTTATGGTGAACAAAAAAAGTGATGCTCTGGTAGCAATTATCGCTGCTCTGGTATGTATCTTAACCGGCTATTTGCTGCCTGAATCCATGAAGAACCTGTCTAATATTATTATTGCTACCTTAATCGGGGCCAGTTTGGGGATGTTGATTGATGAGCGCAACTAGCATTTACTTAATGATAATGGGGGTTTCCCTGGTCAGTCTTTTGCCGCGTATATTGCCCGTAGCCATACTGTCACGCTTTGAATTTCCTGAAGCATTGAAAAGATGGTTATCTTTTGTCGCTCCGGCGGTTCTGGGAGCATTGACCGCCTTGAGCATAATCGCCCCCCGGGGTAATATAGATATTAATACCGGAAATATTTACTTATGGGCTTTTATACCTACATTTTTGGTAGCTATTAAAAGCAGAAGCCTGTTCTTCACTCTGCTTACCGGTATTTTAAGTATGGCCTTTTTGTATAATTATTTTAGTATATGAAGTAAAGCATAAACGATAAGAAGATCTTATCAAAGGAGGAGTCAAATAATGAATGCGCTGGTGAGCATTCTGGTGGAAAATACTACTCCGTCACCGTCCTTGATTGGAGAGTACGGCTTTTCCGCTCTGCTGGAAGTGGATGAGAGAAAAATCCTCTTTGATACCGGCAGCAATGATGCCCTTTTTAAAAATGCAGAAAACCTGGGAATAAACCTGGAAGAAGTTGAAGCACTGGTTATCAGTCATGGCCATTTTGACCATACCGGGGCGGTAATTCCTTTTTTACAGAGATTTGGTCCCAAAAAGCTTTATCTCCATCCGGATATTTTTTCTCAGCGTTTTTTACAGATGAAAAAGGGCCTGGGCCCGAATATTGGCTGCCCCTTTGCAGCAGAGGATCTGGTGAAAAATGGCGCTGAAATAATCTTTATTGATAGTTTTAGCGAAATTATGCCCGGGGTTTTCATCAGTGGAGAAATACCACGGAGAAACAGTTTTGAAAATACCGGAGGTAATTTCAAAGTCGCTACCGCCCATGGCTTACTGGAGGATAAGCTGCTCGATGATATGGCCTTGCTGGTAGATCATCCTGAAGGCCTTATTATAATCAGCGGATGTGCTCATTCGGGGATGATAAACACCATAGAATACATCCAGGAAAGAACGGACCGTTCCAAGATGCTGGCTTTTATTGGAGGAACCCATTTGATAACGGCTTCCGAAGATAGATTGGCCCAAACCATAGCTGTTTTAAAAATGATGGATATTGAAAAAATTGCTGTAGGCCATTGTACTGGTTTCTATGCCGCGGCCCGGTTATTAAACGAGCTTGGCCCCAGGGTAATTAAGGCAGATACGGGTATGAGCTTCTCTTTCTAGCAGGCTGCTGCAAGTAAATTTTACGGGGGTATGATTTCTGAATCTGAATAAATATAAGGTAAAAAGCAAAGATTTAAGAAAGAATTGCAATCCGTCTATCTTTAAATTTAATTCTACCGCTGATATTGAACCCTTGCCTGGAATCATCGGGCAGGAACGGGCTTATCGTTCCCTGTCAATGGGTTTGGATATTGAAAAGCAGGGTTATAATGTATATCTGGCTGGAGCCATGGGGATGGGCAAAACCACCCTGGCCCGGGAAATTTTGGAGGGTAAGGCCAAAAAGGAACCTCCTCCCCCTGACTGCTGCTATGTGCATAATTTTAAAAATCCGGATTGTCCACAGGTTTTAGTCTTGCCCGCAGGCATGGGAAGCAGTTTTAAAAAAGACCTGGAAACCGGAATAGATCGGGCCATAAAAACCTTGCTCAAGGCTTTTGAAAGTGAAGAATACGAGTATGAAAAAAACGCTATATTGGGTGTTTTTGTTGACGAAAGCAATAGAATGTTTATGCAGTTGGACGAAGAAGCACATAGCTATGGTTTTACCATAAGCCGCAACCAAAACAGCATCAACAGCGTTCCTCTGAAAAACGGCGAGCCCCTCAGCCAGGAAGAATTTATCTCCTTATCGGAAGAAGAGCGGGCCGAGATAATGAAGAAAAGTGCTATCATTCAGGAAAAGCTTAACCAGGCTTTTCGTTATTTCAAGGAATTGGAGAAAAATATTAAAGTAAAGATCAAAGAGCTGGAAAATGAAAATGCCAGGTCGGCACTGGCACCTTTTTTCGCTGAATTGTTTGAAAAGTATCGTTTGTTTAAAGATCTGGTGGAACATATCGAAGCCGTACAAGAGGATCTCCTGGCCAGCTATGAAGTTTTTGTTGAGCCGGAAGAAAAATCCCCTTTAAGCCTGTTCCGGCTAATTGATCGAAGGAGTTCGTTGCGGCGCTACCGGGTAAATTTAATAGTTGATAATTCAGAATCGAAACATGCCCCCGTAGTCTTTGAAAGCAATCCTACTTATGCCAATCTCTTTGGACAGATAGAATATGAAGGAGAGTTCGGCATTCTGGCTACAGATTTTTCCAAGATTAAGGCCGGAGCCATACACCGGGCCAATGGCGGTTATCTGATTCTACGGGTTTATGATGTAGTTAAAAACTACTATGTATGGGATGCTCTCAAGCGCTGTCTTATAAACCAGCAAATAGTGGTGGAAAACCTGAGCCGGATGCTGGGTATAAGTAATACGGAGACTCTGCAACCGCAGCCCATTCCCGCCAGGCTTAAAGTGGTATTGATTGGGGAACCGCTGTATTATTATCTCCTTTATAACTGGGATGAAGAATTCAGACGACTTTTTAGGATCAGGGCGGATTTTGATATTGAAGTGGAAAAAAGCCGCAAGCGCATTAAAGAATATGCCTGCTTTATCAGTTCCGTATGCCGCCAGGAAGATCTGAAGCACTTTAACCCGCAAGCAGTTGCTGCTGTGGTTGATTACGCTGCCCGCCTGGCGGAAGATCAGAATAAAATTTCCACTATGCTGAATAAAGTAGTGGAAATAGTGATTGAGGCAGACTGCTGGGCCAATTATGAGAGAGCGGAACTGGTTGGCCTGGAGCATGTAAAAAAAGCCATAATGGAAAAAAGGTATCGTTCTTCCCTGTTGGAAAATAAAATTCAAGAAATGATGCTTGAAGAAAGTCTGATAATTAATGTGAAGGGCAAAAAGGTGGGAGAACTTAATGGCCTGGCAGTGTATGAAATAGGGGACTATGCTTTCGGTAAGCCGGTGCGTATCACTGCCAAAACCTTTATGGGAGAAAAGGGATTGGTAAATATTGAACGAGAAATTCGTATGAGCGGAAATATTCACAGCAAAGGAGTTCTTACCTTGAGCGGCTATCTGGGGGCCAAGTATGCCCGGGAAAAACCGCTAACCCTGTCGGCCAGTTTAACTTTTGAACAAAGTTATCAGGGAATAGAAGGAGATAGTGCTTCCAGTGCCGAATTATTTGCATTATTATCCAGCCTGGCGGATATTCCTATTAAACAGGGAATTGCAGTAACTGGTTCTGTCAATCAGAATGGTGAAATTCAGCCGGTAGGAGGCATTAACCAAAAAATCGAAGGATTTTTTAGACTTTGCCAAATGAAAGGTTTGGATGGAGAACAGGGAGTTATTATACCCAGGAAAAATTTATCCCAGCTAATGCTGGAGGAAGAGCTGGTTGAAGCCGTAAAAAAGCGACAATTCAGCCTATGGGCTATTGAAGATATCGATGAAGGTCTGGAGATACTTATGGGCAGGCCCGCCGGAAAAAGGGAAGAGAACGGAAGATTTTCGCCGGACAGTATTCATGCTCTGGTAGACCAGAGATTAAAGGAATGGAGCAGCAGAAAAAGACGGGAACTTGTATTGCCGGATAGGGCTATCAATGAGCGTCGTCGCCCTCGAAAGAGTATAAGGAGGAAAGGTTATGAGTAAAGGCAGAATCCTGGGGGGGATATTGCTGATTCTTCTTTTACTGTTTAACAGTGGCTGCAATTTTGAGGGGAAGAAGCTTTTCCAGTCATCCTCAGCTCCTGAGGAGCAGCTTATTAAAGTACGGATAGTTTTTACTGACGATCAAGAATTGGAAACTTATATAAAAAATTTGGGTATTGAGGAAAAGGGCAAGGTTTATGTAGGTGGCTCTTCTTTGAGCTATTTCTATGATGCAAATGGTAAGGTTCTTGGTTCTTACAACTATCAGCGGGTATTATATATAGAAATAATCCCGGAGAAGAACAAGGGAAAATAAGATTTTTGTGGAATAGTGTCAAATAAAAGAGCGGCGCACCAGGGAAGCAAGAAAAGTGAGGTGTAAGGAGTAAGGCGCGGGGATATCCTTTGCAGCTGTTGCTGTTTTTGCGAGCAAGGGAGTTGATAAGAAACCAAGGAGAGAAAGTTTGGGAAGGAGCGGGGGTATTGTGAGTTTAATGGCTAGAGTGGAAAGGTTGCTGCGATTATTAGATGTGCGCTTGCGATTGACGCTGGCTTTTACCCTGATAGTAGCAGCAGTTACCGGCTTAATGGGAGTCTATGCCACCTATGTAATGTCAGACAAGATTGTATTTACTGCCCAGGAAAAGCTCAAGTCTGACCTGGCCCTGGGGCGGCAGATTATCGAACTTAACTTCCCGGGGGAATGGGAAGTGATTGATGGTAAACTATACAAAGGCGATGTATTAATGGAGGAAAACTACGAGGTTGTGGATAAAATAGGTAAACTGACCGGGGATACGGTAACTATTTTCAAAGGAGACACCCGAGTATCCACCAATGTTATGAAGGACAATCAGCGGCAGGTAGGAACCCAGGTATCGGAACAGGTGGCTGAAGCAGTTTTGAAGAGAGGGGAAACATACATAGGCCGGGCCAATGTCGTAGGAACCTGGAACGAAACGGCTTACGAACCGATAAAAAATAGTGCCGGACAGACAATCGGTATCTGGTATGCAGGGGTGCCGGCTACTCCCTATGATCAAGCGGTGGGGCATTTTCGCAATTCTATGATTGCTTACTCCTTAATCGGAATATTGATTGGTTTTATAGCGGCCTTACTTATTGCAGCCAGTGTGCACCGGCCTTTGGATAGAATCAAGAATGCGGTTAATGACGTCAGCCAGGGTGACTTAACCCAGAAGGTGCCGGTTTTTGCCAAAGATGAACCAGCCCAGTTAGCTTTAATGGTAAATTTAATGGTAGAAAAGATATCTGAGCTAATAGGCAAGACCCGGCAACTGGCGGAAAATGTAGGTGAAGCCAGTGGCATTCTGCTTAAAACCTGCGAAATGAGCACCAGTCAAATGCAGGATATGACTATCAAAGCTAATGATATGAATAATAGCGCCACCAGCCAGGCTGATTTAACTGGTCGCTCCAAGGTGGTAATAGGAGAAATGTCTGAAGTTATCCAACAGGTGGCACGGAACTCCCAGGAAGTTTCTTCATCAACCATGGTGGCCAATACCAAGGCTCAGGAAGGGGAGAAACAGGTCGAAAAAGCGATAGAACAAATGGGAGTAATCAGCCATACCGTTAACTCTACCGCCCAGATAGTTCAGGGCCTGGGTGAAAAATCGCAAGAAATCAACCAAATTGTCGATTTGATAACCAATATAGCCAACCAGACCAATCTTTTGGCCTTAAACGCTGCTATTGAAGCGGCCCGGGCGGGAGAACAGGGTAAAGGATTTGCCGTAGTGGCGGAAGAAGTCCGCAAGCTGGCGGAAGAATCCGGGGAGGCGGCCAAGCGTATTGCCGGTCTCATTAAGGAAGTGCAGAATGAAGCTGTTCGAGCCGTCAAGGCTATGGAAGAGGGAACTAAAGAAGTAGCTTACGGGACAGAAGCGGTAGCCAGTGCTGGCGAAGCTTTTGAATTGATAATCAAAGGGGTCACCGAAATTAGCGAAGAGATTCAAGAGATGTCTGCGGCCAGTGAAGAGATGGCAGCCAGTGCGGAAACCGCTCTCGAGTCCATAGAGAAGACCAGTGCAGCTGCCGAGGATAATCTGGGCTATACCCGGATGATTGGCCAACTGGCCGAAGAACAAATGGCCAGCGTGGAAGAAGTCAACGCTTCTATCGAAAGCTTAAATAAAATAGTAATAGAAATGGAAGAGGCTATTTCCTATTTTAAAGTTTGATTTGGCTAGTAAGAAAAGTGAGGAGTTAGGGGTTTAGTTTATTTTCTGCTGCATCTTACCGTTCAAGCCCCTACCAACTCAATTTTCATCGGTGGTTGTGGCCCCGGCCATGGGGGGTTAGTACAAAAATATAATTCCCCCCTATTTTCATCAGTGCTTGTGTCTTTTGGCTCGGTTATGGGGGATTAATATGAATTGCTAAGAGTTTTGCGGCCCGTTCTTATGTTTAGAATGGGCCATGTTTATTGGAGGGAAATCTTGGCGAAGTTTGCAGTTGAAGAAAAACAGGATGGCTGAGGGGCAGGCTTGCGAAATAGTCTCTTCAGATTTACTAAGAGTTCTGTTACTATAGATTTAAGTAGAATGAGATGGGGATAAGCTTAGTAGTATTGACCTAGGGGAAAGAATAAGCAAGAATACCCCAGTTTTAGCGTCTTTTTGTTCAGGAATGCTTATCGCACAGACTAGTAATTCAGGGGAGGTAAAAAAACTATGAAGCAAGTTGCGGCGCGATGCCTGCTTTGCGGTAAAACCTATGATGTAGAGGAAGACCACAAGGATTTTAAAAAACTAAGCGAGCAGGCTAAAGAAGTTCCTAGTTTTATCTGTGATTTTTGCAGTAACCGGGTTCGTCATGAATCAGATGAAAAAAGGAAAGAAAAGAAGCCGATTTAATTTGGAGGATAGCTTTGGAAAACCTCAGAATAAGAAAATATGATGGTCAAGAACTGGCTGCTCTGGCTTTTATCCCCGTGGAGCCAAGCATGGTATTGCTGGTAGCTCACGGTTTTCGCGGAGCTAAGGAAAACGGGGGCAAGATATACTCCTTTGCTTCCCGCCTGCAGGAACTGGGAATAGCAGTGTACGCCTTTGATTTTATAGGCAGCGGGGCCAGTGACGGCAGTTTTGCCGATATAACTCTCTCTCGCCAGGCCGATGATTTGGCGGTTGTAATGGATTATGCCTATAAAAGACATCAACTCCCCCTGCTGTTATTAGGGAGGAGTTTTGGCGGAAGTACGGTCATGGCCAGGGGGAGCACGGACCAGAGGGTAGCTGGCTTCATACTCTGGTCTACCCCGGTGATGTTAAAGGACTGCTTTGCTCGCATAATGGGCTCTGATTTTAATAAACTGAAAAAAGGAAAGAGCGTTCGCTTCCAGGATGAAGCCGGGGAATTTGCATTAAATCCTGGTTTTGTGCAAGATTTCGATTTGCATGATATGGAGCACTACCTGGCCGCAATTGCTTCCCGGCCAGTTCTCCTTGTACATGGAAAAGAGGATGAAGCAGTAGACTTTGCCAATGCAGAATACGCAGCCCGCCAACTTACCAATGCCCGGTTATATCTGGTAGATCAGGCTGACCACCGCTTTACCTGGCTAACGAAAGAAAGGGAAGACATAACCATCAACTGGCTTCGCGAAACATTCTTGACAAGGGGATGCTGACAGGTTGACAAGGGGACGGGGTTGTTGACACACCCGCTTGCGGGTGTGTCAACAACCCCGTCCCCTTCACCCTTTTGCCTGCCAAAGTACTATTCGAGCCCCTTGTCAACCCTAACTTTTTATCGGTGGTTGTGGCCCTCTGGGCCATGGGTGGTTAGTTGGGCAATGAAGACCAGGGCTTTTTCCAGCCGGGAAATACATTTTTCCTGTCCCAGCACTTCCATCAGCTCAAAAAGCCCCGGAGTGGCCGTACGCCCGCTTAATGCCAGGCGGGTGGGGTGAATCAAATCCGCCGCCTTTATTTCCAGTTCCTGAGCCTGCTGCCGGAAAGCTTCTTCCAACTCTGCTGCCGAAAAGGAACCCATGTTGGAGACGATCTCCAGAACTTCGCTCAGCATGGTTGAGGCTTTTTGCTGTCCAAAGTGCTTCTTAACGCCTTTTTCATCATATTGCTTAACTTCTTCAAAAAAATAACCAAGGGCATCCAGGAGCTCATCCCGGGTTTTAGCCCGGTTGCGTACTAGCTCTACCGCCTGCTGGAAGTAATCAGAGTTATCTTCATTTAGCCATCCCCGTTGTCGGGCCTGGGGCGCAAGCAAGGTCATCAAGTTTTCTATATCAAGCCGCATCATATATTGACCATTCATCCACGCCAACTTCTCCAGGTCATATATAGCCGGGGATTTGGAGATATGCTCCAGGGAGAATTCCCGCATCATTTCTTCGCGATTCCAGATATCAATATCTTTGCCAGTTGACCAGCCCAGAAGTGCCAGGTAATTTACCAAAGCTTCGGGAAGATAGCCCTGGTTTTTGAACTCCTGAACCGAAATCGCTCCGTGCCTTTTGGACAACTTGCTCCGATCCGGCGCCAGAATCATGGAAAGATGAGCAAAAGAAGGTTCTTTAAATCCCAGAGCTCGATAAATGAGCAGTTGGCGAGGTGTGTTCGAAAGGTGTTCCTCAGCTCTTAACACATGAGAAATCTGCATGCTAAAGTCATCAACGACCACGGCAAAATTATAGGTGGGCCAGCCATCAGATTTGGCTATTATAAAATCATCAAAAAGGGCATTGGAAAAACTTACATCTCCCCGAATGAGGTCCGGAACTATTGTATTACCATCTAATGGAACTTTTAGACGAATAACCGCCGGCTTTCCCGCCTGCAGCATTTCGCTGGCTTCTTCCGGTTTTAATGCTCTACACCTGCCCCCATATTTATAGTCCCGTTTTTCCTGGGCGGCCTCTTCTCTCTCTTTCTGTAATTCTTCCGGGGTGCAGAAACAATAATAAGCCTGGCCAGAATCCAGAAGTTCTTGCAGGTAATGGGAATAGATATCACCCCGTTCACTCTGGCGGTAGGGCCCCAGCGGGCCACCAATATCCGGTCCCTCATCCCAGTCCAGACCCAGCCAGCTTAAGCCTTCCACTATCCCCTGGGCTGAATCTTCACGGGAGCGCCTGAAATCAGTATCCTCAATACGTAATATGAATTTCCCTCCATGCTGCCGGGCAAACAGCCAGTTAAAAAGGGCTGTGCGGGCTCCTCCAATATGTAAAGCCCCCGTTGGACTGGGAGCAAAACGAAGCCTAATATTACTCATAAATCAGCATCACTCCTTTACCAGTATAGTCTAGTACAAAGCCCCGCAATTTTCAAAGGGCTGGCCTCATCTAAATTGTTAACACTTCAGGCACCAAATGTAACTACTTTTCATATATTTATAGAGCGGGGTGATAGAATGTTTGGACCCAGAATCAATTGGCTTCCTATAGTGCTGGTATTAATTCTTTTTGCTTCAATAATAATGACCCTGGCTTTACTGGATTTTGAGCTGAAGTCCAGCATTCTGGCTATTGCCAGGTCCAAAGCCCAGATTCAAGCTGTGGAAAGTATAAACCAGATAGTCGCTAAAAAGATTGTTGCCCAGATCCAATATACCGATATTGTTTATGTTCACAAAGATGAACAGGGCAGAGTGGTTTTAATTCAGCCCAATACCATAGAACTTAACCGGCTCATGACCGAAACAATGGTAGAGGTTACCCGGGCTATGAGTTCAATGCAGGAAAATACTATTAGTATCCCTTTAGGCCAGCTTACCGGCTCAAGAATCCTGGCCGGTTACGGACCTAAAATTAAAGTAAAAACCATTCCTGTTTCACAGATAAATGTAAATATATTAAACAAATTTGAACAGGCTGCTATCAACCAGAGCCGCCATCTAATATATTTTCAGATTGAAGGGAGAATAAAAGTAGCAGTACCTTTCCTGGATGATGAGGTTAAGATTTCAACCACCATACCCCTGGCAGAAACAATAATAGTGGGCGAAGTACCCAAGACCTATGTAAATTTTTCAGGATCGGGAAGCGGATTAAACTCCCTGTTGGGAGAATAGTATTAGCATTAAATACGGTATCAGGACGATTTATAAAATTTACGATTTCTAAACTTGACAGAGGAAAAGGGGCATGATATTATAATTCTTGCGCGCAAGCAGGCAGCT
>ENA-UOOK01006772-UOOK01006772.1-fermentation-metagenome-genome-assembly--contig:-NODE-6772-length-10769-cov-4.222793_pt1 | contig 10769 bp, 7 predicted proteins | sample MGYA00245777_ERZ724023 | MGnify/ENA primary metagenome ERZ724023 (study PRJEB28704, sample SAMN03018312) | fermentation metagenome | biome: anthropogenic terrestrial biome; feature: soil; material... | reverse complement strand
TCCTAAGCCCGTGCGCAGGGTGGAAATACCCAAAGAGAACGGGAAGACCAGAAAACTGGGAATACCAACCGTCGTGGACAGGCTCATCCAACAGGCAATATGCCAAGTTTTGAGTCCCATCTTTGAAAAGCAGTTTTCAGACAACAGCTTTGGATTCAGATCGAAGAGAAGTGCGCATGACGCGCTTAAAAGATGCCAGACCAACATCATAGAGGGCTACAGATACGTAGTCGACATGGATTTGGAAAAGTACTTTGATACGGTCAACCAGAGCAAGCTCATCCAGATACTGTCGGAAACGATAAAGGACGGACGAGTCATATCCCTCATCCATAAATTCCTGCGAGCAGGAGTAATGGTGGGCGGAATGTTTGAAGACAGCCCAGAAGGTGTACCACAAGGCGGCCCACTGAGCCCCCTGCTTGGGAACATCATGCTGAATGAATGTGACCATGAACTGGAAAGGCGTGGGCATCGCTTTGTGCGCTACGCGGATGACCTGCTGATTTTCTGCAAGAGCAGGAAAGCAGCGACACGTACATTAAATCGCACTCTCCCCTACATTGAAGGAAAACTATTCCTGAAAGTAAATCGAGAGAAAACACAGGTGGCATACGTGAATAAGGTCAAATATCTGGGATATGGCTTCTATATACACAAAGGGGAAGGAAGGCTCAGAATACATCCCAAGAGCGTCCAAAAATTCAAGGATAAAATCCGAGAAGTTACCGGGCGCAGCAACGGGATGGGAATTGAGGCAAGGAAAATCCGACTGAACCAAGTGGTTCGAGGATGGATGAATTACTTCAAGTTGGCAGACGCAAAGAATTTGATACAGGGATTGGATGAGTGGATTAGAAGCCGCATACGAATGGTGACATGGAAACGATGGAAGAAAGTTCGCACACGTTTCGAGAACCTCAAACGCTCAGGAATCAAGGAAGAACAGGCGTGGATGTGGGCAAACACAAGAAAAGGCTACTGGCGTACTGCCCATAGCCCAATCTTGTCAAGAGCCTTACCCAACGAGAAATTCAAACGTGCCGGATACCTCAGTTTGACGGAATGCTACTCTGCGAAGTAATGTGTAAACTTTGGAACCGCCGTATACCGAACGGTACGTACGGTGGTGTGGGAGGTCGGCTACTCAACTAATGGGTAGCCTCCTACCCGATTAATGCAGGGTGATTATTTATAAGGGTTATTAGAGCCGGATGAAAGTTGTTGCTACCGGGAGTGTTCCATACCGAGCCAGTGTGCCATCATGGAGCAATTACAATGAGTATGGAGTTATCAGGTGCCAATCCCTAATTGGATGTTTGGGGCTAAAGTGAATAATTGGCACAAATTTTGCAAATCTAAACATAGAAGTAAAACATATAGAGGAGGTAACCAAATGTTCAATTGGAACGGCGAATTTGCTGGCAAGGTTGTACTTATTACCGGTGCAGCCAGCGGTCTGGGCAGGCAGGCTGCTCTTCAGTTTGGTGCCGATGGTGCCAAGGTTGTCATTGGGGACATACAGTTGGAAAAAGGACAGGGAGTCGTTGACGAGATTAAAGCAGCCGGCGGGGAAGCCAGTTTTGTAGAATGTAATGTCGGCAGTGAAGAAGCGGTCAAGAACCTGATCGATACCGCTATCAAGACTTATGGTACCATTGATATTTTGGTCAACAATGCTGGCGGTGGCGGCGGATTGGGTATGCCCTTTACCCGGCCGACTGTAGAAGATTGGAATCAGGCTTATGAGAATATGATCCGCGGAACTTACCTGTGCACCAAACACGTCTATGATCTGTTTAAAGAGAGAGGTACGGGCAAGATCGTTAATACCGCGTCCGTAGCCGGAAAGGAATCGGATCCTCCGCTGGTTGCCTACTCAGCTATGAAGGCGGCTATTATCAGCATGACTCAGAGCCTGGCCAAAGAGCTTGGACCCTATGGCATTAATGTAAATGCTGTTTGCCCCGGACTAATCTACACGCCTATTTGGCAGCGTTTGGGAAAAATACTGGCCATGGCTTTCCCCAACCGGTTCCCCAATATGGAGGGGCGGCAGGTATTTGAGTGGCATATGCACAACATGCAGATGATGCCCAACTACGAAGTTACCGAGGAAGACATTGCCAACGGCATTTTGTTCCTGGCTTCCTCACTGGCCTCGGGTATTCAAGGTCAGTCAATTAACATTTGTGCCGGTATGACCACCAAATAACATGCGGGTATATCATTTTCAGTGATAGCTGCAAGCTGTAAACTTCATAGCCAGGATATACCAGTAGCCATTTACCGGCTGTCACTGAAACTAAAAGGGACCTGTTAAACAGGTCCCTTTTAATTGTAAACAAGTGAACAGGGGGATGGTTTACCGTTGCCTTTTTCCCCCGGTTTACTAATCTCCCACCAGCTCGATCCGTTCCCCGTCGGGACCGTAAAAGAAAAGGATGTGTCCTCCTGGAATGGCGCGGGGCCCATCCACGGACAGGCCCTTTTCTTTTAACTTCCTGACCCATTGTTCAATATCGCCGACCTGGAAAGCGATATGATCAATAACTCCTCCGCTCTGTTTGCGCTCTGGGGTGCTGGTATACTGCAGCAGCTCCAAAGTGGTTCCTCCGCAGTCCAGATAAAGCATTTTAACTGTACCCGCATCAGTCGGAGCACTCTGCTGCCGACAGCCCAGAAAGCGCGTATAAAAATGAGCGGCGCGTTGCAGATCTTTTACTACTATGCCTACGTGCCCAAACTCCATTCGTTTTCCACCTTTCAGTCTAATTTCTGGACTTTGAGCTCTGGTTTTCTTTTTTATGATGCTTGTTTCCTGCAAGATTCACACCCGCATCCATATTGCCAGGCAAATTGGCCCATACTAGAATAAGGTTTCAACTCCAGGCAGGCTCAGGTAGAATGAAATATATTCACAACGTGCGACAGGAGGAAGCTATGCGGGAAGAAAGCAGGGAACGCGAACAAATGCCGGTAGAATACCGGTGGAAATTGGAAGATGTTTACTCGAATCAGGATAGCTGGGAAACGGACTTCAAAAAAGTAAAAGAGCTTTTGCAGGAGATCCCAGCTTTTCAAGGCCGGTTGGGCGACTCGGCCGAGGTCTTGTGGGAGGCCTTGCATAAATCCGAGGATTTGGAGCGTACGGCGGATAAACTTTATGTCTATTCCCGTATGCGACGGGATGAGGATAATGCCAACCACCACTACCAGGTTCTATTTGACCGGATCGAAGCGCTCAGCGTCGAAGCAGGCAGTCTTACCGCCTTTATGGTTCCTGAGATGCTGACTATTGACGAGCTGCGACTCGAGGGGTTTATGCAGGAAAAGCCGGAACTCTCCCTCTACCGTCATTATTTCGAGGAGCTTTTGCGCCAGAAGGAACATATTCTCTCTACCGCCGAAGAAAGAATTCTGGCCATGAGTGCTGACCTGTCTTCGGCTACCGGACATATTTTTTCCATGCTGAACAATGCGGATATTCGCTTTCCGTCCATAAAGGACGCGAACGGCAATGAAGTAGAGCTTACCAAGGGAAGGTTTGGCGGCTTTATGGAAAGCCCGAACCGCAGGGTGCGTAAAGATGCCTTTACCTCATTATATTCCACCTATAGCGGGTTGAAGAATACCCTGGCAACCACTCTGACTTCCAGTGTTCGCAAGGATATTTTTTGTGCGCGGGTGCGCAAGTATTCCGGTGCCTTGGAGGCTGCTCTGGATCAGGATAATATTTCCCCCCGTATCTATCAGAGCTTGATCGATGCGGTGCACGACAAACTGGATTATTTGCACCGCTATATGAAGCTGCGCAAGAAGCTGTTGAATTTGGAAGAGCTTCATTTTTACGATCTCTATGTACCCCTGGTTCAGGAACACCAGAAACAGTTTAGTTTTGAAGAGGCGCGGAAAATTGTTCTGCAGGGATTGGCACCACTGGGAGGGGATTATCTCCAGGTTGTGCAGCAGGGGTTGGAGAGTAGATGGGTGGATGTTTTTGAAAACCGGGGTAAGACCAGTGGGGCGTATTCCTGGGGAAGCTATGATACCCACCCCTACATTCTGATGAATTTTGATGGGAAACTGGATGATGTCTTCACCCTGGCCCACGAACTCGGTCATGCCATGCACTCTTACTACTCCAACCAAAATCAGCCCTTCGTTTACAGCCAGTATAGTATTTTTGTGGCGGAAGTGGCTTCGACAGTCAATGAATCGCTTTTGATAGAACACCTGCTACGCAACTCCCAGGAACGACGTGAAAAGATGTACCTGCTCAATCACTACCTGGAACAGTTTCGTGGTACCGTATACCGTCAGACCATGTTTGCAGAATTTGAAAAACTGGTTCACGAACGGGTGGAAGCCGGAGAACCCGCCAGTGTAGAGGATCTATCCCGGGTTTACAAGGATCTGAATGCTCGCTATTTCGGACCGGAGGTGGTTATGGACGATGAAATCCGGGTGGAGTGGGCCAGGATTCCTCATTTCTATTCCGCTTTTTATGTATATAAGTATGCCACCGGTTTCTCTGCCGCCACCGCATTGAAGCAAAAGATTTTAGCCGAGGGGCAGCCGGCCGTGGACCGGTATATGCGTTTCCTGAAGTCAGGAGGATCCGACTACCCCCTGAATATTTTAAAAGCAGCCGGGGTGGATCTTACCCAGGGGGAACCGGTAAAAGAGGCTCTGGAGACCTTTGGCAGGCTGCTCGCCGAACTGGAGGAACTAGCTGCCGGGGATGCCTGAGTTGGCGGGCAAATATAAAACTGCCAAAGTGCGCATAACTATTTACAGACTGATTTTACTGCAAAAACCCTATTTGGATGCATAAATAGGCGCTATATTACCAGATTCTAACGGGCGGTTACCAGAGAAAAATCACAAGCCAGGCCCCCTTCTGATAAGGAGCCTGGCTTTAGATTTCCTGCGGGTATTTGCCCGAGAGATTACTGGGGAGGAAGGCGCACGTTGTTTGTATGAGAATCCCCGGAAAATAATTACGTCAGCGTTCGTCACCGTTAATCAGCGTCAAAAAAACTATCCGTGCCAATCGTAATAAATCCGTGTTATCCGTGTCTATTTCTTGCCCTTGGCTGAGGGCGTCTTGTACATTTCCGCCGGTTCTTTGCCCAGGAAGCGGTCATCTTTCCAGTACCCGTAAACCTGCACTCCGTTGGGCCAGATGTAGTAGCCTTCCCCATTGAGCCGGTCATTTTTGAATTCACCTACATAATAGGAACCGTCCGGCCAGTGGTAAACCCCGACGCCTTCAAACTTCAGGCCCTTGAATTCACCTCTATACCATTCTCCGCTGGGGAAGAAATAGCTGCCGTTGCCGGTTGCCTGCCCCCCCTTCATTTGGCCCTCATAGCGTTCCCCGTTGGACCAGCGGATGCTGCCCATACCTTCAGCTTTATCCTCTACGAACCCCCCCTGGTAGACAACCCCCTTGGGCCAGGTGAAAGTTCCCTGTCCTTCGCGTTTATTGAGCTTGAACTGGCCCCGGTAGCTTTCCCCGGTGGGCCAGCGAAACACCCCTTGCCCACACATGGCATGGTCCTTGAACTCGCCTTCATAATATTCGCCGGTGGGAAAACGCAGGGTACCGCGGCCGTTAAACATATTGTTTTTCCACTGCCCTTTATACCAGACTCCATCCGGGAAGAGCAGGGTGCCTTCTCCGTCAGCCTGCCCGGCAGTTAATTTACCCAGATAATAGCTGGTGTCCGGCCACTCAATATCCCCCAGTCCGGTAATTGGCTGTTTCTGTCCGGGCGGCGGAGTTTGCTGCGCCAGGAGTCTCTTTATGGCGGCACTTTTGTCCGCAGCCGGAGTAACCCTTCTCAGCACACCACGCTGCCACTTTAAATTCTCTCCCGTTTTGAACTGCTGATCCTCTTTGGGTCGGGTCTTGTCATTATCTGCCTCGCTTTCCCGGAACAGCCGCAGGACATATACTTCCATTTCATCGCTGCCTTCTTCGGGAATATTCCAGCTATAGGCAATATCAACATAACTGGTCTGGGCCTGGGCAGGGTTGGCCATCATCAGGGTTTTGCCCGGTATGCTAACATTGGTATGCCACTGGTCACGTCCTTCATCGGTAACCCGGACCAGCTCCAGCCTGGTATCAGTGCCATGGGTACTCATACCCACCAGCAAGGCCCCGCCCATCCCCTCGTAGCTGGCATTATACACACTACGGGAACCACGGAAGACGTTGGGAAGAGCAAATACTGCCAATCCGGTCTCATCCCGGCCGGTGCCATAGATCTTTTCCGCCAGGCCGTCAATAGCTCTATCCAGTCCCGGCCAGCGGGTGGGTACTCCCTCCATCCCGGTATGCAGAAGATAGAGGTCCCGCCCCTGGGCGGAGTTTCTTTTAATATAACCAGCGGTCAGCAAGGCTTGATCGCCGTCCTTCTGGGTTAGCGGCTGAACGCTCCAGCCACAGTTCTCACCGGTATTTCCATAATTTCTATCCCACAGGAACTCGCCATAGGCCCCGATGCGCAAAAGATACAGGTCCTTTTGTTCTCCGGCCTTTTTGCAGCCGGTTAGAATATAGCCCTGGTTATATCCCTCGTTGTCCAGAACCTGGGTTACATCGTTAAGCACCAGCACATCGGAAGAGGAAAAATCACTCAACCAGCGGCTGGCATCCTGCCCGCTGCCAAACCAGTCCCCCTCTTCGTCCATCTTCAGCAAACAGACTACACTATTTCTGTCGGGGGCAAGTGTTGTCCCTAACAATATTAATCCTTTGTCATTGGTATTATCGACCGCTGCTACCTGCTCTAGAGGAAGTATATTTTCCCAGGCAATTTTACCTTCGGAATCAATCTTTACCATACGGTTGGTGGTGCCTTTATTACCTGATTGTTTAAGAATGGCCACAAAACCTTTTTCCTGAGGGTGAACCAGTTGCAGCACTTCCCCTCCCTCATATTCCACGGTGGTGGTCCAGGCGATCTCCCCCCGGCCATTCTCATCCAAATTGGGCACCCCTTCGGCCAGCAGCTCCTTCTTGCCAGTTTCCGGGTTCCTGCGTTCGGTTACCACCACCAGACCACTCCCCTGATAAAAGAGAAATCCCATCCCGGCTTTATCACCCAGGTACAGCACCTGCTGGCCGTCAAAAGGGGTGGTGGTAGCCGCCGACAAAGGCGGAATGGTCTGCAGTACCAGGAGCAGAGCTAGGAATAATGGTAAAGCAGCCAGGTAGAACCTTCTTTCACGTTTTACCATGGTTTTCCTTTTTATCATCACTTTCTATACCCTCCCCCCGGTTGACGGTTGAGGCTCAGATTTTGGAGTTGATAGATGACTTTTACTGCCGGGTTGGGCGGCAGGTGTCTGTGTGGTCCCGCCAGCATTGGCAGCCCCTTGGGGTGAATAATAGGCTACTACGGTAAAGCTCATAGTGTACTGACCGGCGGCAATGGACTCCGCCTGGGTGGCATTCCGGCTAACAGCGGGCGCCGACTGGGTCTCTTTTTCCTCGATGATAAACCTGATGCGCTCCAATTTGGCCTCGGGAACATCTGGAGGGGGAATATAGTAAGCAGGGGGACCGCTTTCCGCCTGCGGTGCCGGCGCACTGCTGCCCCCGCCCTCCAGCTTCATAGCCTGAAAGCGAATATCTTCGACCGCCATGAGGCGCGGAGCTGCCTTGAGCCGCCGCAAAAACTCAACCAGATCATAAATGTTTCCCGTGGTCCCCACATCCATGGTAACAATGCGTACTTCGGCCGGGGCATTCTTATCACCCTTGTCAGCCTGGTAACCGACAGATATAAAGGGAATATTGCAGTCTATGGTAGTCTGATCAATAAACTTTAACAAGGGGATGAGTTCCGTCTCTTCGGGCACCCGTGCTTTGAGATCCTGCGCCTGGGGGCTTTCCGGAGAAGCCTTTTCCTGCTGTTGTTTACGGTGCTGGGCAGCCAATTTTTGTTTTTGAATGGTCAAGGTCTGGTTGTTGCTTTTTAGCGTTTCCATCTCCTCGCTCTGGGGTAGGTAGAAAAACCAGATGAAGGCAAAGGACATTACCACATAGAGAGCCACAAAAAGTAAAATACGCTCCCGCCGCGAAATCTGCATTTATTCCACCTCCCATACTAAATCCAAAGTGAAAGACACTTCACCGGTTTTTTCGTTAAGCTTGGAGTTAATAACTTTGATATCCTTTATGTACTCCTTGGTCTTTAAGTTATCGACAAACTCGATCATATTGCTTTGCCGGCCAGTGTAGGCGTTAATAATCAGGTTGCCATCCTTTTTGAACTCCATCATGGAAATAGTGACCTTGGGAACTGTTAGCAGGTAAATATCCAGCAAGCGCTGGGGGTCCACCTTGCGCTCCTTTTCCAGTTTGGCCACAATAGTCTTCAGGTTGCCAACCTGTCTGCTGGTAGTCCCATCAGCGGCAGTAGAGATTACCTCTACCTTCTTCAAGTCATCCACTTCCGTTTGCAGCACCTGGTTTTCCTCCTGCAAGGCTTTTAATTCCTGTCCCCGCTGGTAATAAAACCCGGCTGCGGCGCCCATGAGCAGAACAGCTACCAGGCATAGCAATAATACCTCGGTGTAACCCTTCTTTTTTTGCTGTTCGGCCTCCGATTGGTAGGCTAAGAGATCTATCTTCATCGTTTCCGGTGACTTCAAACTAGAACACCCCCCGTACAGCTAATCCCACGGCAACGGGGAAATCATGAAACAGGGCGCGCTGCTCGGTCTCACCCAGTTCACCGGGCAGTTCCATTTCCTCACCCAGGCCGCCAATTAAGACCGGGCGGTTCAAACTATTAGAGAGATAGCCTTCAATTCCGGGAATACGCGATCCGCCTCCGCAGATAATGATGCGGCCCACGTTATCTTCCTTGTGCTGCAACTGGTAGTAATCCAGAGAACGTCCTACCTCACCCAACAGGTCGGCCACCAGGTTTTGAAAGGCGGGGTCATTAAGATCAATGGATTCTAGACCTCCTGCCCGTCCCAGGTACTGCTGGATTTGCTGGAAAAAAGCAGAACACCCGAAAGCGATGGTGCGCAGGAAAACCATGATACTCTGGCGAAAAACCGCCAGATAGGTGCGCTGGGCGCCGATATTGAGTACTGCCACTACCGGCTCGGAGGCAATCTGCTGTCGGTAGAGCTGGTAAAGGGCCAGGGGTTCGATTTCCACCCGGGTGAGCTTCAGCCCCCCAATCTGGCAGGCCTGTTGCAGGTTCTCCACCTGCACCTTGCGAGCGGCCACAAAGAATATTTCCAGTTTTTTACCTTCCTCATCCTCAAAGTGACGGACCGGGAATACGTCCACCGCCACTTCGTCGATGCTAAGGGGTAAAAAACTGCTGGACTGGTAGAGGGCCGCATGACGCAATTCGTCCATGGGCATGTTGGGCAGGGTAAGCAGGCGGGTATATGCCTGCTGCCCGGCCACGGCGGAAATCACCTTGGCCCCCTTCAGATTACAGCGTTCGACCAGGTTTCTTACCACCTGTCCTATGGCCATAGGGTCAGCCACGATTCCCCCGTCCACCAGTTTGGACGGGGTAGGTTCCTGGGCAAACGCCTTAATAACAGCTTTGGCTCCCTGGCGCTGCACCGAGACCAGTTTGATGGCCTGACTGCCAATGTCCAGCCCGGCCGACGTCTTACCACCACCGCTAAACAAACTGCCATCCCTCCCCTGTTGTTCATCTGCTGCCGGAGCTGTGCCGGGCCTGACCCGGTTGTCCGGACTGGCACCCTGGCGCGGAAACTTGATAATGTAAGGGGACACTCCTTCCCCCAGGTACTAACTCTCCTCCCGGGCTAATGCCGGGACGTTACATTCATTATGTACTGATATTTCCTGTTTGGCAGGAATGTCCCCAATTATGGGGGGACACACCTTTCCCCAAAGTACTACCTCATCTCCCAAGTTATTACCGGGTGTTTACATTCATTATGTACCGGTATTTCCTGTTTGGCAGGAATGTCCCCTTACACCATCAAGTTTCCACACAGAGTTAAACTCCACTAAAAAAAGCCAGATACCACTTTATAATCGGCCCAGCGTAAAGAAAGGCCACCATCCCCGCCAGGGCCAAAAAGGGTCCGAATTTGATGGGCGTCTTGCGCCCCGCCTTTCCCATTACCACCAGTACCAGGCTGAAAATACCTCCGCCCAAGGCCGCCAGTACCAGAGCCAGCAAGGCTCCGGATAGCCCAGTGAACAGGCCAATAACTGCCGCCAGTTTGATATCTCCTCCGCCCATGCCTCCCCCGGAAATGAAGGCCAGCAGCCAAAACAGTCCTCCGAAAAAGAACGCCCCTTCCAGGGAAGAGATAATACCCGGACCCCAGGGTGAAACTACCAGTCCCAGTACCATGCCCGGATAGGTAAGCAGATCGGGGATGATTCCCGCATCGATATCGGTAAGGGCCGAAGTAAGCAAAATCAGGGCTAAAGCCCAGCCGGCCAGAGTCCCTGCTGACCACCCCTGCTGCAGATAGACCAGAACGAAAAGCCCGGCAGCAGCCAGTTCCACCAAGGGGTAACGCAGACTGATCTTTTCTTGGCAATAGCGGCAGCGCCCTCGCAGCCACAGGTAACTAACTACCGGCACCAGGTCAGCCACCCCCAGCTGATGCTGGCAGTGAGGACAGTGACTGGGTGGGGATACGACGAACTCCCCTGCCGGGATGCGGGCTATAAGCACATTGGCAAATGAACCAAAGCAGAGACCTACCAGGGCAGTTAGGGCAATCAGCAC
>ENA-UOOK01006771-UOOK01006771.1-fermentation-metagenome-genome-assembly--contig:-NODE-6771-length-10769-cov-5.251260_pt1 | contig 10769 bp, 11 predicted proteins | sample MGYA00245777_ERZ724023 | MGnify/ENA primary metagenome ERZ724023 (study PRJEB28704, sample SAMN03018312) | fermentation metagenome | biome: anthropogenic terrestrial biome; feature: soil; material... | reverse complement strand
CTGAAAGCTTGCTTGAAAGTGAGCTTTTTGGCTATGAAGAAGGCGCCTTTACCGGGGCTAGAAAGGGCGGGAAACCGGGAAAATTTGAACTGGCCAAAGGGGGTACTATTTTCCTGGATGAAATCGGTGATATGCCCTTGACCATGCAGACCAAGCTCTTAACGGTTTTACAGGAAAAAGTGGTGGAAAGGGTAGGAGGAACCACGCCTATAGCCATTAATGTCCGTGTAATCGCCGCCACCAACCGCGATTTAGAAGAAATGGTGGAAAAACAGGAGTTTCGTGAAGACCTTTACTATCGCCTCAATGTTGTAGGATTGAATATACCCCCTTTGAGAAGGCGAATGGATGATATTCCTCTTTTGGTTAATGATTTGATCCATAGAATAAACCAGTGTTTGAAGACCGATATTTCCGGGATTGAGCCAGAAGCGATAGATTTACTGCGGGAGTATTCCTGGCCCGGCAATGTGCGGGAACTGGAGAACCTGTTGGAAAGAGCCATAAATTTGGCGGTAATGCGCCGCGAGCAAGTAATCCGAGCCGAGCATTTTCCCTCTCTGGATCAGAAAAACAAGGATAAGAAATTCGCTAAAATCGAGATACTGGATGACGGGCAGAGCAGTCTCCCCCAGATCATTGAGAAGATAGAAAAGCAAATGATAATCCAGTATTTGCAGGAAAGTGGGGGAAACAAACAGCAAACCGCCAAGATGCTGGGTATTCACAGTTCCGCTTTGTACCGCAAATTAGGTAAATACGGCCTGGAATAGCTTCGGTTGCTCTTCTTCCTGACCTCTATAATACTCCTACCACTTTTTTCTAATTAATCCCCATGCTCCTAACCTTAATAGTGACACCCGCAGGGTCAGTGTCCTTCAGCGTCAAAACCCTATTTGCTTGTTACCTCTCACTACTCATGTAAATTATCTTTCCGTTATTCTCCTATTATTCTCCTATTTTAGGAAAGGGCCGATAAGTTACGGATAGTATGCACTTTTTTGCACATGGCCGGTAACGACTTTCCTATTATCGAAGAATAAAAACGACACCTTAATCTTGGGAAAAAGAGGAATATTGTCTAAACTAAAGGATTGGCGGCTTTTCTCTTACCCGGGGAGAGCAGCAATCAATTTGGCATGCTTCTTGCTTGCTTTGTATGTTAAGAAGTCCTGTTTGGGGAAGCAAGCCGGATTGTTGAGAAAGGGTAAAAAGAGAGAAGAGAGGAAAAAGGATAATTGGGGGAAAACAGTAAAGGGGGGATTCACATGATAGACAATAAGGGTTTTGCAGGTATGAATCTTATAGTGGATGATAGCTATCTTCAAGAACTGGAAAAGTTGGACTTTCCCGTAGTGAAAAGGCAGTTGCTGTCAATGGAGGATTTTAACGAGGAAATACGCCAGGGCCTCATAGCTTCCAAAGGCAAAAATGATTTAGCGGCAATCTACCTTGAAGAGCTGGAGCTTATGGAGTTCCCGATAATCAAAACCCATCGCTTGAGCCTGGAGGAGTTCAACGAAGAGCTTAGGAAGGGAATAGTAGAAGATGGCAACGCCATACAGGCGCATTTTGCAGCTATGGGAATCAAGGTAAAAAACCTGGCTCTGGTCAGCTAAATACCATCATGTTAAATGCTTCCCCAGCAGGTTTATTGACAGATAATACTTAAGGAAGCGCAGTTGGGAAAAAGAAGGAGAAGGCGGGTCCGCAAAGCGGGCCCGCCTTCTCTAATACGCGGGAAAATGCGTTTGGATAGAAATTGCTTTTTATTCTTATAGCATGATTTTTAGAATTAGGTTTTGCTCACTGCAAATAAGAAGGAAAATATAAAATAATGTCAAAGATATTAACAAGTAGTTTTTTGCTTACTTTCTGGCACTTTTTCAGCATTTTAATATCTTTTTAAAGGAAATAACTTATCCTTGTCGAAGCTATTTTAGGATACTTTGGATTAAGGGGTAATGTATGCGGGAATATATAATCTATGTATTATTGATTTTTTTACCAATAGGATCAATAATGGCTTATTTTTTAAGAAGAGAAGGATTGGGAAAAAGAAACATGGCTATTATTCTCTCTCTTTCTTTGCTTATTATAATTACCTTTCCCATTACGGTGGTGCGATTGGGTATATTTTGTTCTTTTCTAAGTTATATATTGCTTATTGTTGTTATTACTCGTTATTTGTTAGGTAACGAAGGAGATTTTGTTCCCCAGTCGAAAGGCAGATTGGTTACCGGACCTGAACTGGAAAAGTTTATGGAGACTATCGAGACCAGGTTGGATAGCGATTTATCAGGTTTACGAGTGGAAGCCTTTGATAATCTGGAAGGAGATTCAATACCTGCCGGCTTGATTGAAGAAGTACCGGAAGCTGTGCCAATCTTGGAATCAACTGTGACGACAGAAGAAACGAGAGAGAAGGAATTATTTGCGGCAGAGCTGCTTGAACAAGATAGTGGGGAGCTTGCAGTCAAGCCAGCAGTTTCTGAGGAAGAGAGCGAAGCAGAAACTTTGCAACTCGCAATTGATGAATCAAGATCGCCGGATGCAGAAATCGAGGTAGAGACTACTGCTCTTGAAGAAAAAGCCCTGGATGATGCGGGTTCTATAGAAGAAGAGGCAACAGAAGCAACGCTGGAAGAAATAGACATAATGGAAGAACTTGAGTTGGAGGATACGGGTAGAGAAGGAATAGACTTGCCTGCGGAAGAGCTGGAAGAAAAGAATGAAGAGGTCGAAGAAAGCTTAGAGGCGGAAGAAGGGGCAGAAGAAAAAGAAGAAAAGACAGAAGAAGAGATAGAAGAAATAGCAGAAGGGATAGCGGTAAAGTTAGAGCCGGCAGAGTATGATAATGACTTGTCTGATGATGGGGCAGAAAAGATAATAGAGAAACTGGACGAGGATATAAACATAGAGTATGTAGAAAATCTGGCCGGGAAGACCATAGAAGAGTTGCCTGAAGAAGGAGAAGCTATCCTCGATGAGGAAGTTGCGGGAGTCCTTGAAGCAGCGGCGGAAGCAGAGCTGCTGGAAGAACAGGATTTACCGGCAGCCGTCCACGATAAAGAGTCAATTAAAATTGAACAAGCGGATACTTTTAAGGAAGAAGATACTTTTATTTTGGACAACATTAATACCAGAATATTTGACTTGATTGAACAGGGGTTCTTACATAAAGAAGCGGCCAATTTACCGGAAGCTGCGACTTGTTTTGAGGAAGCATGGGATATCACTATGGATGACGAATTGAAGAGGAATTTGAGTATAGAGTTGCTAAATATTTATCAGTTTATTGACGAAAACCAACTATAACGAGGTGAAATATCTCCTCCGCCAAGCGGCCGGGCTTCTATTAACAAAACAGGCGGCGAGTTCTAATCCCTCGCCCTCGTTGCAGCACTCTCGTTGAAACTGCTCCGCAGTTTCTTCCGATGCTTAAACTTCTTGCTTGGATACAACCTGGTGAAGGCGAACAAGCTTATTGCAAATAAGTGTTTCAGTGCTGTTTTTATTTAAAAATACAAAATTCGAGGGTAGACTGATATAATAAGATGCAACAATAATAGGCAGGGGAATAGCAAAATATTGATTCAGGGCGGAATACAGCAAGTTCTTCCGGGTACTGCGGATATGATGCAGGCTTAACCGGGAGTGGATTTCGGGATATTAGATGAAGGGAGCAGGAACTATGAAGAAGACCCAGGAGATTATTGGCTTGCCTGTTTTTTCGGTACTGGACGGCAAAAAGATCGGGCAGGTTAAGGATCTAGTCATTAACCCCGAGGAGGGAAAAGTGGATTTTATTCTAGTTAGCAATCGAAACTGGTATGATGGTGCCCGTGTTCTGGGCTACAAGTCGGTAATGGGTATTGGTGAACACGCAGTTACAACAGAGAGTGAAAACCTGCTCAATTAATGAAACAGCCAATGCCAATAAGCTTCTGGAGCGCCATATTGAGCTAAAAGGAAACCGGGTATTAACTAACAGGGGTAATTTAATTGGCGTAATAAGTGAGTATATAGTGGATGAAGATACCGGAGCCATCGCCTGTTTGGAATTTAGGACCGCGGAAGACGAGTCCAAGATTGAGATTATTGACGCTAAGCAAGTAATGACTTATGGGGTTGATGTTATTGTTATAAAACAAGAAGAGAGCCCTGAAGTCTCATTGCAGCAGAAAGCTGTTGAAGCTGAAAAACTGGTCTCTCCTGTCGCCGTTACTTCAGTGACCTCCCCTGAACCAACTTCGCTGGTTGCTCCCGCCTCTTCTCCTCCAGCAGGAAGCAGTGATGGAGCGGCTTTTTTTAAGCAGAAGCAGCGTCAGTTTTTACTGGGGAAAAGACTCATCCAGGACATAAAAGACGCTATTGGCAATGTTCTGATTGCTCAGGAGACAGTGATTACTGAAGAAATTTTGGATTTGGCAGAAAGAAATAACAGGTTTATTGAGCTTACACAATGTGCGAGGTAGACTGAATATTGGGGAGAATAGCTATGACGGATGCTGGCAAACTTTGGCTTAAGGTCATTTCAATGGCAGTGATAGCAATAAGTGCATCACTGCTTATTGTTTCCTTTGCCCTCGCCGCACGGGACCAGGACTATTATCCATCAAATCTCTGGCTGGGGGGAATATCCCTGGCGGATATGAGTAAAGAGGAAGCTTATGCTCTGCTACAATCAGAATTGGCATCCAGCCGGGGTGATAAACTAATCCTGGTAGTAGGGAAGCAGGAAATCTCCCTGCCTATGGAAGAAATAGGAATCAACTATGATATTGCCGCCAGCCTTGATAAAATAGAAGAGGAACTCTTCCCGGGCCAGGGGGTGGCAACCTTGGTCAAGCACAGTGTAGCAAGAGGACAGAGGCAGGAGATTAAACCGGTGTTATCCTGGAATAAAGAAGCCGTATTAGAAAAAGTATTGCAGATAAAAAGAGATTATGACCAGCCGGCGGTTGATGCCAGGATTGTCTATAACCACGATTTTCTTGAGTACCGGGCCCATCAGAATGGCTATTTGATTAATGTGAATGCAAGTATGAATCATATATCAGATGCACTGGAAAAAGGAATACTGGGGCCTATGGAAATTATTGCAACTGAGGTGCATCCGCGCGTAAAGATTGAAGACATTGAAACCGTCAAAGATGTCATTGCTGTAAGTGCCAGGAGAATTAACCATCTGAGCCCGGAAACATCTGCTTTGCTGGAGAAGCTGAACGGTCTAATAATAATGCATGGCGAAAAATTGGATTTACCGGCTATTATGGACTCCGGGTGCGAAGCAGCAATGGATGTTGGCAGTGAAACCAAAGCCCAGATTAAGGGGGCTATCGTTCAGGCTTGCCTACAGGCCGGTATGCAGGAGAAAGATAAGCAATCAGTAATGGAGAATAAGCTGCAGTATCCGTTGCTTTTAACTACCAGTATGAGTGAACATACTCTTCTGGTAAAGATATATGGATGCCAGACAGAACTTGGCAAAGAGATTACGCTGCTAAGCGAACGGGAAGATGTATACCCGGAAGTACAGATTAAGCTTAATCATCGTCTTTCACCCCAGCAAAGAATAATTCAGCAGGAAGGGAAAAAAGGATTCATTCTGCGGAATTACCGGGTAGTTACCAGCGGAGGAAAAGTGGTGGAGAAAAGTCTTCTATCCGAGGAGCTTACTCCCGCTTCTGATACCATAATAATAGTAGGCCCTGGAAACATAAGAAAATAGAATTAAGTAGTATGTATAATTGCTAATAAGGGCATCAATAGTAAAAGGAGGGGAAATGAATGGAAGAACTGGGCCAGCAGGTTAAAATGGAGCTTTTGCGTACCCTTATCTGGGTTTTGTTGTCTTTGGCTGTGGGTATGTCTATATTCTATTTTGTATTATAGGAGAGAGTAAAGAAATTTGCCAGGATAGCTTTATACGTACGGCTATCCTCTTTTTTAGAGGGCAGAGCCTGTAGGGAAATTTTTACTTGACAGAAAACAAAAAGCTGTTTATCATATAAGATACCCATGGGGGGTATAATGGATGACCAAGAATAATGAAAAAACCCGCAAAAACATCCTGGTTCGCTTAAGGCGCATTGAAGGGCAGGTGCGGGGAATACAACGGATGATGGAAGAAGAAGCGGATTGTATGGATATTCTCACCCAGATTTCCGCGGTTAAATCGGCCATCAATCAAGTGGGTATTATTGTTTTTGAAAAACACGCTCAGGAATGTATTGTTAAAGCCATGGATGAAGAAAAACAGGAAGAAAACCTGAAAGAGATCGTCAATATGATGGGAAGACTTATCAAGTAAGACAATGCTAGGAGGGGTAATATGGCAGATATCAAGGTATTCAACCAGGATAACTGGGATAAAGAAGTAATGCAGTCTGATTTGCCGGTTCTGGTTGACTTTTGGGCTCCCTGGTGCGGGCCCTGCAAGATGGTGGGACCGGTGGTAGAAAGCCTGGCCGCTGAGAATGCAGGCAAGATAAATATCGGCAAAGTTAATGTTGACGAGAATCAGGACCTGGCGGCTCGTTTCGGTATCAGGGGTATACCCACCCTGGCCTTTTTCCGGGGCGGTTCAGAAGTAAAAAGAATTGTTGGCGCGCAGAATAAAGCACAATTACAAAAAGCCATCGATGAAGTAAGCGGAAGCTAAAGGCAAAAAGGCCACTCCTACTTATGGGGGTGGCTGTTTTTTATTTTCTGCAGAAAATCCCGAATATTTTGCTCATAGCCATTTTTCCCCGGTTCGTATAAGGTAATTCCCTTAATCTCCTGGGGGAGATATTCCTGTTTTACATAACCTCCATAATCATGAGGGTACTTATAGCCTTTGCCTTTACCCAATGATGCCGACTGCGAGTGAGAGCTATCGGCGATATGGGGTGGAACAATAATCCGGGGAGTGTTTTGCACCGTATTGATGGCCTTATCAATAGCCATTTTGCTGCTGTTGCTTTTGGGGGCGGCAGCCAGGTATATGGTAGCCTCGGCCAGGGGAATACGGGCTTCGGGCATCCCTACGAACTCCAGGGCCCTGGCGGCAGAAGCAGCCAGAGTGAGGGCATAGGGGTCGGCCAGTCCGATATCTTCTGCGGCATGGACGATAAGCCGGCGCGCAATAAACTTGGGATCTTCCCCTCCTTCCAACATTACAGCCAGCCAGAACAGTGCGGCATCCGGATCGGAGCCCCGTATGCTTTTAATAAAGGCGGAAATTGTATCATAATGGTAATCCCCACTGCGGTCATACTTGAGGATCAGGCGTCCGGTGACTTTCTCCAGCAGTTCAGGGGTAATCCTTAGACTACCGTTTTTACTGCTATAGGAATTATGCAGGGTATCCAGGATATTAAGGGCGGTACGGGCATCCCCTTGCGCTGCCTGCACAATCATGGCCATACTCTGCTCATCAATACTTATATTATGCTTTCCCAGTCCCCGTTCCGGGTCAGCCAGGGCCTTTTCGACAATGCGGCGGAGGCTGTCGGTGTTTAGAGCTTCCATAACATAAAGCTTCATGCGGGACAATAGCGCATTATTCATTTCATAGAGGGGGTTTTCCGTTGTAGCCCCGATTAAAATCAGGGTGCCGTCTTCTACATAAGGTAGTAATACATCCTGCTGGGATTTGTTAAAACGGTGAATCTCATCGACAAAAATGATGCTCGATTGTTGATAGTATCTAAGGCGCTCAGCGGCATCGGCAGCAATTTTGCGTATTTCGCCAACACCAGAACTTACGGCTTTAATGGCGGCATAATGAGAAGAAGTAGTTCTGGCAATGATATGAGCAATGGTGGTCTTGCCGCTGCCGGGAGGACCATAGAGGACAAAAGACTGCAGGCGGTCATTTTCAATAGCCCGGCGCAAGGGAGAATCCGGCCCGATAATATGCTCTTGACCTACAACTTCATCAAGGCTGCGAGGGCGCATACGCCAGGCCAGAGGGGCATGGGCATTAAATTTTTCCTCATTGGCGAGCGAAAATAAATCCATACTTTTTCTCCTCATATTCTCAATAGTTTCAGGTAAACCTCAAGCTCATTATAGAATAAATGTTCTCCCCTGCCAAGACAGCAAGTTATTTGCAACGAGGTGAATGATGTCCCTCGCTTCTTTAAGCAGCCGGGTTCCTATTAACCAAACAGGCGGCGGGTTCTAATCCCGCGTCCTCTTGGCAGCGCTCTCGTTGAAACTGCTTCGCAGTTTCTTCCGATGCTTAAATGCTAAACTGTCTGAAGAGTATGGAAAAGGGTATAATAGTAGAAATGATTCAGGGAGACGGTAGAGTGAAGGTTGCAATATTGATGAGCGGAGGTATAGATAGTACGGTTTCTGCTTTGTTATTGCGGGAACAGGGATATGAAGTCACCGGGTTAACCATGGTTCACCTGGAGCGGGAAGCCGGGGAAAAAGCCGCCCGGATTGCCAATGAACTGAAGATAGAGCATAAGGTGGTGGATCTGCGGGAGGCTTTTCAGTCAGCCGTGGCGGATTATTTTTGTACGGAATATGAACAGGGCCATACCCCCAATCCATGTGTAAAATGCAACGAAGAGATTAAATTTGGCTTGCTGTTAAAGGCCGCACTGGATTTAGGAGCCGATAAAGTGGCCAGCGGTCATTATGCCCGCATCGATTATGATGACAAGAGTCAATGTTACCGCCTTATGAAAGGCCTAGATCCGCGCAAAGACCAGAGCTATTTTCTTTATCGCCTAAAGCAGCAGCAGTTATCCAGGCTCATCTTTCCCCTGGGTGGGTATAGGAAAGAAGAAGTGCGAGAGATAGCCCGCTGCTATAATCTTCAGCTGGCCGAGGAAAAAGAAAGCCAGGAAGTATGCTTTATACCTGGGGATTACCGGGAATTCATCCGCCCGCAGGTAAGCTATAAAGAAGGCAGTTTCCTGGACCGGACGGGGAAGGTACTGGGAAGGCATCGCGGCATTCCCTTTTACACCATTGGCCAGCGGCGGGGATTGGCGGTAAATGCCGGGCGTCCGCTATATGTGCTCAAAATTGATCCCGAAAAAAACCAGATCCTGCTGGGGGAGAATGAAGAACTATTCAGCAAGCTGCTTCGCTTTAAACAGAATCATTTTATCTGCCCCCGAGATTTTGAGTTGCCCATCAGGGTTAAGGCCAAAATTCGCTATGCGGCCAGGGAGGCGGAAGCTATCTTGCACTATATCGAGGATGATATCTGGGAACTTGTTTTTGAAGAGGCCCAGCGGGCCGCAACACCTGGACAAAGTGTAGTCTATTACCAGGGAGATTATGTTTTAGGCGGGGGGACAATCATGGCATAGAGCTTTGATTGACGAACGCTTTTTGGCATGCTATCATAATGGTTAACAAAGGAGTTGCCGCTTTTTGTGTGGCGGCTAGTCCTAAATGTGGATTGACCGCCTTACTCAGGCGGTCGTTTTATTATTGCTTGTGTTTGCTACACAAGGAAATAATCCCTACGATCACCAGGCAAAAACCAAAAAGTCCTGTCCAGGTAACCACAGGCATCACCTCCCCTCGCGGGAAAGTGACCAACCGCCAAACGGCAACTCCATTGTTTATTTTAACATATTTTGCATTTATTAACGAACGCTCCGGTTCGCAAAATGGCAACTTTTAAATTTATATGGCCTGTCAGGCTAATGTGCTGACAGGCCATAACTTTATGTGAGCTAGAGAATCTCCTTTAATAGCGGTCTGAAAGTTGATTTGCAATTCCGTTCTATTCCAGATAGATAAAGCTCACATCATCAAAATAAACCGTGCCCTGTAAATTCTTACTCTTGTCGGTTTCAACCATATAAAAGTAATCTAATGTGATGGGCGTAGGAATATCAGCAGGGATATCAACACTTACATAGCGCCAGCCTACCCAGTTAATGCGGGAGACCAGATTAATAGTATGGGCATTTCCGTTCCCGTCTTTTATTATTGCACGCAGCCAGGGTGCTTTCCCGTCCCCATACACCCACATAGCCAGCTTTTTGGGGCGTATAAGGCTTGTGTACCGCGGGTCTTTGGCCGCATTGTTCATTCGAATATTGATCGTTCCGTTATTCACTTTACTCCAGGCACCATAATCATAGTCGACCCTGAGGCTGTGCTGCCCGTCCCGGGCCTGTGCCCTGGATATATCGCACCTGCCGCCGACATAGCCATCTATATAATAGGAAGCATTTCGGTTTTCATAGCTGTCAATCAACTGGACGTCCTGTCCGGATACGAATTTAAATAAAGCCTCCTGGTTCCCGACTTTCGCACTTACCACTCCCGTACCTTTGCCTAGCGGCGTCAGAAGCCCCTGCTGATTAATGATAGCAATGGATGACGGCGTAACCGACCATTGCGCTGCATTGCTAGAAATCACAATGGGCTGCCCCTCCCTGGTGAAGGCGGTCAATTGCAATTGCTTGGGAACATTCGGTTTAACGGCCAGTATCCCGCCTTCAGTAAAGGCCAACCTGTCGACCGAATCTACTACGTTAACCCGGGCAACACCTTTTACGTCACCAAGGCTGGCCTCAACGGTTACGATTCCAGGCAAAGTACCCGCAGTAAATACACCCTTTTTGTCAATAGAGCCGTTGTTCTTTACGGCATTCGCTCCGGTTGCAGAATTGAGGCTCCATTTGATGTCGGCTTTACTTAGATCAACCGGATTCCCATTGCTATCCTGGCCTCTAACCTGAAAAGCGTAGGTAGTATTTTTAAATATGGTGATGTCCCTGTTTACCATCAGTTCCTTG
>ENA-UOOK01006770-UOOK01006770.1-fermentation-metagenome-genome-assembly--contig:-NODE-6770-length-10770-cov-59.780028_pt1 | contig 10770 bp, 10 predicted proteins | sample MGYA00245777_ERZ724023 | MGnify/ENA primary metagenome ERZ724023 (study PRJEB28704, sample SAMN03018312) | fermentation metagenome | biome: anthropogenic terrestrial biome; feature: soil... | reverse complement strand
GAGGTGCTAATGCAGCATTTTTATGATAAAAAATTAAAAATAATTGATGTTAAGCAGGGATATTCAAAATGCAATATTTGTATAGTATCAAAAAACGCTATAATAACCTCGGATAAGGGGATTCATAACATCGCAATGGAAAACGGTATAAATTCTTTATTAATTAAAGAGGGAAACATTAAATTATTTAATATGAATTATGGATTTATAGGCGGTACTTCAGGTGCTGTTTCAAATAAATGTATTGCTTTTTATGGTGATGTAAAAAGTCATCCCTGCTATAATGAAATAAATTTATTTTTGCAAAAATGTGGGAAAAGTTTGATAAATTTAAAAGAAAATGCCCTTTTGGATATGGGTACAATAATACCCTTAAAAGAATATAGTATAGTGTAAAACTATAATTTTTTCCTTGTATAGCATTTAGGTCAGCACATATACTATTCTTAAAGGGAGTGATATTATGATTCTCCTTTCAATAGGGTGCGGAAAAAACAGTTCGCTGATTTATGAAAATTTTAATGATTTATGCAAATATTTTAAGGATAAAGATATAAATATTGCTATATATGAAAGCAATCTTGGAAATATGCACTATACAAAGTGCATATTAAAGGATTGTGAATCAGATATGAATCTATTTAATCAATATAAGGAAATATTCTATTCATATGCTTCTGAAATAATTTACAATTTTATTTCTCTTGAATATGAACCAGAAATATTAAGTAAGTTAATTGAGAGCAATTATGATTATATGGATAAAACAGATATTGATGAGATTAAAGAAAGATGTATTTCAATAGTATCTGGCAATGGTTTGTTTTCTTCGGAAGACCTTGTATATAGCATGAGCTATAGAAACAATGTTCTTAAAAAAATAGAAGAATATTTACAGGATAGCAGTGAAATTATAATTGAAGGCTTTATAACATTTAGATTAAAGGAGTTTAGCAGCTCCCTAAAAGAAATTATTGATAGAACTGTAGAGGATTTTGTGGTTGAAAGGGAGTATAGCGAGTTTATAAAGCTTTTAAAATATTTTTTAGAGATTCAAGAAAGTAAATATGATTTGATCAATATAATCGTAAATAGTGATGGCGATTATCTTTTAAAGGATAAGGATTTAAAGGATATTTCCAAAGAAATTTTTGAGGATTTTAATGATGACACAATAAAAGGAGAAATTGATAAACATGATATGCTGGTAAGTGCAATTATAACTTCAGCTCCAAAAAAAATTATAATACATGGGGCTGAAAATTCTAAAAGCATTGAAACTATTGATACTTTAAAAAGCATCTTTGGTGAAAATTTGGTTTTCTGCAAGGGATGTGAAATATGCAAAAAAAATGTATCTACAAATCCAAGCCAAAAAAAATAGAATCAGCTTCATAAATTTTAATCCTTAGAACATCTTTGCAAATGGGCAAGCGAATGGAATATATTTTTCTTATCGCAGCGGTGTATTAAATCTAAATTGCTTAGGGAAAATGATTACTTGGTTATTGACATTTTTAAATAATAATTGTAGAATAAGCAAAAGGATAAAGACAATGATTGGGAAGAGTAAATAATGATAGGATTAACAGAGATGGAAGTTCAAAGGCTGGGAAACTTCCTTAATACAAATTATTGAAAACCACCCATGAGTTCCTTCTTGAAATTAGTAGAGAAAGGCGCAGGCTGCGTTAAAGCTTTTAAGTGGGTTATTATATTATTTACCAATTCGGGTGGAACCGCGGGAATAAGCTCTCGTCCCTTTGTGGATGAGGGCTTTTATTTTGTTAAAAATGGTTATTATAGCTGTAAAGCAATGTAAGATAATAATTGCTTACAGATATGGAATAATACAAAAAATTTAATCAATAAAAAGGAGGAATAAGCATGATAAAAGTTCAATTAAAGGATGGAAAGATTATGGAGTTTGATGCTCCGGTTGAGGCTAAAGAAGTCGCTAAGAAGATTGGCATGGGACTATATAAATCAGCTATGGTTGCAAGGCTCAATGGAAAGGTTGTGGATTTATCTACTGTTATTGATAAGGACAGCAGCCTTGAAATATTAACCTTTGATGATGCTGATGGTAAGTGGGCGCTTAGGCATACTGCATCCCATATTTTAGCACAGGCAGTTAAAAGGTTATATCCAGATATAAAGCTTGCAATAGGACCTGCAATTGATACAGGTTTCTATTATGATTTTGATGCTGATTTTCCAATTACTGAAGACATGTTTCAGGATATTGAAAATGAAATGAGGAAGATTGTAAAAGAAAATTATCCTCTTGAAAGATTTGAACTTCCAAGAAATGAAGCAATAAAATATATGCAGGACAGAAAAGAAGATTATAAAGTAGAGCTTATAAATGACTTGCCAGAGGATGAAGTAATTTCATTTTATAAACAGGGTGATTTTGTAGATTTGTGTGCAGGTCCTCATGTTGAATCAACAGGTAAGGTTAAAGCATTTAAACTTCTTTCAGTAGCAGGAGCTTATTGGAGAGGAAATGAAAAAAACAAAATGCTCCAAAGAGTTTATGGAACTGCTTTTACAAAGAAGAGTGAGCTTGATGAATACTTGAAAATGCTTGAAGAGGCTAAAAAGAGAGACCATAGAAAACTTGGCAAGGAGTTAGATCTATTTAGTATGCATGAGGAAGGGCCAGGATTCCCATTCTTCCATCCAAAGGGAATGGTATTAAGAAATGTTCTTGAAGATTTTTGGAGAAAAGAGCATATAAAAAATGGCTACAAAGAAGTTAGAACTCCTATAATATTAAATGAAGAATTATGGCATCAGTCTGGACATTGGGATCATTATAAAGAAAATATGTATTTTACTAAAATAGATGGTATGGATTATGCTATAAAGCCAATGAACTGTCCTGGAGGAATACTTATATATAAAAATCAAATGCACAGCTACAGAGAACTTCCAATAAGATTGGCAGAATTAGGGCTTGTTCATAGACATGAGGCATCTGGAACACTTCATGGGCTTATGAGGGCAAGATGCTTTACTCAAGATGATGCGCATATATTTATGATGCCTTCACAGATAAAAGAGGAAGTTTTAGGTGTAATTAAACTTACTGATTACTTCTATAAAGTGTTTGGCTTTGATTATCATGTTGAACTTTCAACAAGACCAGAGAATTCCATGGGAAGCGATGAAGATTGGGAAAGAGCAACAAATGGTCTTAAGGAAGCTCTTAATGCAGCAGGAATGGATTATATAATCAATGAAGGCGATGGGGCATTTTATGGACCTAAGATAGATTTCCATCTTAAAGATTGCATAGGAAGAACATGGCAGTGCGGAACTATACAGCTTGATTTCCAGATGCCTGAAAGATTTGACTTAACATATATAGGAGAAGACGGAGAAAAGCATAGACCAGTTATGGTTCATAGAACTATATTTGGAAGCATTGAAAGGTTTATTGGAATATTGATTGAAAACTATGCAGGGGCATTCCCAACATGGCTTTCACCTGTTCAAGTAATGATACTTCCTGTAACAGATAGAGCTAATGACTATTCTAAAGAGCTTGAGAAAAAGCTGTTTGATATGGATATTAGAGTTGAATCTGATCTTAGAAATGAAAAGATTGGATACAAGATTAGAGAGGCTCAAATGCAAAGGGTTCCATACATGCTTATCATTGGTGATAAGGAAGTTGAAAATAAGAATGTATCAGTTCGTGGAAGAAAAGCTGGAGACATGGGAACTTTAAGTTTTGATTCATTTGTAGAAATGATTAAGGACGAAATAAAAAGCAAGAAAAATTAAATGCTTGACAACTAATTTTAGGCGTGATAAAATAAACAAGTGATTAAGAAGAAGCCGTCCGCTTCTCACCCTAAGCCAAAGGCAAATGGGTTAATAATATACATTGATTTTATGCGGATGGGTTTCCATCCGCTTTTTTTTATTTCCCAAATTATTAGGAGGTGGAACTTATTAGTAAACAAAATTTTGTCAATGAAGAAATCCGCGAAAAGGAAATAAGATTGATTGGCGATGACGGAGAGCAACTTGGAATAGTTTCTTCAAAGGAAGGAATTGAAATGGCAGAATCTAAGCATCTTGATCTTGTAATGATTGCACCCCAGGCAAAACCACCAGTATGCAAGATAATGGATTATGGAAAGTATCTATATGAGATTCAGAAAAGAGAAAAAGAAGCTCGTAAGAAGCAGAAAGTAATTAGTATAAAAGAAATACGGTTAAGCCCAGGAATTGAAGAACATGATATAGATGTAAAGTGTAAAAATGCTGGAAAATTCTTGAGAGAGGGAGACAAGGTCAAGGTCACTGTTAGATTTAGAGGAAGAGAAGCTGACTATTCTCACTTTGGAGAAGAATTGCTAAGAAAAATAGCAGATAAACTTCAGGAAGTGAGTATAATAGAAAAACAACCAAAACTTGAGGGTAGAAATATGTCAATGACGCTTACCCCAAAGAAAGCTTGATAAAGAGAGGAGGAATTTTTTATGCCTAAAATGAAAACACATAGAGGAGCAGCTAAAAGAGTAAGAAAAACTGCTAATGGTAAATTTAAGAGAGCTCACGCTTATCATAGTCATATTCTTAATAAGAAAACTCAAAAGAGAAAGAGAAATTTAAGAAAAGGTGCATACGTACACACAACTTTAGAAAAATCAGCAAGAAAGCTGTTGCCATATGAATAGTTAGAAAAAAAGGAGGGATTGAAAAATGGCTAGAGTTAAAAGAGCAGTAAGTTCACATAAACATCGTAGAAAAGTTCTAAAACAGGCTAAAGGATACTATGGTGCTAAGAGCAAATCATATGTAATTGCTAATCAAGCTGTAATGAAAGCTATGAGAAGCGCTTATGTTGGAAGAAAATTAAAGAAAAGAGATTATAGAAAACTTTGGATAGCAAGAATTAATGCAGCAACAAGAGCAAATGGTCTTTCATATTCAAGGTTTATAAATGGTCTTAAAAAAGCAGGTGTTGATATAAATAGAAAGATGCTTGCAGACATTGCAGTTAATGATGAGGCTGCATTTACTGATCTTGTAAATGTAGCAAAAGAAAAATTAAACGCATAGTTGTTGCATGGGGCCTGTTATATCAGGTCTCTTTATTTTTTCGCCACATTATAATATGAGTTTAGCATACAATTGGTTATACTATATATAATTACATATATAGCATATATTTTTGATCCTTTCAGGAGGGTTTTAATATGATTTACAAACAACAGGGAGAAAAACTAAAATTCTATAAATTACAACCAGATCAAGTATTGGTCTTAGGATTTGCAGCAGTTATATTAACTGGTGCTTTTCTATTAATGATGCCTGTAGCATCTTCAGATGGAACTGTTACACCATTTATAGATTGCCTTTTTACATCTACATCAGCAGTATGTGTAACGGGACTTGTAACTGTAGACACGGGTGTACATTGGTCACTTTTTGGTCAGATTGTAATAATGCTTTTAATTGAAACAGGTGGTCTTGGTTTTATGACCTTTGCTACTATGTTTGCAATTCTACTAGGAAGGCGTATAAGTTTAAAAGAGAGATTGATTATGCAGGAAGCCTATAATTCTTTTAGCATACAGGGTATAGTTAAACTTGCACTTTACGTTATGGGAATAACCTTTACTATAGAAGGTATAGGGGCTGTTCTGTTAGCTACACAGTTTGTGCCTCAATATGGATGGGCAAAAGGCATTTATTTTGGTATATTTCATGCTGTTTCTGCTTTTTGTAATGCAGGATTTGATTTAATTGGTGGTTTTAAAAATTTAACACCCTATGTAGAAAATGCAGTAGTAAGCCTTACTATTGGCGGTCTTATTGTTATTGGCGGAATAGGATTTGCAGTTATAACTGAACTTTTAAATTATAAGAAGTCAAAAAAACTTTCACTGCATGCGAAAGTTGTATTATCTACTACTGCTATATTAATAGTATCAGGAGCGGTATTATTTTATTTATTCGAACGTTCAAATCCAGAAGCCATGGGGAATTTAAGCCCAAAGGGGAAAGTACTTGCAAGTCTTTTTGCTTCAATAACCCCAAGAACAGCAGGATTTAATACTATACCAACAGAGAAAATGACACTGGCAGGACAATTTTTAACAATAATTCTTATGTTTATAGGAGCTTCTCCAGGTTCAACAGGAGGAGGAATTAAAACTTCTACAGCTGCACTTTTATTTATGACAGTTGTGGCAGTAGTACATGGCAGAGAAGATACAGAAATAGATAAAAAAAGAATCAGCAAAGAGCTTGTATATAGAGCTATAGCTATAACATTAATAAGTTTTAGCCTTGTAATGCTTGTTACTATGATATTATGTCTAACTCAAAAAGGAACATTTATACAGTTTTTATATGAGGCAACTTCTGCTTTTGGAACAGTTGGTCTTACATTGGATTTGACTACACATTTAAATTGGTTTGGAAAACTTATTATTCTTCTTACTATGTATGTAGGAAGGGTTGGAGTATTAACTATTGCACTTGCATTTGCTAAGAAACAAATAAGTGCTGGTAAAAATATCAAATATCCTGAAGATAAAATACTTGTTGGTTGATATTAAGGAGGGTTTTATATGGCTGGAAAACAATATGTTGTTATAGGTCTTGGAAGATTTGGATCAAGTGTTGCAAGGACATTACATTCTTTAGGGAATGAAGTATTAGCAATTGATTCTGATGATGAAACTATACAGAAAATATCAGAAAGTGTTACTCAAGCAGTTCAAGCAGATGCTACAGATGAGGGGACATTAAAATCTCTTGGAATTAGAAACTTTGATGTAGCAGTAATTTCTATTGGCTCTGATATACAGGCAAGTATTATGGCAACTTTGATTGTAAAAGAGATGGGAGTCAAATATGTTATTGCAAAGGCACAAAATGAAATTCATGCAAAAGTTCTTTACAAAATTGGTGCAGACAGGGTTGTATTTCCTGAAAGGGATATGGGAACTAGGGTAGCACATAATTTATGTTCGGCTAATATATTGGATTATATAGAATTATCACCTGATTACAGCATAATGGAAGTTACTGCCCTTGATGACTGGACAAATAAGTCTTTAAGGCAGCTTGGTATGAGAAGTAAATATGGTGTAAATGTCATGGCAATTAAAAAAGGAAAGGGAAATGATATAAACATATCTCCTTCAGCAGATGATGTTATAGAAAAAGATGACATACTTGTGGTCATTGGTGGAATAGAAGAATTAGGTGCTATTGAAAGAAGTAGATAGTAAGGAATGATGATATGATAGGGAAAGATAGCAGGCATGTAAAAGAAGCTGTAAAGCTAAAACAAAAAAAATATAGAGGGCTGCAAAACAAATATATAATTGAGGGTATTAGGTTTATTGAAGAGGGTATTAAATCTTCAAAAGTTCACTATATACTATACAGCAGTAAACTTTTTAAAACCTCAGGATATGAAAGAATATTAAATGAATCCTGCCCAGCTTTTGAAGTGTCTGATGATATAATCAGCATATTAGCAGATACGGAAAATCCACAAGGTGCAGTAGCTGTTGCTGAAAAAAATTTATATACACTAAATGATATAAAAAATAAATTCATTGTAGTGCTTGATGAAATTCAAGATCCTGGTAATATGGGCACAATTATAAGAACAGCAGATGCGGCAGGTGCAGGAGGTCTTATTGTAATAAAGGGCAGCGCAGATGTTTACAGCAGCAAAGCCCTAAGGGCAACCATGGGCTCTATATTTCATATTCCTATTGTATTTTATGATAATTTTAAAGAAGCTTCTTTTGAATTAAAAAATAATGATTATAGATTGTATTCTACCAGCCCTGAAGCTGAAAAGTATCTTTATGATTGTAATTTTAAAGATAATACAGCTATTGTAATTGGGAACGAAGCTAGGGGTATGAGCAAGGATGACATAGAGCTTTGCCATGAGAAAATTAAAATACCTATGATTGGAAAAGCCGAATCCTTAAATGCAGCTGTTGCTTGTTCAGTAATCATTTACGAAGTTGTAAGGCAAAGGTTGACAACGTAAACAATTATGGTTATAATTTTTTAAATAGAATATTAAAGGCTTAGATAGAGGCAAGTAAGCTGATATGCGCACAGGGAGGATCATCTGTGATTGAGAGATGAGTCTGCAGGAAGTATCATCTGAAGTTTCCCTCTGGAGCTTTCCATTTGAAGTATAGGTGTATTTATTATAATAGTAGGATGGAACGGTTTTTCCGTTAAAATTATGAGTGGACTTTATGTCAATTAGGGTGGTACCGCGAATTAAAGCTTCGTCCCTTTGTGGGGATGGGGCTTTTTGTTTTGCATAAAAATACATAGTGAAACGGCGCTGTAATTTTTAATTTAATTTGATAAATTATAATGATTTAAGAAGGGAGTTTAGTTTATGAGAGAAGAGCTTGAAAATATTAGAACTGAAGCCATGACAAAAATAAAAAAAAGCATAAACAGTGATAATTTAGAAGAAATCAGAGTTAAATATCTTGGCAAAAAAGGAGTCCTAACTGGAATATTAAGGGGGATGGGAAGCCTTTCTCCTGAAGAAAGACCTGCTGCAGGTAAACTTGCTAATGATGTAAGGGAAGAAATTGAAAATGCGATTGAAAATGCAAAAAAATCAATAAAAGAAAAGGAGAGGGAGCAGAGATTAGCATTTGAAACAATAGATGTTACAATGCCGGGAAAAGCAAATCCAATTGGAGGGGTTCATCCTCTTACAAAAGTTTTAGATGAAATACAGGAGATATTTTTAGGGATGGGATTTTCAGTAGCTGAGGGTCCTGAAGTAGAACTTGATTATTATAATTTTGAAGCTTTAAATATACCTAAGAATCATCCTGCAAGAGATGAACAGGATACTTTTTATATTAAAGATGGCGTGGTTTTAAGAACACAAACATCCCCTGTACAAATAAGAGAAATGGAAAAATCAAAACCTCCAATTAGAATAATAGCACCAGGCAGAGTTTACCGTTCTGATGCTGTTGATGCTACTCATTCTCCAATGTTTACTCAAATTGAGGGATTGGTTGTAGATGAGGGAATAACAATGTCAGATTTAAAGGGGACTTTAGACACTTTTGCAAAGAGATTTTTTGGCGAAAGCACAAAAACAAAATTTAGACCCCATCATTTTCCATTCACTGAACCTTCTGCTGAAGTTGATGTTTCGTGCTTTGCATGTGGAGGAAAAGGCTGCAGAATATGTAAAAATTCAGGATGGATTGAAATATTAGGTTGCGGTATGGTACATCCTGATGTTTTAAGAAGGGGAAAAATTGATCCTGAAAAATACAGCGGCTTTGCATTTGGAATGGGCCTTGAAAGGCTTGCTATGATAAAGTATGGAATTGACGATATAAGATTATTTTATGAAAATGATTTAAGATTTTTAAAACAATTTTAAAGGGGTGATAAAATGATAGTTCCATATAAATGGTTATTAGATTATGTAAATATAGATAAAAGTATTACAGAGGTAGGTGATGAGCTTACTCTTTCCGGTTCAAAAGTCGAAGAAATAATTGAAAACGGCAAGGAAATAAGCAAGGTAGTTACTGGTAAAATATTAAGCATTGAAAAGCATCCTAATGCTGATAGGCTTACAATATGCAAGGTAGATATTAAAGATGAAATTATTCAAATTGTTACTGCTGCTACAAATATTAGAGTTAATGATATAGTGCCTGTTGCTCTTCATGGTTCTACTTTAGCAGGTGGAGTTAAAATTAAAAAAGGCAAATTAAGAGGAGTAGAATCAAATGGAATGTTTTGTTCTGAGGTAGAGCTTGGAATTGCTGATGAGGATTCTGTACATGGAATAATGATACTAAAAGAGGGAACCCCAATAGGTGAAGACATTAAAGAAGTGCTTGGATTAAATGGAGGAGTTATAGATTTTGAAATAACTTCAAATAGGGCTGACTGCTTTAGTGTTTATGGTATAGCAAGGGAAGCAGCAGCAACTTTTAAGACAAAATTAAAACCAGTCAATACAGCATATAGCAGTAATGATGAGGATATAAATGATTATTTAAAAGTTGAAGTAAAAGATGATTTATGCAGAAGATATGCTGCCAAGATGGTTAAAAATGTAGTTGTTAAGGATTCCCCGGAATGGATGCAGCAAAGGCTTAAGGAAGCTGGTATAAGGCCAATAAACAATATTGTGGATATAACCAATTATGTTATGGTAGAACTTGGTCAGCCAATGCATGCTTATAATTATAAATTTATTGAGGGCAGTAAAATAATTGTAAGGAAAGCTGAAGATAATGAAAAGTTCAAGACTTTAGATGGAGAAGAAAGAACTTTGAACTCATCAATGCTTGTTATTGCAGATGATAAAAAACCTGTTGCTGTAGCAGGGGTTATGGGTGGAGAAAACTCTGAAATTAAAAATGATACAAATACCATAATATTTGAATGTGCAAACTTTGATGGAACTTCTATAAGACTTACTTCCAAAAAGCTTGGATTAAGAACAGATGCATCTTCTAAATTTGAAAAGGACATTGATCCAAATCTTGTTGAAATGGCTATGAATAGAGCATGTAATTTAATTGAAGAATTAGGAGCAGGTGAAATTGTAGGCGGCACAGTTGATGTTTATAAAAACCCTTTAATGCCTCACAAGCTAACAGTTTCAGCTTCTTGGGTTAACAAGTTTTTAGGAACAGATATTAAGCCTGAAATGATGAAAGAAATGCTTGAATCTCTTGAGATAAAAACTAATTTAATTGG
>ENA-UOOK01006769-UOOK01006769.1-fermentation-metagenome-genome-assembly--contig:-NODE-6769-length-10771-cov-3.911254_pt1 | contig 10771 bp, 9 predicted proteins | sample MGYA00245777_ERZ724023 | MGnify/ENA primary metagenome ERZ724023 (study PRJEB28704, sample SAMN03018312) | fermentation metagenome | biome: anthropogenic terrestrial biome; feature: soil; material... | reverse complement strand
GTGCAGGCGAAAGGGAGAAGAACGATGGACTTTTTGACGCGCTTTTGGTTTAAAAAAATGAAACCGAAGACCCAGGTTATCCTGATTAAATCCCTGTGCGGCGTGTTTGTGCTGCTTTCCGTGTTGATTGCCTTAAACCCCAGCAGCCTGATTACCAGTCTGATGTCCTTGTCCTGGGGAACCTTAGCCGGTGCGTTTTTAGGGCCGTTCCTCTATGGCCTGTTTTGGAAAGGCACCACCAAAGCCGGCGTATGGGCGGGCTTTATCAGCGCGGTGCTTATCAATATATTGAACCTGCTGTTCCCGGTAACCTCTCCTGTCGTGGCGGGCGCTGTTTCCATTGTATTTTCGCTGGTTATCGTGCCGCTGGTCAGCTTTGTCACGCCGAAGCTTTCCAGGGAGTATGTGCAAAGCGCATTCTCTTGTTACGACGAACCGGTTCCGGCTACTCGTAAAATTGTTCTCAGTCAGATGGAAGAATAGACGTGTTAGAACAGGTGTACAGCGTAAGTGCTGTGCACCTGTTTTTTTGTCTGCCAGCTGATTGCTTTTTCTGGAATCTTCCCATAATCTATGGTATAATAACCGCAGGGCAGTTGTTATTATTTTATGGCCCGCCTATAGCAATGGCCGATGATACCATAACGCTGCCGCTTTTTGATATCATCGTAAACCTTTGGTCTGCGCCATGGGTGCCTGTTTTATGTCGTGATGGTTATAAGACTTTGCGGCGTTGCTTTGTATAAAAGTCAGGCTGTTTTTTATTCAGGAGGAAACCATGTTTTCGTTTCACAAAAAGGCCCCGGAAACCTTAAAAGGGTTTTCCTATATCATAGCCGGGCTGGGAAATCCAGGCCAGCAGTATGAGGGGACAAGACACAACGCCGGTTTTATGGCATTAGACGCCATAGCCGGCCATTTTGGCGTACAGGTCAAGAAGCTGAAATTCAAGGCGCTTTGCGGGGAGGCCGAGATCGCCGGGAAAAGGGTGCTGCTTTTAAAGCCCCAGACCTACATGAATTTAAGCGGGGAATCGGTGCGGGATGCCGCCGAGTTTTACAAAATCCCCATGGAAAACGTACTGGTGATTTTTGACGATATTTCACTGCCGCCGGGTAAAATGCGCATCCGCCGCAAGGGAACTGACGGCGGGCATAACGGCATTAAAAACATTATCTATTTGACCGGGCACGACGACTTCCCCCGTATCAAAATCGGCGTGGGAGCAAAGCCGCGTCCGGACTATGATCTGGCAGCCTGGGTGCTTTCCCGCTTTACCAAAGAGGAAACAACGGCTTTAAACGAATGTCTTGAAAAAGTTTCCGGGGCTGCTGAAGATATTGTGGGGAATAAGATAGACCAGGCAATGAATAAGTTTAATTCATAGAGAGAAATTGAGTCTTAAATGAGGAACGCAGTTTTATGAATGAGATTAACCGTATTCTGCAAAACGTAACAGAGTATCAGGAGTTAAGCGGAGCCATTATGGCCCGGCGGCTGCCTGCGGCGGTTTTCGGCCTTTCAGTGATCCACAAGGCGCATTATCTTTATTCTCTTTGCAAAGATTTAAATCGGGGTGCCTTGGTGATTACCGACGACGAGCTTTCAGCCAAACGCCTCTGCGAGGATATCAACGCCATGGCGGAAACCGAAATGGCGCTGCTTTATCCCGCCCGGGACCTGACCTTCCACGAGGTGGAAAGCGTATCCAGGGAATATGAGCATCTGCGCCTCTCCGTTTTATCCAAGATTTTGCAGGGAGATTATAAGGTCGTCATCGCCTCGGCGGAGGCGGCGCTCAGCTATACCCTTCCCCGGGAGGAACTTCGCGCCCGCACCGTGACGATTTCCATAAAAAATCCCATTTCTCTTTCGGAATTGTCTCAATGCCTTTACCGGGCCGGTTATGTGAAGCGTCCTCAGGTAGAGGGCACCTGCCAGTTTTCGGTGCGGGGCGGAATCGTGGACTTTTATCCTTCCCATATGGCCATGCCGGTGAGAATCGAGTACTGGGGAGATGAAATCGACTCCATTTCCTGTTTTGATCTGGATACCCAGCGCCGGGTGGATACGATCAGGGAAGTGAAAATTACCCCAGCCTGCGAGGTGCTGTTTTCCTCCGAGGAGGATTTGGCAAATAAAATCAAAAAGCTTCTCCCAAAGCAGAAAAAGAACAGCTTAGGTGAAAAAATGCTGCTGACCGATCTGGAAAAGATCGAGTCAGGGCTGGAAATTATTGCGCTTGACAAATATCTGCCGGTTGCCTACCGCGCACCGGAGACACTGTTTGATTATATGGCGGAGGATTTGCTGTTTGTCAGCGAATATTATTCCATAAAAGAAGAATATAAAAACTTTTCCGCCCGTTTTGCCGAAGATTTAAGGCTGCTGTTTGAGGATGGAGTGCTTTGCAGAGGATTAGAGCAGTATTACGCTGATAACGGCGAATATCTGCACAATCTGCAAAACGGAGATACCGTGATCCTGGAAGCCTTTGCCCGCAGCTTTGGCGAGGTGCGGCTGCAGACCCAGATCAACGCCAGCGCCGTGGCCCTTTCGGCGTGGAGCGGGGAATATAAGCTGCTTTTGGAGGATCTGCAGTCGCTTTTGCAGCGCAAGCAGGCCTGCGTGGTGCTGGCTGGTACCAAAAGGGCTGCCGCGGCTCTTGTGAGCGATCTGCAGAAGGACGGGATCCCCGCCGATTTTTCAGGAAGCTTAAAGCATGTGATTTTCGGCAAGGTGCTGGTGGCCGAGGGCTTTTTGTCCTCCGGGTTTGAATACCCGGAAATCAGGGTAACGGTGATTACCCAGGGACGCACCGTCAATGTAAATAAACGCAAGCCCCGTCATAAACAGGCGGGGGAGCAGATCAAAAGCCTGAGCGATTTAAACCCGGGCGATTTTGTCGTGCACGTTTCCCATGGCATCGGCGTGTTTGAGGGCATTCACAAGCTGGATATGCACGGCGTGGTGAAGGATTACATTAAAATCCGGTATGCAGGCGCGGATATTCTGTATGTTCCAGTGACCCAGCTGGACTTGGTGTCCAAGTACATCGGCCCCAGAGAAGATTCCTCGGTCAAGCTGAACAAACTGAACTCTGCCGAATGGCAGAAAACCCGCCAGCGGGTCAAAAAAGCGGTAGCCGATATGGCCAAGGAACTGATTGCGCTCTATTCCAAACGGATGCAGGCCAAGGGCTTTGCTTTTTCTGAGGACAACGAGTGGCAGAAGGAGTTTGAGGAGCGGTTCCCTTACGAGGAGACCGAGGATCAGCTCCGGTGCATTGAGGAAATCAAGCAGGATATGATGTCGCCTGTACCCATGGACCGGCTGCTCTGCGGTGACGTAGGCTTCGGAAAAACTGAGGTGGCGCTGCGGGGTGCTTTTAAATGTGTAATAGACTCCAAGCAGTGCGCCATTCTGGTACCAACCACCATATTGGCGTGGCAGCATTATCAGACGGTGCTCAAACGGGTACAGGGCTTTCCCATAACGGTGGAGCTTTTATCCCGGTTCCGTACCCCCAAGGAGCAGGAAAAGATCATCAAACGGGTGAAATCCGGGGAAATTGATATTTTAATTGGGACTCACCGGCTGATCCAGAAGGACGTGCAATTCAAGGATTTGGGGCTTGTCATCATCGATGAAGAGCAGCGTTTCGGCGTTGCCCACAAAGAGAAATTCAAGGAGCTTTTTGCCAATGTGGATGTGGTTACCCTTTCGGCCACCCCCATTCCGCGTACCTTAAACATGGCGATGTCCGGCATCCGGGATATGTCGGTCATCGAGGAAGCGCCGCTGGACCGGTACCCGGTGCAGACCTATGTGGTGGAGCACGACTGGGGGATTGTTACCGACGCGATTAAACGGGAGCTGCGCCGGGGCGGACAGGTATTTTACCTGCACAACCGGGTGGAAACCATTGAAAGCTGCTCGTCCAAGCTCCAGTCGCTGCTGCCGGATGCAAGAGTCACTTTTGCCCACGGCAAAATGAGCGAGGATGAGCTTTCCAGGGTGTGGCAGAGCCTGATGGACCACGATATCGACATTCTGGTAAGCACCACGATCATTGAAACCGGGGTGGACGTATCCAATTGCAACACCCTGATTATCGAGGACGCCGACCGGCTGGGGCTTTCCCAGCTGTATCAGCTCCGGGGCCGGGTGGGGCGCTCCAACCGCCGCGCCTTTGCCTATATGACCGTAAAAAAAGGCAAGGCCATCAGCGAGGTGGCGACTAAGCGGCTGGAGGCCATCCGTGAGTTTACCGCGTTCGGCTCCGGTTTTAAGATCGCCATGCGGGATCTGGAAATCCGCGGAGCGGGAAATATTCTGGGAGCCCAGCAGCACGGCCATATGGAGGCGGTGGGCTATGATATGTACTTAAAGCTGCTTTCCGAGGCGGTGCTGGAGGAAAGAGGCGAGGCTCCGGTGCAGAAGGCCGAGGAATGCCTGGTGGACATCCGAATGCAGGCCCATATTCCGGAAGCCTATATCGACAATCTGGGACAGCGCATCGATGTTTACAAGAAAATCGCCAGCATCCAGAACGAGAACGATGCCGCGGATGTCACGGACGAGCTGATCGACCGTTTCGGCGAACCACCGCAGGCGGTGCTGGGACTCATCGACGTCGCGCTGGTGCGCAATATGGCGGGCCTTGCCGGAATTAAGGAGATTACCCAAAACGCCGACGTGGTGATTTTGTATCCTGAGCGGATGAATATGGAAAAAGCCTCGAAGCTGGCGGCTTCCCTCAAGGGCAGGGTGATGGTCAACGTGTCGGCCAAACCCTATCTCGCCGTAAAGATCACAAAAAATGAAACGGCGCTGGAAACAATTCGTACGGCGGTCTCCGGCCTTTTGTAAGATACAGCAGGTTTTTTCCAGAAAATATAACGGAACTATTAAATTTATGGTAGGATATAGACATTTTCTTTGTCACAGTGTATAATTAGCAGGTGAATCATCCGTATTTAGGAGGAAATGAAATGAAGTTCAAAAAATTAACAGCGGCTGTCCTTGCTGTTTTGATGTTATTTGGTCTGGCGTCCTGCGGCGATACTTCCACAGTATACACCATCGACGGTACGAAGATCACTCCCGGACTGTACCGTGCTATCATGCTCAACAGCTATTATTCTGCGGTGGACAAGCTGGAGGATCCCTCTGCGGATGTCTGGAAGCAGAGCATTGAGGGCGTTTCCTTTGGCGACTATGTGGAACAGCTTGCGCTGGATGACTGCAAAACCTATGTTGCCATTGAAAAGAAATTCGACGAGCTTGGCCTGACGCTTACTTCGGATGAGGAGGCCCAGTCGACCAATTACTACAAGAGTATTTGGGATACTTATGGTGATTATTTTGAAGATAATGGTATTTCTCAGGCTACCATGGTGAAGGTAGGCCAGAACAGCACCAGGAAGTCCCGTATTTTCCAGTATTACTATTATGAGGGCGGCACCAAGGCTGTTGCCCAAACGGAAATTGACAGCTATATCAAGGACAATTATATTGCCTATAAATCCATTATCGGGAGCCTGCTGGACAGCGACGGAAACAAAGTAACCGGCAACAACTATACTGCGATCAAGGCGATTTACCAGAGCTATTTCGACCGAGCGGCCAAGGGTGAGGATTTTAATGATCTGATCGATGAGTATCAGGCCTATATTGCAGAGCAAAACGGCACGACCGCCACCGATCCTTCCACCAAGGAAGAAAGCGATTATTATTCCGTCATGAATAAAAATACCACTACTGCTTCGGAAACGCTGCTGGATACTCTGAATTCCGCGAAAGCAAGCGACGTAAAGCTGGTAGAGGATGACAGTTATGTCTATGTGCTTCAAAAGCTGGACGTGATGTCTTTGACCGACAGCTACGAAAGCCTTTCTCAGTCTGCTATTTCGGATTTGAAATCAGGCGAGTTTACCGATGAAATCAAAGCCTGGTATGCTGATTATTCTGTAGAATCCAATTCTTCCGCACTAAGCAAGTATAAGCCGGAAAAATTAAAGTTGTCCTGATCTTGACCTGCAAACAGCCTTACAATGAAAGTTGTAAGGCTGTTTTTTCATAGAAAGCTTAATAGGATTTAAACGGGGGCGCAGGGAATCCTTCTGCATGGCGGCCGGATGTCATGATCCCTCTGCCTCTGTTGTTTCAAAAAATCTCTTTCCAACTTTTGAAAAGGACTTGTGAATCACAGGTTTTAAAAGTATAATAGTAAGCGGTATCTTTTGTATTAGGAGGATATGCGTTTTGTCTACGCTCAATGTTGTACTGGTGGAACCGCAGATTCCCCAAAACGCTGGCAATATTGCACGGACCTGTGCCGTTACCGGTGCAAGGCTTCATCTGGTGGGAAGGTTAGGGTTTCAGATAGACGACAAAAAACTGAAGCGGGCGGGACTGGATTATTGGAACCTGCTTGATATTTCGGAGTTTGAGACCTACGAACCCCTGGGTATACTGGTCGAACTTGCACGGAACGGAAGGATTAATCCCTGGCCTTCTGTTTCAGTATCCGCGGTATTGCGTCCGTCTGCCTATGATCGGTTCGGCCAGAAGCCTGAATCTGTCCAATACGGTTGCCGTGGGGGTCTATGAGGTTTTAAGGCAGTGGAATTTTCCTGAGCTGCAAAATTTCGGAGAGCTTACAAAATATAACTGGGAGGATGCACATGCAGAAAATTAAATTGGTTGCCGATTCTGCCTGCGATATGCCAAAGCAGGAGGCTGAGCAATATGGAATTCAGATATTGCCTATTCCTTTGACCTTTCAAAATAAAGGTTATCTGGAGGGCGTGGATTTTACCAATCAGCAGTTTTACGACCTTCTTCTTTCTTCCGATGAGATCCCCGTTACCTCGCACATCACCGCCGTGGAGTTTTCCGGCGTTTACCGGCAGGCTTTCGACGAGGGGTATACCGACGTGATATTGGTCACCATTGCTTCCGAAGGTTCCAATATGTATAATGCCGCCCGTTTGGGGAAAGACATGTTTTATGAGGAAAATCCTGAAGCAAAGGATATGAATGTTTATGTGATCGATTCCAAGGCGTATACCTATACATACGGTTATGCGTTAGTGGAAGCGGCTAAAATGGCAAGGGAAGAAAGATCCCCGGAATACGTTGTATCCTATTTGCAGGACTATTTTCAGCGGGCGGAGATTTATTTTTCCGTGTTTTCGCTGGATCATGTGAAAAAATCGGGAAGAGTCAGCTGTGCGGCAGCTTTTGTGGGGGAGTTGCTGGGATTAAAACCTATTATCAAATTTATTGATGGGATCGCCACCATTACGACCAAGGTGCGGGGGGATAAAGCCGTCGTTCCGAAACTGGTTTCCGAGGCCTGCGCCCATATGACCAAGGGAACACCCTATATTGTCATGCAGGGATGTGTGGAAGGTTCCGGAGCCGAGCTTGCCAGGCAGATGGAAGCCGCCGTCGGGTATCCTCCGGTGGGAATTTATCAGGTGGGCGCATCCATAGCGCTTAACAGCGGGCCGAAAGTAGTTGCCGTGGTGGTGCAGGGTAAAAAGAGATCATAAATAGGAAGAAGCGCCTTTAAAAAGAAAGGAGAATGGCTGTGCCTGCAAAAAAAATTGGGAAAATTCTGTTTGCATCTGGGCTTTTTATGCTGGCAGTTGCCGTTGTTTTACTGATAACGGTAGGAAACGTATTATGGTTTATTTCACTTTGTATTTCCGTTTTTTTAAATATAGCCGGCGTACATTTGCTGCTGTTTAGATCCGGGTCAAAGAAAAAGGAATTTGAGTAGCTTTCAACGGGGAATATTTGAAAACTGCAGCGGATCGTTGCAGTTTTTATCTTTTTGATGGGTGGGTGCTGAATGAACCGTTCTTTTTATAATCACAGCTGGTGTACGGTGGACATAAGGCAAGCTGAGAATAACATCCGGTTTTTTAAGGAACATTATGCTTCTGACTGCAAGCTGATGTGCGTGGTTAAAGCAAATGCCTATGGCCATGGGGCGAAAGAAATCTGTCCTGCTTTTGAAAGAGGAGGAGCCGACTGGTTTGCCGTATCGGCCCTTCAGGAGGCCGTAGAGCTGCGCAAAAGCGGCAGCAGGCTTCCTGTCCTGATCTTGGGTTATACCTCTCCTGAAGACGCTTCTGTCCTGTATCAGTATCAGATTACGCAGACGATACATAGTCTTGAATATGCCCGGGAGCTTTCGGCCTCCCTGCAAGAAGGGGAAAGGCTGCCGGTGCACATCAAGGCCGATACGGGAATGGGCAGAATCGGGTTTGACTGTGTCAATCGGAAGATTGAGGAGCTTTGCGGAGAAATCCGGCAGGTGAAAGCCCTTTCCAATTTGGATGCGGAAGGGATTTTTACGCATTTTTCCGTTGCCGATGAGTTTTCGGAGGATTGCGTTTCCTACTCGGATCAGCAGGCCCTGCGGTTTAAGGAACTGGTTGAGGCGCTTAAAAAGCAGGGCATTTTATTTCAGTTGAAGCATTGCTCCAACAGCGCTGCGCTGCTTTATAAACCCGGTTTGCAGTTTGATATGGTCCGGCTTGGGATAGCCGCCTATGGGCTTAGTCCCAACGGTGCAGAATACGCCGGAATGGAAGGGGCAAAGCCGCTGATGGAAATGAAGACCATGATTTCCCAGGTTAAGGAGATTCAGGCGGGGACCGGAATCAGCTATGGAAAAACCTTCGTGGCGCAAAAGCCCATGCGGGTAGCGACTCTTTGCGTGGGCTATGCCGACGGATTCCGCCGAAGCCCTGATGCATCCCGGTATGTCCTGATTCACGGGCAAACGGCTCCTTTGCTTGGCCGGGTGTGCATGGATCAGTGCATTGCGGATGTTTCCCATATCCCCGATGTGAAAATGGGAGACGAGGCGGTTTTATTCGGACGCAGCGGCGATGCGTTCCTTTCCGTTGACGAGGTGGCCGATATGTGGGGAACCATCAATTACGAAGTGATCTGCGGAATCAGTGAACGGGTGAAAAGGGTATATCTTCGATAAATTTTGCGGCCATTTTAGACAGGGTAGGATTTGCAAGTGAAAAATCAACAAAAAACAAGCGGCACGAAAATTTTTTGTGCCGCTTACGGTCTATTCCAATATGATTTTTGGCTTAAATTCTATCTGTAGAATAAGAATCCGCTTCTCATCAACTTCCTTGACCGTGACTTCGATTTGTCCGTCGAATTGAAAGCTTTCCCCCACCTCCGGCAGGTGCTCGAAGGTTTCTATAGCCCAACCGCTGACGGTATTGTATTTGCTTTCAAAGTTTTTATCTTTATATCCCAAAAAATCAAACAGGTCGTGGACATTGTAATCGCCTTTCACCAGATACATATTGTCGCCGGTTTTGACGATGTTTTGCTCGATTTCTTCATCCTCGTCGTAAATTTCGCCGACCAGTTCCTCCAAAATATCCTCCATGGTGACAAGGCCCACCACGCCGCCATACTGGTCGGTGACGATGGCCATTTGGGCCTTGTTTTTCTGAAGCTGCTTCAGCAGCGAGGAAATACGAAGCTTTTCATGAATAAAAATCGGTTCTCTCATAATATCTGATATTGAAAAATTTTCTCCGTCGGTCATGAGCTTCTTTAAAAATTCACGTTCGTTTAAGATCCCCACGATATCGTCAATGCCTTTATCATAAATTGGAACGCGGGAATATTTCTGCTCCCAGAACATATCCTTAATGGCCTGGATGTCTTCATGAAGGCTGACGGCTTCCATATCCACCCGGGGAGTGAGAATTTCGTCTACGGTGATGTCGTCAAATTCCAGAGCCGACTGCAGAAGCTCGCTTTCACTTTCCTTTAACACACCCTCGTCCTCGATTTCCTCAATAATCACCTTCAGCTCATCTTCGGTGACGGAAGGGGACTTTCCCGCTTTGGGGTTCTTTTTGGATACCAGTTTTTTCAGCCAAACAAATACGAAGATCAGCGGACTGAACAGGGAGGTAAAAAACAGTAGCGCGCCGGATAGTCCCAAAGTCAGCCTTTCGGCATGATCTTTTGCTATGGATTTCGGAAGAATCTCACCGAAAACAAGCACCAGCAGGGCCATAATCAAAATGGATAGCCCGACGCCTGGGGAGCCGACCCATCTTGTAAACAACACGGTACCGATGGAAGCGGAGGCAATATTGACCACGTTATTTCCGATCAGAATGGCAGAGAGTACCTTGTCGTAGCGGTCAGTCAGCTTCAGGGCTTTGGCAGCTTTCCTGTTGCCTTCGTCAGCGTAGTTTTTTATGCGGATACGGTTTACGCTGGAAAGCGCTGTTTCGCTGGCAGAAAAAAAAGCGGACAACAGGATGAGGATAACCAGTATAAAACATAACCAGCCATCAGGTAGTTCCAAAATGCACACTCCTTAATTTGTATTAAACTTTATTATAGCAAAGCGGGCTTTTATTTTCAAACCCTGGATATCCCTTTTTATGGCAAAGTTTCAGCAAATTTATCTTTTATTGTAAGCTGTAAGACTGTTTCTTATGCTTTAATGTTTTTACGAATGGTTGCTGATAAATTTCCTGCATATCCTAAAAGCAGAAGCAGAGTTCGGATAATTTGTGTCTGCTTATTGACAAAGCAGGCTGTTATCTTATACAATCAGAGTATCATATGGATACAAGAAAACACAGGAGGGATGCTGCATGAAAAATGATTCTTATAAATTTTACGGTATAATATTGGGATTGCTGGCTTTGGTAGGCTCTACCGCCTATTTGGTTTACCGCTTTTATAACGATAA
>ENA-UOOK01006767-UOOK01006767.1-fermentation-metagenome-genome-assembly--contig:-NODE-6767-length-10774-cov-7.035638_pt1 | contig 10774 bp, 11 predicted proteins | sample MGYA00245777_ERZ724023 | MGnify/ENA primary metagenome ERZ724023 (study PRJEB28704, sample SAMN03018312) | fermentation metagenome | biome: anthropogenic terrestrial biome; feature: soil; material... | reverse complement strand
CGACCTTGCCGCCCAGCATCTCGAGCATATGCCCGATGGTCATACGGCTCGGGACTGCATGGGGGTTGATGATCAGGTCGGGCGTCATGCCCGACTCGGTGAACGGCATGTCCGCCGAAGGCTGGATGAGCCCGATGACACCCTTCTGACCGTGCCGGGACGCGAACTTGTCGCCGATCTCCGGTATCCGGAGGTCCCGGGTCCGGACCTTTACGAGGCGCGAGGAGTTCTCGCCCTCCGTGATGATGACGGTATCCACGATACCGTGTTCGTTGCTCCGCATCGTGACCGAAGTGTCGCGCCGTTTCTCGACGGAGATCAACTCGCTTGTCGGTTCCTCAAGGAACCTCGGCGGAGAGGTCTTTCCGATCAGCACATCCTTCTCGCGGACGACCGTCTCGGGGTTGATGACGCCGTCGACATCGAGGTTCGCGTAGTACTCGGCACCGTGCGCGCCGGAGACTTCTTCGTCCGGGATCTCGATCCGGTCGACCTGGCCGCCGGGGTAGCGCCGCTCCTCGCCGTCGTAGGTGCGGAAGAAGTGCGAGCGCCCGAGGCCCCGGTCGATGGAAGCCTGATTCATGATCAGAGCGTCTTCAATGTTGAAGCCTTCATACGAGATGATCGCAACGACGAAATTCTGGCCCGCAGGCCGTTCGTCGGAGCCGATCACGTCGGAGGTCTGGGTATAGGTGAGCGGCTTCTGGACATAGTGGAGCAGGTGCCCCCGGGTATCGGGGCGGAGCTTCATGTTTGCCGCCCCGAACCCGAGCGCCTGCTTGACCATCCCGGCACCCATGGTGACCCGGGGACTTGCGTTGTGCTCGGGGAAGGGGACGTGCGCCGCACCGATCCCGAGGATGAGCGAGGGGTCGATCTCGAGATGCGTATGCTCGGGGGTAAGGTCCTCTTCGTTGATGGCGATGTAGAGGTCTTCCTCCTCCTCGGCGTCGACAAACTCAATCGCGCCCTTGTGAACGAGATCCACAAAAGCCATCTCACCGTTTCGGAGCTGCTCGATGTCGTCTTCGGTCACCTGCGGCCTGCCGTCGCGCACCACGATCAATGGGCGGCGCGCCCTTCCGCGATCGGTGTGAATGATGACATCGTTGTTGAACTCCTTGTAGGAGACATTGACCTCGCCGGACATCTCGCCGTGTCGACGCATATCGCGCATCCGGGCGACAAGGTCACGGGGGTCGTCCACAAGCCCGATCAGGGCTCCGTCGACGAAGACACGCGACTGCCTCATGCCGTCTCCCTCCGGAGGGCAATGACGCCTATATCATAGAGAATATTCTTCACTTCCTCTTCATCGATGACGCCCTTACTGATCTCGACCATCTGGGCGAAGTTCTTTACCAGACCACAATTCGGACCCTCAGGGGTCTCGCTCGGACAGATCCGGCCCCACTGAGTCGGATGCAGGTCACGGGCCTCGAAGTGCGGCTGCGAACGGGAGAGCGGGGAGATCACGCGCCGGAGGTGCGAGAGCACCGCCATGTGGTCCACCCGGTCCAGGAGCTGCGAGACACCGGTGCGCCCGCCCACCCAGTTGCCGGTGGCAAGCGGGTGCAGCAACCGCTCGGTCAGGACATCCGCACGCACGGCGGTGCCGATCGAGAGGTCGCGGTGGCGCATGCTGGCCCGTTCGAGTTGATACTTCACGTCCCGTGTCAGGCGGTTGAGCGAGATCCGGAAGAGATCCTCCATCAGGTCGCCGGCAAGTTTTAGCCTCTTGTTCGAGTAGTGGTCCTTGTCGTCGATCCGGCGCCGGTCAAGCACCAGGTCGAAACAGGCTTCGGCCATGCGGCCGAGGAAGTGCGCCTTTGCGAGACGGACACCCTCGATCGTCGACCGGTACCCGGGATCCTCCTCTTTCAAGCCCACGGGCATCAGGTAGTTCAAGTGCGGGAGGAGGTAGTTGTCCAGGACGAACTCTGCCCGCTTGCGCTGGTAGTCCCGGGTCTGGTTGGGGGCGAGTTTCTTCCCGACGTACATAACGCCGTCGTCGACCGTGTCGCACTCGCTCTCCTCCAGGTTCTGCATCATGAAGGTGAGGATCTCCTCGTCGGTGGAGACCGCCTCCACGATGTCGTGGTCGCCCTGGAGCCCCAGCGCCCGCATCAGGTCGACGAACCGGAGATGTCCGGCGACCGAGGGGAACGAGACCTCGAGCAGGTTCTTGCGGTTCCGCTCCACGATCACGAGCGCCCGGTAGCCCCGGTACTGCGAGAAGACCTTCGCCACGTAGATCCGTTCGTTGTAGCGTTCAGTGAACTCGGTCATGATCTTGTTCGAGGCAAGGTCTTCAAGGGTCATCAGCACCCGTTCCGTGCCGTTGACGATGAAGTAGCCGCCGGGATCGAGCGGGTCTTCGCCGTGCGCGGTCCGCTCGGCATCGCTCTGGTTGTAGAGGTTGCAGGCGGCCGATCCCACCATCACCGGCAGCTGCCCGATGGTGGTGATGATCGGATCCTGCGCCTCCTCACCCTGGACGAGCGTCATCTCGAGCTGGATCGGCGCCGCATACGTGAGGTTCCGGAGGCGCGCCTCGCTCGGGAAGAGCTCGGACTGCGACCCGTCCGCCTCACGGACCCGGGGCTTCTTCACCTCGATCGTGCCCAGTTCAACCCATACGGCCTCTTTACCTTTCCCACGGGTCTCAATATCTGTCTCGATGACACGCTGTTCATCAACGACTTTCTGGAGGTTGTGCAGGAGGAAATTGTTATAAGAGTCTAACTGGTGACGCGCCACATGCTCCCGTGAAAAGTATGCTCTCGATAAAACACTTCTATCTAACAGATGGATCAGCTCCCCGGCCTTTGCATTATTTCTTTGGTCTCTTCACGACGAGGCGGTAGGCCTCTGCCCTGCCTGCCGTGCGACTGTCACGAGTAATCCGGATGACGTTCCCGACATCGCCACCGATAGCCTTAAGTGCGGGATCGTCGTGGTAGATTTTTGGCAGTTGCTCTAAAGAGATATGGTACTTCGCAAGAAGGTTTGCGACTTCTTCTTCGGCCATAACCTGATGGTCCGGAACCATCTCATGGTTGAGTACGTCAAGCGAGGTGCCCATCGCCTTACACCTCACCGACGAAAGAGTTGCGTATCAGATGCATCACCTTATGAAAATCCATAGACATCGCCCATGGCAACGGGCCCAAGGGGATTTGAACCCCCGACCACCTGGTTAAAAGCCAGGCGCTCTACCTAACTGAGCTATAGACCCCGCGCGTATTGCCATCCAGCATTATTACAATGCAAGAATAGTATAAAAACATTCCTTCCGGGCGTATCATATAATTCGCACTCCAACGATATAAATCTTTCAATTTGCCACCCATCGCAGGCGCACCGGAACGTTTAATGCCCGCCGAAGAGTCAGGTTATATACGTAGTTTCCCGGACCAGGGTGCCCGCATGACCTCGCCCAAGAACCGTGTCGATACAGCCATATCCGCCATATCCGGGGTGACGCTGGCGATATACCTGCTCATCGCCGCCTCACTCTCCCTGCTCGCGGTCTTCTCCTTCTACGACGTGATCCTGGATCTGGGGGCGCTCATCCATGCCGGAGACATGACACAGGGCACGCTCCAGGTGCTGCACGATCTCCTCCTGACTCTCATCATCGTCGAGGTCCTGGAGACCGTGACGGTCTACTTCAAGACCAGCCGGGTGCAGGTGACGCCGATCCTGATCGCGGGCATCACCGCGATGGTGCGGCGGGTGCTGACCTTCGGGGTCGAGCCCGTCGAACCCCTCGACATGGGCATGACACTTGCCGCAATTCTCGTGCTGACGATCGCTGTCGTCTATATCGGACGGCAGGAGCGCGCGGAGAGTTACTAGGGCGGTAGCGCGGGCCGCTTCCGGACCGCGCGGGCGCGGCACCGGATCGGCAGGAAGGAGCACCCTCAAACAAGCGCACCGGTACAAAAAGGGTTTTGAGAGCGGGAGAGGGATCACTGCGTCTCAAAGATGTCCGCGAACTGGGCCCGGACCTCGTTCAGGCGCTCTTCCTGGAGTTTGATGCTCGCCGCCATGCTCTTTATGGCCCTGGTGATGCTCTCACCCATGCCCACCCGGGCATCTTTGATGCTGTAGGTGGTCTCCAGGATCTTCAGGAGGCGCTTGTTGATATCGACGCTCTTTGAGAGGCGCTCATACTCATCGATGATCCGGGGATCCACGCCGGCCGCGCGCGCCCGCTCGATATCGGCGGCAATGGAGTGCCGGCGTGCCAGCACCCGTTCGATCGCGTCGTAGAGCTGGTGGTGGGTGGTGGGCTTGAGAATATAGTCCTCAATGTAGGCCCCGTACTCGTTCGCCTCCTCGGGCGTAAGGGGTTTTGCGGTCAGCATGAGGATGGGGAGATCCCGTGTCGCGGGATTGGTCTTGATCTTTCCGAGGGTCTCCCATCCGTCCATCGGCTCCATCATGATATCGAGGAGGATCAGGTCAGGGGGGGTCGCATCCAGGACTTCCAGGCACTCCTCACCGCTGAAAGCGGTGATCGGCCGATAGCCTCCACGCTCCAGCATGGTAACAAAGACGTCGACGATCATGGGGCTATCGTCGACGATCAATATTGTATACATCACACCTCCCCTCCGATCCCGGTTGCTATATCCAACAATTGTCTCTGTACTGTAGAGATGTCCGCAGACTTATCTATTACCGCTGCGATCAGGGCGGCCTCCCCCGCGCTTACGATGAGGATCGTAGAGTCGGCTGCAGCGATGGTGACCAGGGAAGGATTCTCTATACGGACGCTGCCGCAAGCAGCCTCTGCTGATGCAAGGACCGTTGCACACATCGCCGCGAAGAGGGACGGAGACGGGGTGCCTTCCCGGGAGTACTTACCGAGAACCAACCCCTCACGGGATACGAAGGCGCATGCAACGACACCGATGATGGACCGGATCTCATTGATGTATCTCTGGACATCCATTTCCATGATAGAATAGTGACTCATATGGCTGACTCCGGCCCCCACATTTTTAGATATATTTGTTTCACACCATATATGGATATCGAATACGCCTTTCTCCAGACCTTCTGTTATCCGGCATTTAGACGTATTAAGACGGCGATCCTTCTCTATGGATGGATTACGTGCCACCGGTAGCGCTCACCGCGGGGCTTCGGATCGCTCCGGGAAGAGCACCGGCGGTGAGCAGAAGCTCTCGCAGGACCGGGGGTGACGGAACCGCGGCGACTCCAGGCGACGTATGAGGAGGATTTTGCCCGGGAAAGAGCATCCCTGCAGGCTAAAACAGATTTGGGTCTCCAGGAGGGCAGGTTCAAACGAATAGGTTTAAATTTGACAACTGCCATCTATCCTTGAGACGGTTTGAGATGATCAGGGCCTACACCATCGCCTCAGGAAAGGGGGGAACCGGGAAGACGACCGTGACCGCGAATCTTGGAACGGCACTGGCCCAGTATGGCAGGGAGACCTGTATCGTCGATACGGATATGGGTATGGCCAACCTCGGGCTGGTGCTGGGGCTCGCGGAGACACCGGTCACGCTCCACGAGGTCCTGGCAGGGAAGGCCCGGGTCCAGGACGCTATGTACGAGGGGCCATACGGCCTCAAGGTCGTGCCGAGCGGCCTCTCGCTCCAGGGGTTTCAGAACGCCGATCCCCAGAGGCTCAAAGATGTGGCGCGCGAACTCACGGATAACTGTGATTACCTCTTCTTCGACGCTCCTGCCGGTATCAGCACCGATGCGGTCATGCCCCTCACCGTGGCGGACGAGGTGCTCCTGGTGGTGAATCCTGAGATCTCCTCGCTCGTGGATGCCTTGAAGGTCAAGATCCTGACGGAGATGATCGGCGGCACCGTCGGGGGAGCCATCCTCAACCGGGTGGCACCGGGGAGTACCGAGATGAGCCAGAAGAAGATCGGAGAGACCCTCGGCGTGCCCATCATCGATACGATCCCGGAGGACGCAGATGTGCGGAGGGCGGCAGCGGCGAGGACGCCGGTCGTCGTCAGGTCTCCAGGGTCTCCATCGTCAAAAGCGTTCCGGAGGATCGCAGCCTCGTTAGCAGGTATCCCCGTTGAGAAGGAACCCGGCCCCGCTCAGGAAGCCTTTATCGAACGGCTCGCTCGTGCACTATTCAGGAGAAAGTCAAATGTTTGACATCAATGCCATCATGATAGTCCTGCTCTCGGTAACCATCATCTGCCTGTTGTTTATTATGTACGTTATGTACGTGCGTATCCAGCAACTCCTCACCGAGGTCGCCTCGTTGACGGGCAGGATGGAGATTACCGGCACCGAACTGGAACAGCTGACACGGAACGTCGAAGAATTCAAGAGAACGCGGGGATGAACCCCTCACGGGTGAGGCTTCCCGGCCATCATCCCCTCTCCGTGCAGGCGGGAGGCCACCGGGCCCCGCAGGGATAGGCCTCCTCTCCCTGCTCCCCAAAGCGAAGATATATGTGTGATTCCCTCTTATGATATAAGAGAGGGGCCATAGGGTAGCCTGGCCATCCTAGGAGACTGGGGGTCTTCTGACCTGCGTTCAAATCGCAGTGGCCCCATCGTGCATTTTTTCTCTTCCCGAATAGAACGATCTGCAGCATGAGATTTTATGAGGGCTGCACGGATTGCCTGATCTCCCGGGTCGAATACGAAAGCAGGCTCTGCATCGACGATCCGGCGCGCATCCAGGAGATCGCCCGAGCGTGCCGCGACCTTCTTGGGCGCATCGCCGCCGACCCGGTCCCCGCACCCGTCATCGCGAGCCGGGTGCACCGCCTCGCCTACCGGATGATCGGCGACGCCGACCCCTACCGGTCCTTGAAGCGGGCCAACAACGAGGATGCAATGGCGGTCTCTCTGGCGGTGCGCCGCGACCTTGTGACATTCCGCGACCTTGTGCTCGCGTCGGTCATCGGCAACACGCTGGACTACGGCTCGGAGGCCCATACCGTCACCGACAACTTCGTCGAGTTCTTCCGCCGGGAGTTTGCGGCGGGATTGACCGTTGATGATACCGACGCGATGGAAACCCTCACCTCCCGGGTGGTCTACATCGCCGACAACTGCGGTGAGATCGTCTTTGACGCTCTCCTCGCCGGCCACCTCAGGAAGAGCGGGTCACACGTCACGTTTGCCGTCCGGGGCGCACCGATCTTGAACGACGCGACGATCGAGGATGCAGTGGCGCTCGGGCTCGACCGCAGGGTGGATGTGCTCACCACCACCACGGACGGCATCGCCGAACTCGGCCTCAACCGGGATATTGCCCCACCGGCCCTCACGGACGCCCTTGACCGTGCGACACTCATCATCGCCAAGGGCATGGCCAACTACGAGTCGCTCTCCGATGAGCGTGACCTCCCGCCGGTGGCCTACCTGATGTCGGTGAAGTGCAGCCCGATCGGCGCGGATATCGGTATCCCGGTAGGCTCCCGGGTCGCCCTCCTCCGTGAGTGACCCGCCGTGGAGTCCGGAAACGAGTGCGAGAGGCGACCCCAGGGCAGCGCGGGCCCGGGGATCTCTCCCACCCTACCCCGCCGGGTACATGGGTGTATATAAGAGATTGTGGTCGGAAATTAACTGCGTTTAAACAATCCCTATGATTAAAGGATACATCTTAAGGCCCTGATTATTATTTTAATAGATATATTTGCCCAGATAATTATTGAAAAATATTATATATCTAGTATTATAGACACTGGATCGGGGAAATACCACACCCAGTGATCATCAGTCGTTCAATTCCATCAGCAATTACCACAATTAACAACATACCTACCACACCAACCAGCATACAAGGATTCGGTGAGGGGCGATTCCGCAGCATACGGCGCTCCTGCACCAGCATTCAGCGACCACGAGGGATTACACCAGGCCACGACATCTCGGGTGTGGCCCCCCACCTCATTCCGTGAGGCTAGACCTCACTTCATTCTTTTTATCGGCTTTGTTGAACCCCTACCTGCTGGCTCTCGATGGTCGCACTCCCGGGGCACCCCGGTACGGCTCTCCACCGGATATCCCCATGACCGCCCCCGCTCCGAGAGGGGCGGGGAACGGCTGCCGGAACGTGCAACGGTTCGCGAACCGGAGCATGAGCGCCAGGGAGACATGCCGAGGGAGAAAGCCGATCCGGGGGACAGGCCGGGCCTGGCGCCCCCCTCATCGGGGCAGGGAGAGACCCGAACAGGATTTCAACGGAGCCGCTTTGTCACAAGCCTTTCCGCCGGCCCGCCCCCCTTGACGCGCAAACGCCGTCCACGACACGTTGACGTATGGCATAGAGAGGATGCAACAGTTAGAAAGGTGAACTGCCCCGCGTCGCCAGGAAACCTGACCGCGCCGGAGAAGAGGTGAGGGCGCGGTGCCGCTCACCCGAAGATCTTCCGGGACATCTCCAGCGCCTCGATGGCAGGCATCTTCTTCCCGGTCAGGAACTCGATCGCCGCCCCGCCACCGGTGGAGATGTGCGTGAACTTCTCCTCGAGGCCGAGCCGTTCGATGGCCGCGCCGGAGTGCCCGCCGCCCACCACCGAGAACTCCACGGTGGAGGCCGCCCTCAGCAACTCAAAGGTGCCGACGGCAAACTGCTCCTCCTCGAAGAGCCCGGCAGGACCGTTCACCACAACCGTCCCCGACCCGGTGATCTCCCTTGAGAGGAGGTCGATCGATTCGCTCCCGAGGTCCAGCACCTGGGCATCCTCCGGAACAGCATCCACCGGATACTCCACCCGCTCGCCGTCCTCACGGACCGCGACCGAGTGCGGCATCAGGAGCCTGTCCCGGTATGTCTCGATGAGGTCTTTTGCCGTATCGATCTCGCCCCGATAGCCCAGGTGGTCGATCAGCTGGATCGAAGGCCGCCCGATATCGTAGCCTGCCGCAAGCAGGAAGACGTTCGCCACCACCCCGACAACGATGACGCGGTCGGCCGTCCCCCGCGCGAGGACGTTCTCTGCGACAGCGATCGAGTCGTCCACCTTCGTCCCGCCGAGCACGAAGGTGACGGGGCGCGGGGCACCGGTAAAGACCCGGGAGAGGTTCGCAACCTCCTTCTCCATCAGGAGGCCGGCCACCGACGGGAGCGCGAGCGGCAACCCCACGATCGACGGCTGCGACCGGTGCGCCGTGCCGAAGGCGTCGTTGACATAGAAGTCGGCCATCGACGCCAGCCTCCGGACAAGGAGGGTCTTCTTCGCCTCCTCGGGCTTCAGGGTCAGGTTCTCCTCGGCGGCAAACCGGAGGTTCTCAAGCATCAGGACGTCCCCCCGCTTTGCGTTCCGGATCGCCTCCCGGGCGCACCGCCCGAAGATATCGTCCACGTAGGTCACCGGGCGGCCGAGCAGACGCTCCAGCTTCGCCGCGTGCGCCTCAAGCGTCGTGAAATCCTTCTTGCCGGGCCTGCTCTGGTGCGTGAGGATGACCAGCCGTGCATCCTCAAGCGCCTGCACCGTCGGCAGGTGCTCGCGGAACCGCTTGTCGTCCAGAATCTGGTTCGACGAGGGATCGATGGGCGAGTTGAAATCAACCCGCAACATCACCGTTCCCGTCAGCTTCCCCGCACCAGCGAGCGTACCGATCTCCACCAGGTATCACCTCTACCCCGATCAGACGCTCTGCGCCTTAATCCTTTTCAGGCGGAAGAGCTCCTCACGTTCCATCTCATCGAGCCGCATCTTGATAAAGTCTCTGGCCTCGGTGAGTTCCGGGATCACCTTGAACTCGAGCGCGTTCACGCGCCGCTTGGTGCCCTCGATCTCATCGAGCAGCCGCTTCATGGTCGTCTCGATCTCGGCGGCCTCGATGATCGCCTCGAGCAGGTCCTCGAACGCCTCCGCGGTCTCGTCGATGACGGCCGAGGTGCCGAGCATCCCGTAGCCGCGGTCGAGCACGCCCTTCCGGACGGACGACGCCTGGATCTCCGGGACGACGACGCCCATGATGTTCTTGCTTTTGAGGGAGATCTCGGGGACGTCTGCCGTCGAGAAGGCGGCAGCCTTCACCCCGATCGCACCCTCGACCGTCTCGGCGAGGGCGATCATCTCCATCGCATGCTCGTATCGCTCCAGCATTGCGCCGCGGCTGTCTTTCGCATGCTGCAGCACCTTGAAGAACTCCAGGATCAGCCCATCGCGCTTCATCTTGAGGATGTTATAGCCGCGCTCCGAGAGCTTGATCCGTCGCTTGACGTTGATCAGTTCAGATCGGGTCGGCTTGATGTCTCGCAGCGCCATGGACACTTACCCCTGTGCCTTCTTCCGGTACTTCGGGTGATACTTCTGGATCAGTTCGCGGTCGATACGCACCAGCTGTTCTTCAGGCAGCGTCGCAAGGAGGTCCCAGCCGAGGTCGAGCGTCTCCTCGATCGACCGGTCTTCATAGAGGCCCTGCCTCACGAACCGGTCCTCGAAGAGGTCGGCGAACTCAAGGAACATCCGGTCGCGCTCGGATAGCGCGTCTTTCCCGACGATGGCGACGAGACCACGGAGGTCGTTACCTTCCGCGTATGCCGCGTAGAGCTGGTCGGAGACCTTCTTGTGGTCCTCGCGGGTGTGCCCCTTCCCGATACCGAGGTTCATCAGACGGGACAGCGAGGGCAGCACGTTGATCGGCGGGTAGATACCCTTCCGGTGCAGCTCACGGTTGACCACGATCTGGCCTTCGGTGATGTAGCCGGTCAGGTCCGGGATCGGGTGGGTGATATCGTCACCCGGCATCGTCAGGATCGGGATCTGGGTCACCGAGCCCTTGACGCCCTTGATGA
>ENA-UOOK01006765-UOOK01006765.1-fermentation-metagenome-genome-assembly--contig:-NODE-6765-length-10775-cov-4.237127_pt1 | contig 10775 bp, 7 predicted proteins | sample MGYA00245777_ERZ724023 | MGnify/ENA primary metagenome ERZ724023 (study PRJEB28704, sample SAMN03018312) | fermentation metagenome | biome: anthropogenic terrestrial biome; feature: soil; material... | reverse complement strand
GCCAAACCATCCTTTAATTCGATCCGGTCCCCAACTTGAAAAGACCGGTCCACCAACAGACTAATTCCCGCAATAACATTGGACAAAGTCTCCTGAGCGCCGAAAGCCACCGCCAGCGAGGCCACACCGGCGGTGGCCAGAAATCCGGTGAGGTTTACCTTAAATTGTCCCAGGATTACAGTAGCGGCTACAAAATAAATAATGACCATCCCGGCTTTCCGGAAGATCGGAAACAAAGTATCATCCAATTGCGATTCGGTTTTGCTGGCGATATCATCCAGATACCAATCGATGAAACTTCGTAAGATACCATTAGCCAAACCGGCCATTATCAAAACTAAAAACAGGTAGAGAATATTTTTGAATACCGCCACAAATTCTTTAATCTCAGGCATGGTGGCAAGGGTTAGTTCGGCCGCTAAATAAATCGAACCCAAAAACATCAACCGGGTCATCGGTTTATGGGTATTTTTTGTTAAGTGTTCGTTAAGAGAACTGTTTACCTTGGCCGTTAACGGGACTAACAGCTTTTCCCATAAAAAAGTGACCAGTTTTGCTAAAATCCATCCAATGATTAACAATCCAAAAAACCATAGTAATTTCGGTAAAAAAGGGAGCGTTTCGATGAACGAGAGCTGCAACATGGTTTTCCTCCTAGAGTTATTCAAATTGCTTTGGGTGTTTTTTCAAGAATCCCGCATCCGCATAAGTTGGAATAGTCTTCTGAACTTTAGGCTCGGGACCTCGTAATTTTTGACTTTCAACTTTCAACTTTCGATTTTGGACTTTTGACATTCGACTTTCGACATTCGACTTTCAACTTTCGACATTCGACTTTCGACTTTACGAATGGAACTTCTGCTCTCCCGGATCGTTACTATAGGAACGGCGCATCTAAATTGTAACGCTCAATCAGAAACCCGATACTTTACTTGATTTGTCCAACCATAAAATGATAATATAAATAGATGATCAAATCAATACAGGGGGGAGAAATTTGATTCAAGTTGAGAACTTAACCAAGCGTTATGGCCAACATATCGCTGTCGATCAACTGAACTTCACCGTCAACCAAGGGGAGATCCTTGGCTTCCTCGGCCCGAACGGCGCCGGTAAGTCCACTACCATGAATATTATTACCGGATATATCTCCGCTACTTCCGGTTCGGTTAAAATTAACGGCCTGGACATCCTGGAGCAACCGCAAGCGGTTAAACAAAAGATCGGATATCTGCCGGAGTTTCCACCTTTATACGGAGAAATGACCGTTAAGGAATATCTGGATTTTGTGAGTGAGATCAAGCATGTTTCTCCAAATGTGAAACAGGCGAACCTGGATAAAATCGTCGACCTGGTAAAAATCGCAGACGTCTGGAACCGGCTGATTAAAAACCTGTCTAAGGGTTACAAACAAAGGATCGGTTTGGCCCAAGCCTTAATCGGGAACCCTGAAATTTTAATCCTGGACGAACCCACCGTTGGATTAGACCCCAAACAAATTATTGAAATTCGAAATCTCATTAAAGACCTTGGCAAAGAGCATACCATCATTCTAAGCTCTCATATTTTGCCCGAGGTCAGCGCTGTATGCGAACGGTTGATCATAATTAACAATGGTAAGATTGTGGCCGGCGACACACCGGAGAACCTCTCCAAAAACCTCTCCGCCAGCAGTAAGCTTTCATTGCGGGTGGCCGGGCCTAAAGACCAAGTATTAAAGATATTGAACAATCTAACCGGTGTTAAAGAAATTCTGCCTCAGGGGATTAAAGAGCCCAATACTATCGATATTTTAATTGAGGCCGAGAAGGATACCGATCTGCGGCGGCCAATCTTTAACGCGCTCAGCCAGTCCAATTACCCCATCCTCATGATGCGCTCCCTGGATCTAACCCTGGAAGACATCTTCCTACATGTTACTACTGAAGAAGAGCACTTAGAGGAGGTTTCCTAAATGCTAGCGATCTTAAAACGCGAACTAAAAACTTACTTTCTGACCCCGGTTGGTTATATCTTCATGGGATTTTTCCTCCTGATTTCCGGTTTCTTTTTTGCCTTCGGAAACCTATTTCAAGGCAACCCCAGTTATAACAGTATGTTGGGCACAATTACCTTTGTCTTCATGATTCTGGTTCCCATTTTAACCATGCGCCTCCTAGCTGAAGAAACCAGGCAAAAAACCGACCAGCTTTTATTGACCAGCCCCTTAAGGGTAACCCAGATTGTCCTGGGGAAATATTTGGCGGCGGTCGCCGTCTTTCTGTTAACAGTGGCGGTAACCTTTGTTTATCCGATTATCTTAAGTTTTTACGGTTCCATCGCCATCGCCGAGATTATCGGCGGCTATATCGGATTTCTCTTATTGGGCGCTTCCTTCATCGCGGTCGGCCTTTTCGTATCATCCCTGACCGAAAACCAGGTAGTGGCGGCGGTCGTCACCTTCAGCATGCTGCTTTTTTTCTGGATTATGGATGGGTTACATCAGTACTTGCCGAATACTACGACCTCAGGAATTGTTTTTATTAGTTTGCTCCTTTGCGGCTTGGTCCTGATTATTCACCGGGGCGCCAAGAATCTGTTCATTACGGTCCTTACCGGTCTAGTTAGCGCCGCCGGGATCACCATCGGCTATTTTGTTAATAATTTTCTCTATGATGGTTTAATCCTTAAATTTATCGAGCGGCTTTCCTTATTAAAGCGTTTCGAACCATTTATCAGCGGCAATTTGAGTCTGGGCCCAGTCGTGTTTTTTCTCTCATTTATTACGTTCTTCATCTTTTTGACCATTCAAATGATTGAAAAACGGCGTTGGAATTAGGAGGGGAACTCGTGAAATTTAACTTAAACAATTTAAATACCAAACTAATGCAGTCCTTTAATAATAAGAACTTTAAATACGGCGGATACGCTACCTTGCTGACGATCATCGCCGTCGGAATGTTGGTGGTCCTTAATTTATTAGCGGAGCAGATCCCGTTAAAACTGGATTTATCAAAAAATAAAATTTTCTCTCTTTCCAAGCAAACTTATGAAATAATATCCGATTTGGACCAGGACATTACCATCTATGCCCTTTATGAATCCGGCAAAGAGAATACGGATATTACCGAAATCTTAAAAAAATACACCGATCATTCTAAAAAGGTCAATCTCAAGTTCATTGACCCTAACAAAAACCCGGGCTTTGTCAAGAAATACTCTCCAGACGGGGAAAACTTGAGTCTCGGTAGCCTGATTGTGGAATCCGGCAAAAAAGTAAAAGCGATCCCAGCCAGTGACCTTTTTAATTTTGATTATAGCAATCCTTATCAACCTAGTGTAACTTCTTTGGCAGTGGAACAACGGGTCACCGGCGCCATTATGTTTGTAAAATCCGGAAAAATCCCCGTGATTTATGCCCTTGAAGGCCATGGCGAACAGTCCTTACCCCTGGAAATCTCCAAACAGCTCGAAGCCGAAAACTATGAATTAAAATCGGTCAATCTTTACACCGCTTCCATGCCGGGAGATATCGATCTTTTGTTAATTAATTCACCGCAGCGCGACTTAACAACCACCGAAGTTGGGAAGATCAGGGAATTTATCGCCAATAACGGCCGGGCCATTTTTTTGATGGATTTATTAAAAAATGAGTTACCCAATTTCCAGACTTTATTGCGTAGTTATGGAGTCGCCCTTCAACCCATGGCTATTGTGGAAGGGGACGGTAACCGCTATATTCAAAACAACCCGCTTTGGATCCAACCGGAGCTGGGCGTCCATCAAATCTTAAACTCATTGCTATCCGATAAAATGCCGGTGATTATGCCGGTTGCCCAAGGTATTAGGATTCTAGAGGTTAAAAAACGTTCTCTAGAAATCGAGCCCTTATTGACCACTTCCGCTTCGGCATGGGGCAAAACCGATCTCAACAGTACTTCACTGACTAAAACTAAACAAGACATCCAAGGCCCTTTTAATATCGCGGTCGCAATTACTGATAATACACCCGGCCGAGAAGACGCCGATTCTCGCATCGTAGTAGTAGGCAATGGGATGTTTATCGATTCCAATCTAATTAATTCGATTCCGGGAAACGCCAACTTCTTAATGAACAGCTTCAGCTGGCTTCAAGATCAAAAAGTAAACCTGGCGATTAAGCCCAAAAGTCTCTTAACGATGCGTTTGAATATTAACGCTTTCCAAAGTCTATTGCTCTCCGGTTTGGTAGTAGTGGTGATTCCTCTCGGAGTCCTCGGCCTGGGATTGATGGTCTGGTTGAGGAGGAGACACCTATGAATAAATCGAAAAACATTCTGGTTCTTTTTGGAGTTATGGCAATCTTAATCTCTTTATACCTTTTTCTCAAATACCGCCCTCAAGAAAACACCGCTAATCTTGATGTCGCTTCGGAGACCATCACTCTACTTGATATCGAGAATGAAAACATCAAACAGATGGCTCTTAAATCGAAAGATAATCAGATTATTTTTACAAAAAAAGGTGGCCAATGGACCTCTAATCTCGGCTTTCCAATCAAGGAAAGCCAAGTTAACGGTCTGTCCTATGTATTCTTCGGTCTTCGCGCCGAACAAATCCTAGATGAGCACCCGGAAGACCTGGAACAATACGGGCTCAAAGATCCCTCCGTCGCTATCGAAGTGACCGCAGTAAATGAAACTAAACCTAAAACAATGTACCTTGGTGATCTTACCCCGTCGGGAACTTCTTACTACTTTAGGCTTCAAGACGATCCGGCGGTCTACACGATTGGCAGTTATAACGGAGAAAAGTTCTTGCTTAACCCGGCGGATTTTCGTGATAATAGTCTCGCCCAGATCAATATTGAAAAAATCAATTACTTTAAATTATCCCGGACCGGACAGCCCGATCTCGAGATTCGGATCAATACTGAGGAGTCGGAATTCGCCCAATACGGGATCGGTATCTGGCAAATGACCAAACCTTATCAAGAGCCGATGTCGGTTCGCACTGAAAAGTTTCAATCGATTCTTCAATCAATCACTTCGATTACTAATGCTGATCAGTTTATTGACGATAACCCGGCTGATTTGGGCCGCTATGGTTTGGCTAAACCCCAAGCTGAAGTTTTAATCAAAGATGACCAATCCCAATTCCGGTTACTGATTGGTAACCCAATGGGCGATGAAGCTTTCTATTGTAAAAAGCCTGATTCCAAAGGTGTTTTTACCATTAGTAGCAACGACCTCTTCTTTATCGACACCAAAGCCTTTGAGCTGGTTGAAAAATTCGCTTATATTGTTAATATCGACAACGTTGATCATATTAAGATTTCCGGACTTGGAGCCAACCATGACCTAACCATCACCAGAAAGGAGAAAAAATCCGCTACTGAAGATTCACCCGAGTTCGATGCCAGTTATCAGATTAATGGTAAAAAAGTTAAAGAACAATTGTTTAAAAGCGCTTACCAAAGCATCATCGGTTTGACAGTCGAGTCCGAGTGCCCGACCCAACCTAAAAACCAAACTCCCGAATTGACTATGACCTTCTCTCTAAATAAAGGGGTCCAACCGAAAACCCAGATTAACTATGTACCCTACGACTATGATTTTTACGCTGTTTTTCGAGGCGGAAAGGCTGAATTCTTAATCTCTAAGGATCAAGTCACAGCGATACTGAACGAATTCAAAAATACGATTGAAGGAAAAAACAAAAATAATTAAGTACTAATTTTGAAGTACTAATAAAGTACTAATTTTTCAAGACCCGGTTGCCGGGTCTTTATTTTTGTGTATAATTAAGTTAATTTGTGTATAATTGAGTTAATTAATATTAATCTGGTAATTACAAGGATTAACCTGCTTTAATTTGGTTTCGGTCTTTAAAAACCATCTGGAATTCAACTAACAAATTTAATATGGGGCGACAATTTAATCATGTTACCAAAGTTATCAAATTTCATTAAAGAAAGAAAACAGTGTTTTAAACTAATCCTGGTCTATAGCTTGGCCAATTTGATTGTTGCGGCCGTATTTTATTTTATTCTGCCAATTATTTTAAATTATCCTCGCGATTATGTTGCCCGAAATTTTCAACTTACCGGCGTTTTATATCATCATCAATATATTATAATTTTATCGCTGGCGGAAATAATCGGTTCCGTTGCTTTATTAATTTTATTAAAAGATATTGATTTTCAGCTTATTTCATTAGCCGATGGTTCCCGCAAAAACAAGTGCCTACACAGTAAGTATGCAAACCTCCCTTTAATTCTTTATTCCATGCCGATTATCGGAGGCATTATCATACCATTACTTTTTTTTATGGCGCTTAAAATACCGGCCATTCATAATTATAAAAACATTATTGTTAATTTTTGTAGCTACAACTTTGGAAGCTAATATCATGTTCATCTATTCTAAAAGTATGGTCCGTAAAATTTTGCAAAAGAAATTTTTATCTTATTCTACCTCAACTAATTACTTCAGCCTAAAAATCCGGCTATCTTTACACATAATTCCATTGTTCATCGTCTCGATCATTTTTATCGCCTTATTCGGTTACTCCCGCCATATCGAAGAAAAAGGCGATTATCTATATCAAATATATCTGCAAGAGTTTGAACAATCCTTTACCAATTTACCGTCCGAGATTAATAACGATATCTTGCTCCATAGGTTAGGTCAATTAAACAATACAACCAATTTCGGAGATTTATTTATTCTAACTCCTACAAAAGAGCTAATTACCTTGAACAATTCTAATTTTGATAAGTTTTTCACCCTTGAACTCTTTAATGCGCTTAAGACAAACCGAGATCGTATTTATGGCATTACTAGCGAAACTCAAGGGATCGTTAAAACCATAAACCGGATTAATGGAAAATGGCTGGTGGGAATTAAATATAATATTTCATCAAAAACAATTATTATCCATTTGATACTAGGCGCATTGATCCTATTCATAATCTGTATTGGGTTTTTGTTCTTGATCACTAATGACTTGGTAAATGATATCCGACGTGTTTCCAATAACCTAAATCAAATCGCTAATCCGAACAGTCTCACGGAGCATCAAAAACTGCCAATAACTTCATATGATGAAATTGGCGATTTAATAAGATCTTTTAACAAAATACTCGACCTAGAAAAAGAGCGCATTTCGGCTGCGAGAGAGTTGGCCGTCGCCAAAGAACGCAATCGCTTTGCCAGGGATGTCCACGACACACTTGGTCAAACCATTACCAATCTAGTCGGATGTTTAGATATGATTCGTTTATATTTAAATTTCTCTCCTGAAAAAGCCGAGAACTACCTGGAAAAAGCCACTCGAATCGCTAAAGTTGGGCTGACCGAAGTCAAACAGGCATTATCCGGATTTTCCGGATTAACCATTGATAGTACCGGCCTAAATTTTCTAATTAAACAAATGGAACTATTAATAATTAGTTATCAGAGTAATAAAATAAAAGTCGAATTTAATGTGTTTGGGCCTAATTCCAGTATAAATCTGGAGATATCGGAAGTAATTTACCGCGTCTGCCAAGAAGCCTTGACCAACGCTGTCAAACATGGTAAAGCCCATTACATTAAGATTGATTTAGAAATAAGATCCGATAACATCGCTTTATCAATTTTCAATGATGGTATCGGTTGTCAGGAAATAACAAAAGGTCACGGCCTCTCCGGAATGGAAGCGCGAGTCAAAGAGTTGGATGGCCTAATCAATTTCAGCTCTGATAAAACCGGGTTTAAAATCAGCGCCAATATTCCAGTCAACGAAAGAAAATCCGAAACGGTTATTAATATTTAAAACAAGACCTTGGAAATTTCCAAGGTCTTGTTAAATTTTAACCCATTATTTTCACTTAGTCCGGTCATTCGCAGCAGTTTCATAATAATCGAATGAACCGCCAAGTTTCCCTTTGAGCTCATCGGTGGCCTGGTTTAATTTCACAATCGCCTCTTGCGGCAAGGGTTTTTCCAAAGCTTCCACATTGGCCTTGAGTTCTTTGACATTTCTGGAGCCGGCCAGCACACAAGTGATGGCCGGATTGGTGATCGCCCATTTGATAGCGATCTCCGGCATAGTCATACCGTATTCCCGGGCAATTTTCCGAATCTCGGCCAGAGCCTCATTGGTTTCCTCTTCGGCCCCGGGTTCACCGTGACGCGCTTGCTTACACTTTCGGGAATCGAAATGCCGGGTCCGCCTCTGCCAGGTCGGGACATCATCCAAAGTAGGATAAATATCTGCTAAAATCCCCTGCAGCAAAACCATATACCCTAAAATTCCAACACCCTGTTGGGCGCATTGCGGCAGTACTTCGTATTCAATCGCCCGGCAAAGCAGGTTGTAAGGAAGTTCATTGATGACGATTTCGGTTTCAGTATCCAAAGCTTCTTGTAACTTATTGGGGGCAAAGTTGCTAACCCCGATAAAACGGATTTTCCCTTGTTCCTTCAGTTTCCGTAACGCGGCAAATGCCTCATCTAGCTTAGGGACTTCAATATCTTCATCGGTAAAATGGGCTATCGCCTTACGGGTGATTGGCCAATGGACCATATATAAGTCGATATAATCCGTCCCCAGTCTTTGTAAGCTTTTTTCACAATGAGTTATTAGTTGATCCGGCCTAGTATTTGAAGGACTGATCTTAGTCCCGATGACGGCCTTATCCCGAGATATCCCTTTAATGGCAAGGCCTAAGGATTCTTCACTTTTACCATCGTTATAAGCCTCGGCTGTATCAAAATAATTAACTCCAAAATCGATTGCCGCCCTGACAACATCGTTAACTTCCTTTTGATCTTGTCCCCCCCAATATTGGCCGCCGCCAAAGGGCCAACAACCCAATCCCAATACTCCCAGTTCTAATTGGGATTTTCCACTTTTTCTATATTCCATCATTAACGCTCCATTTTGTTGGGTAATTTTCAAATTGACATCCTAAACAACCAAATCGCCCTAGTCCCAGAAGATGGTCGCCCCTTGATCCGCTGAAGAAGTACTTTGTTTATAGAGCTTCAACCAACCGCTAGACTTCTTCTCCACTCTAGCCCAACGCTGCTTTCTTTCGGCGAATTCCTCATCCGAAACATTCACCGTTAGCTTTCTTTGTTCAATGTCGATTTCCACGATATCTCCATTTTCGATCAACGCGATATTTCCGCCTTCATAAGCTTCAGGCGCTACATGGCCTATGGCCAAGCCACCGGTAGCTCCCGAGAAACGTCCGTCGGAAACCAGCGCAATCTTGGTCCCTAGCCCCTTGCCTAATACCGCGGCCATAAATGTTTCCATATGCGGCATCCCCGGCGAACCTTTCGGGCCTTCGTACCGAATAATAACGACATCCCCCGCCACTATTTCATCTTTCAGAATGGCTTGCCAAGCATCATCTTGAGAATCATATACCTTTGCCGGCCCGGTAAATTTCCAAGCTTCCGAGTCAACTGCGGAAAACTTGACGATCGCGCTTTCCGTGGCCAAATTACCTTTTAATACCGCCAACCCCCCCTGGGGGTTGATTGGGTTTTTAACTTCACGAATCACCTCTTGGTTCTTATTCTCAGAGGTGGCAATCTTATCGGCAATGGTTCCGAACATACCTCGGGCGTTGACATTAATCTTGTCGGCTTCCGCCAACTCTTTCATGACAGCTCCCAAACCACCGGCTTGTTCAAATTCCACCATGGTATAAGCCTTATGATTTGGATAAATGGCGCTGATCACCGGAACATCCCGGCTGATTTGATCGAAAAATTCAACTGAAATATTGATTCCCGCCTGACGCGCAATGGCCGGAATATGCAGGATCGAGTTGGTGGAACCTCCGGTAGCCATCATATAGCGGACCAGATTTTCAAAATTTGTTTCATTGATGACATTCAGGGGCCGGATTTCCTCCTTGACCAATTGGACAATTTTACGCCCCGCCTGACGGGCCATCTCATGCCACTCCGGGCTTTGGGCCTTGACGCCGGCGTTACCGTCCGGAGAAAATCCCAGGATTTCAGCAGCGGCGCACATCGTATTAGCCGTCCCCATAAACGGGCAGATACCCGGTGTCGGGCAAGCGTTGCTTACCACATCTTTATAATCTTCCCGGCTCATATCCCCGGCAATATAAGCCGCATAGGCCTGCTTTTGATGGGTCAAAGTGATCATTTTGCCATGGTGGGACCCGGGCTCCATGTAGCCCCCGGTAAACATGACGGCGGGAATATTTACCCGCATAATCCCCATCAGCATCCCGGGAATCACCTTATCGCAGCTGCCCAATAAAATCATCCCGTCAAGCATATTCAATTCAGCTGTGGTCTCCACCTCGGCCGCCAGCAAATCCCGGCTCGGCAAGGTGTAACGATCACCCGGAGTATTGGAGCAAATGCCGTCACAGATCCCCATTACCGGCAATTCACGGGCCAACCCACCGGCTTGGTCAATCTCATCCTTGATCTCTTGGACCACGTCTTTAAAATGAAAATGTCCCGGGTTCATCTCATTCCACGAATTAACGATCCCAATTACGGGACGCTTCGCTTTCTCAGCCGACACACCCATGGCGTATAGCAATGCATTGCGATGATCAATTGATTCTTCATTCCAATTACGAATCATCTGCAGTTCTCCTTTTCATCTAAAAGTCTTATTTAAGCCTACCGTCAAAATCGGCCTTATTTTCCGGTTTAAGTGGGAATTTAATCGGCATTCGGTCACGATTAGACCGATAAATCGCCGTAAAGATTTCCACCGTTTTCCGGCCTTCTGCGCCATCGATTAATGGTTGAGTCCCATTGATAACAGCC